>Ga0102590_1001808_pt1 | contig 28976 bp, 23 predicted proteins | sample AraplaMF_Col_mMF_FD_76859 | JGI IMG/M metagenome (GOLD analysis project Ga0102590, IMG submission 76859) | Arabidopsis root microbial communities from the University of North Carolina, USA - plate scrape MF_Col_mMF | ecosystem: Host-associated > Plants > Roots > Endosphere | place: USA... | reverse complement strand
GTTCGAATCCCCAAGCTTCTGGCAGCGGCTGCATGATCATGCGCCGCCCGAGTTCACAATCTCCCGCTCGGACCAAATCACGCCCAAAGGCCCGAGCAAAAGAAAATGCGCGTTTTTCAGCAGCCTGTTAAACCTTCTCGAACGGGATATCGACGTTCGGTGTCTTCTCGATCCAGGCCGGCACCGGCAGGTTCTTCGAGCGCAGGAACGCCGGGTTGAACAGTTTCGACTGATAGCGCGTGCCGCTGTCGGCGAGCACGGTCACGATGGTGTGGCCGGGGCCCAGCTCCTTGGCGAGCCGGATCGCGCCCGCGACGTTGACGCCCGACGAGCCGCCGAGGCACAGGCCCTCGTGCTCCATCAGGTCGAAGATGATCGGCACGGCCTCCTCATCGGGGATGAGGTAGGCCTTGTCGACCGAGATGTCGTTGATGATCGGCGTGACGCGGCCGAGCCCGATGCCCTCGGTGATCGAGCCGCCCTCGGTGGCCTTGGCCTCGCCCTTGGTGAACAGGTTGTACATCGCAGCGCCCCGCGGATCGGCGCAGCCGATCACGATGTCGCGCTTTTTCTCGCGCAGGAAGATTGAGGTGCCGGCGAGCGTGCCGCCGGTGCCGACCGAGCAGATGAAGCCGTCGACCTTGCCCTGCGTCTGCTCCCAGACTTCCGGGCCGGTCGAGAGATAATGCGCGAGGCGGTTGTCGCGGTTGTTCCACTGATCGGCGAAGAGGACGCCGTTCGGCTCGGTCTTGCGCAACTGGTCGGCGAGGCGGCGCGCGACGTGCTGGTAGTTGTTCGGATTGCTGTAGGGCAGCGCCGGCACCTCGATCAGCTCGGCGCCGCAGAGCCGCAGCATGTCCTTCTTTTCCTGGCTCTGGGTGTTGGGGATGACGATCAGCGTGCGGTAGCCGCGCGCCGCCGCCACCACGGCGAGCCCGATGCCGGTGTTGCCGGCGGTGCCTTCCACCACCAGCCCGCCGGGTTTGAGGTCGCCGCGCTTCTCGGCCTCCAGGATCATCTGCTTGCCGGGGCGATCCTTGACCGAGCCGCCGGGATTCATGAACTCAGCCTTGCCCAGGATGGTGCAGCCGGTCGCGGCCGAGGCGCGCTCGAGCTTGATCAACGGAGTGTGACCGATGGCGTCGACGACGCCGCTGCGGATTTGCATGATGGGCCCGGCCTCTTTGCAATGATTGTGAACCTAGAGGACGCCCGGTTCCGGGACAAGGCCGCGGGATTCGTGAGAAAAATCTGCTTCGCCTGGGGAGGAATGCGATGCCGATCACGCGCCGGACGCTGCTCGACACCATGGCCCGTCTCGGCGGCGCTGCGGCCGTTTACGAGGCGCTGGTGGCGTGGGATTTCCTGCAGGCGCCTCAAGCCGTGGCCGCGCCGTTCGAGCTTGCGAAGGGCTCCGGCGGCGGCAAGAGCGTGGCGATCCTGGGAGCCGGCGTCGCGGGCCTCTGCGCCGCTTACGAGCTCGATCGCGCGGGCTACGATTGCACCGTCCTCGAAGCAAGCAAGCGGGCCGGCGGGCGGAGCCTGACGCTCCGCCGCGGCGACACCTTCCAGGAGATGGGCCGGCCGGTGCAGGAATGCCGCTTCGACGAAGGGCTGTGGCTCAACGCCGGACCCGGCCGCATCTCGCACCATCATGGGCATGTGATCGACTACTGCCGCCGCTTCGGCGTGGCGCTGCAGCCTTACATCTTCGCGAGCCGCGCCAATCTCTTTCACACGGGCACGCTCGGCAACGGCCGCACCATGCAGATGCGCCGCGCCTATTACGACCTGCAGGGCCAGATCGCCGAATTGCTCGACAAATGCGTCGTGAAGCCGGACATGGACCTGCCGGTCTCGCGCGACGATCTCGCGACGTTCCGTGACATGCTGTCGAAGTTCGGCGACCTGACCAGGATCGAGCGCGACGGCAAGACCGATTACGTCTATCGCAATCGCTTCGGCCGCGCGGGCTACGACGTGCCGCCGGGGCTCGCGCACGAGCCCGGCCAAGTGATGAGCCCGATGGCGCTCGACGAGATCCTGCGCTCGAATGTCTGGAACGACTACATGTTCCGCGAGCACGAGTCGTTCTGGCAGACCTCGCTGCTCGAGCCCGTGGGCGGCATGGACAATTTCTTCAGGGGTTTTCTCCGGCAGCGGGCGCGGAGCGGCGGCACCATCGCCAGGCTCGTCCGCACCCATGCGAAGGTGACGGCGCTGGAGGTCTCGACCGACAAGGTCACGGTGGCTTACGAGGAACGCGGCAAGCCGCGCACGCTCATGGCCGATTACTGCATCTCGACCATTCCTGCGCCGATCCTTGCGACGCTGAAAACCAATCTGCCGCCTGCCTGCATGGAGGCCGCCGTGAAGCTGCCGGTGCAGGCCGCTGGAAAAGTCGGCTTCCAAGCCGAGCGCTTCTGGGAAACGAAAGATCAGATCTACGGCGGCATCTCCTGGACCACCGATCCCATCACCCAGATCTGGTATCCGTCGAGCGGATTCCTCAGCCGCAAGGGCGTGCTCACCGGCGCCTACATGTATGGCGCGTCAGCCGACACCTTCAACGCGCAGCCGATTGCCGAACGCCTGCGCCAGGCGAAAGAGCAGGGCGACAAACTGCACGATGGTTATTCGAGCGCGGTCGAGCATGGCCTCGCCATCGGCTGGAACAACATGGAGTTCGAGCGGATGGCCTGGGCCGACGAAGGCGATCCGTCGTTCGCGCAGCACGCCAAGGTGTTGTCGGAGCCGCAAGGCCGCTTCCACATGGCGGGCGATCAACTCACCTATTGGAGCGGCTGGCAGGAGGGCGCGCTGATCAGCGCGCAAGCAGCGGTCGCATCGATCGATCGACTCGAGAAAGCGAGCGCGAAGCGCTGACGGTATCCTTATGGCGCGTGACCGGTTCCTGCTCATGCGTGCGGTTCCGCACGCAGCACCGTGATCATTCTCTATGCAAGCGCGGTTGTGTTTTATGACAGCGCGTCATCGAAGCGCCGCGGAATAACCACGGAGCTGCGATTCATTTGTCTCGCTGGTCGGGAGGGACGAGCAATCACTTCACGCGCAGCGGGAGCCGACGACATGTCTGACGTGCGACAGATCTTGAGCGCCACCGGTATTGCCGATGTGGGCGGCCTCTATTCCCCCACCGAGATCGGATCGCTCAACGCCGCACTCGATCCGTTCTTCGCCGCGCGCGCAGCGCAGCCGCGTTCATACGCTTATTCCGGCGACATGCTGGATCTCGGCATCCTCGACCATGTGCTGAGCCCCGTGGTCATCCGCACCTTCTTCGACGTCGTTGACGATCCGGTGCTTTACCATTTTCACGTCTATGAGATCGCCGGGCGCTCCGACAAGTCGCACATCTTCTCCGACGAGCTCGACGGCTGGCATCGCGATCCCGACAGCGTGTTCGAGCCGGGGCAGGCGACGCATGTCAGCCTGTTCGTTTATCTGAGTGACGTCGGGCCCGAGAGTGGCCCGTTCCAGTTCTTGCCGGGCCGCGCCAAGGGCGGCTTTGCCACCGGCATTCCGTCGGTGTCGCAGATGGGCATGGCCGGCACCGCGTTTCTCTGGAACCGCAACTTCTTCCACCGCGCCGCGCCGAACCGCAGTTCGGTGCGCCGCAGGCTCTTGAAGATCTCGGTCCAGAACAACCGCTTCCCGAGCCGGCATCTCACCGCAGCGCATTTCGCGCCGACCATTGCGGCACGCCGCGATGCATCGCCCTGGCACCAGGTTCTGTTGGGCGCATTCCAGGGCAAGGACGCGCCCATGGTTGCTAAGCCCGAGATCGACCGGCTGGTCAGCTATCAGCCGAGCTCGGCCAACAGCCGGATCGATGTCAGCGCCTATGCGACCATGAAGCACTCGCTGAAGCATCGCGTGAAATCCCTGATGCGGCCGCAGGCCCCTGCCATGGCGGAAGCGGCCTACGATTGAGCGCGGCAGGGGACGAGGGGCGACCGACATGACGATCGATCAGCACCGCGCCGAAGCCCTCCCATCCGAGCCCATCCGGGTCGGCATGATCGGCCTGGGGCGGCGCGGCCAAGGCAACTTCCTGCCGGCGCTGATGTGCCTGCGCGACGACTTTGCGGTGGCGTGGGCGCATTCGCGGACCCACGAAAGCCTGCGCGATGTCTCCTCGGTCTGGCAGGTCGAGCCGGCGGACCGGCTCGATGACGTGACGCTCGCGCGCGTCGATGCCGTGGCGGTGTCGGTGCCGATCGATCAGAACATCGCGGTGCTGAGGAAGCTCGAGCCGCATGCCGAGCGGCTGACCGTGATCATCGACACGCCGGTGACGCAGTCGGTGCGCGACGCGCTGGCCTGCGCGCGGCTGCTCGCGAAGTTCAAATCGGTGCTCGTCATCGAGGACTACATGAACTTCCCCGAGTTCGAGCTGGCGCGGCGCGCGGCGGCCGCAGGCCTGATCGGCCGCGTCTCGCATGTCACGCTGAACGGGCTCGGCTATCGCTACCACGGCGTGGCGCTGCTGCGCTCGTTTGCGGATTTCGCGCCGGTGCGCAGCACACGGCGCAGAAGCCTCGGGGGAGGCGCCACAGCGATCGACTATCGCTTCCGCGGCGGACTGACCGGCTGCGTGATCGGGCCCTATCGCCGCGATAGCGGCGACTTCCGCATCGAAGGCGCAACCGGAATCATCGTCGGCGCTCCCGGCGGGCAGGCGGCCGAGATGCCGGACGGCTCAAAGCATGTGATGCAGTTCAACCGCGTCGACGGTGTGCTCACCTCGGTGCGCCTTGCATCACACGAAATCGCCTTGCCCGAAATCGCGAGGCTGATGGAGCTGCCGTTCGCCGACAAATCGGAGATCAACCTGCGGCGAAGCTTCGGCCTGATGCAGGTGTTCAGGTCGTTGCGTGAGGACAATCTGAACCGCCGCTACGGATTTAAGAATGCGCTCTACGACTCGTTGATGAGCCGCGCAGCCGACAAAATTCCTCTGCTGTTCGATCCCACGACCTATGCGGGCACCAACGCGTTCGAGTTGATGGTGGCGTAGATCGTCCGCTCGGAACTGCTATGCAATAAGACAATACCGCCGTTTTCGGCTTTTTCACGCGAACAAATTGTCTTTTGCGGCGCGCAAATCGACTCGAATAAGTGATGCCGCAAGTTCGCCTTACATCCGACGCAACCGCAAGCAAACTGTTCATCACCGGGGATTCAAAATGCGGGGGCGATGGCATGGCGTTCATGCACTTCTATTGTGCGAGCCATCAACGGAAAATCGACGGCGGCTTCGACATGGACCTGGACGCCTTGCGGCGCATGCGTCGTGAGCCTGTCCATGTCTATTGTCCGTTGTGCTCGATGACGCATCGCTATCTGTTGGCCGACGCGGTCGAGGCGACCTTCGAACGCCGCGAGCGGCCCGCGTTCTGGATGGCCCGCCAGGCCGAAGCATCCTGAGGCTGCGCGCACGCGACACCGTCGCAGTGCTCCGATCCGGACGTTTTGAACGTTCGATTTTCGATCCCGTTAACGACAGTCCGGGCATCGAATCATTTCGCCGACAATTTGAACAAGCGGCCGCAACATCGCCGAAACCATAGGCCGGAATGGCGGTGAGTATCTCCCATCTTTCATGACTCCTTTTCCGTGCTGCCGCTACACCAATACCGGTTAGCCCGGGCTGGAAGAATCCAAAACAAAAGCCGGCGGGTCCAAAAAATACATTTTGTCGGGTGGGGGATTATGGGTCTCGACGTCAACACGCTTTTCCTCGTCACCGTCTATGTCGAGGCCATGCTCGGCCTGCTGCTGCTGTTCGCCTGGACCCAGAACTCGCAGCTCTACGCCGTGGCCTGGTGGGGCTCGGCGCATCTGCTGCGCGCCGGCTCGGTGATGCTGTTCGGCATGTACGGCACGGTGTCGGATGCGATTTCGATCGACCTCGCCAACGCGCTGCTGCTCACCACGTACGCTGCGACCTGGACCGGCGCGCGGCTGTTCGACGGCCGCCCGGCGCGGCCGGCGCTGCTGCTCGGCGGCGCGGTGCTCTGGATCCTCGGCAGCCGTCTGCCGGGAATTGCCGACTCCATGGACGCCAAGGTGCTGCTCTCGTCCGGCATCATCACGGCCTACACCTGGGCCACGGCCTACGAGTTCTGGCGCGGCCGCGCCGAGCCGCTGGTCTCGCGCTGGCCCGCGATCTTCATGCTGTTCGCCCATGGCGCGCTGTTTCTCCTGCGCACGCCGCTGTCGCAGATCCTGCCCTGGACGCCCGGCAACATGGTGTTCGAGAGCGTGTGGCTGACGGTGCTGAGCTTCGAGGCGCTGCTGTTCACCATCGCGATCGCTTTCATCCTGCTGGCGATGGCCAAGGAGCGCACCGAATTCCGCCACAAGACCGCGGCGCTGGTCGATCCCTTGACCGGCATCGCCAACCGCCGCGCCTTCCTGCAGGACGTCAACGCGCTGAGCGGACGGCCGAGCTCGCAGGCGCGCCCGGTCGCGGTGCTGCTCGCCGACCTCGATCATTTCAAGTCGATCAACGACCGTTACGGCCACGCCGTCGGCGACAGCGCGCTGCATCGCTTCGCCGAGGTGGCGAGCTCGAAGCTCGGTCCCGCCGACCTGATCGGCCGGATGGGCGGCGAGGAGTTCGCGATCCTGCTCTTCGACGCCGGCCGCGAGAAGGCGCTCGCCGTCGCCGAGCGCATCCGGCTGTCGTTCGAGACCGCGGCCGGTGAGGTCGACGGCCGCCCGGTGCGCGGCACCGTCAGCATCGGCATGGTGACCGCGGAAGCCGGCTTCATCGACATTCCGGCGCTGTTGGTGCGCGCCGACGAGGCGCTGTACTGCGCCAAGGAGCGCGGCCGCAACCGCGTCGAGGTGGCGCAGCCGGAGCTGGCGCCGGAACGGGCGCGTGGCCTCGCCGCGCCGGCTCACGCTGCAGCGCAAAGCGCCGCTTAAGGTCGATTCAACCGTTTTGAATCGAGCTTGCAGCCACAAATTCCGAAGCTCCAGTCAAGATCGCGCCTTGCGCGGCGGACATCTCCGCCCGTCAGTCCCGGTCGGCTGCGCCAGGCCCGGGCATTTGCTATGAAGCGATATGATCGAAAACATCGAATTGGAAAAATGCACGGGTTGCGGCATCTGCGACGTGGTCTGCCCGGCTGACGTGATCCACATGGAGCCGCAGCCGGTCGCGTCCGAAATCGACGGGCTGCGCCAGGTCAAGCTTTTGCCGGTCATCAAGTTTCGCGAGCACTGCATCACCTGCTTCAGCTGCGAGATCTTCTGCCCGGAGCACATCGTCGACGTGCATCCGTCGGTGAAGAACCGCCCGCGGCCGTGGTGATGGCAATGGATCAACTCGACGGCAATCTGATCGACACCGACGTGCTGGTGGTCGGCGGCGGCTCCGGCGGCCTGATGGCGGCGCTGTCGGCCAAGCGCCACGGCCGGCCAGGCACCCGCGTCACGCTGGTGGACTCGTGGCTGATCGGCCGCACCGGCCACACCGCCTTCTCCAACGCCTGGACCATCGTGGCGCTGCCCGGCGACGACATCGACGGCATCCTGCACGAGATCGTCGCCGGCAACGACGGCATCGCCGACCAGGAGCTGGTGCGGCAATCGCTGATCGACTCGCACGCCCGCCTCAAGGACTTCGAGGCCATGGGCATGCATTTCCATCGCGATGAGGAGGGCCGCTACAAGCGCCGCCCGACGCGCGGGCTCGATCTCGCCCGTGTGATGTATCCCGAGGGCGGCGGGCTGGAATTCGCCTGGAAACAGCGGCTGGCCTGCGAGCGCGAAGGCGTGCAGCTCATCGACCGGCTGTTCATCACCGGCCTGATGCGCGGCGCGACCGGCGACCGTATCGTCGGCGCGGTCGGCATCAACAGCCGCACCGGCGAATTCAATGTCATCAAGGCGCGCTCGACCATCGTCGCCACCAACGCCATCACGTTCCGCTCGGGCTTCGTGCGCGACATCACCGGCACCGGCACGCTCTTGGCGTATCGCGCCGGTGCGACGCTGCGCAACGCCGAGTTCTCCTACGTGCGGCCGGGCACGCCGAAGTTCTACTTCGAGGGCATCACCTTCGCGATCCAGGAGGGCGCCAGCTGGGTGAACGCCAAGGGCGAGGCGTTCATGCAGTCCTACGAGCCGGAGTGGGGCGACGAGGCCGACGTGCCGCGCATCGCGCGCGCCATGGCGATGGAAAACCGCAAGGGCAACACGCCGCTCTATCTCGACATGTCGGCGATCCCCGAGCACCTGCGCGAATACTTCATCCAGAGCAAGGTGCGCTGGATGGACAACTTCTTCAGGAAGCTCGGCGACGAAGCCAAGACCGACATGTTCGGCAAGACGCCGTATTACGCGCTCAACCAGATGACCAAGATGGGCATCAGGACGGGAGCAGATTGCCGCTCCGACGTGCCCGGCTTGTTGTCAGCAGGGCTCGCGCAGGCCGGCTGCGCCAATCACTTCGCGGGCTTCCACATCGGGCTCTGCGTCGGCAACGGCTGGATCGCGGGGCGCAGCGCGGTTGAAGACCTCGATGCGGCGCCGCCGCCCGCGCTCGATCAGGCGGAGGTGCGGGCGCTCCACGCGGAGACCCGTGCGCCGCTGAACGATCAGGCGAAGGCGGAGTCCGATCGCATCCTGCGCGACCTCCAGGCCGTGATGTTCGCCTATGACATCGGTATCCTGAAGCGCGAGGACCGCCTGCAGGAGGCGGCCGAGAAGGTCACGGCGCTGTCCGATGAATTCAAGAACATCGCAGCGCCCCACACCCACGAGCTGGTGCGGATGAAGGAGACCGAGGCGATGCTGCTTGCGGCACGCTTCATCCTTGGCGCCTCGCTCTATCGCACCGAGTCGCGGCTCAGCCATTTCCGCGAGGACCACGACCAGCGCGACGACGCCAACTGGCTGGTCTGGGTCGATGTCGCCCAAGGCGGCAATGGCCCGGCCTTCAGCAAGACGCCGATCCCGACGCCGTATTGCTCGGTGGTGCTGCCACGGCGGAAGCCGTCGCGGCTCGCCGCGCGGCAGTCGGTCGGCGGGGTGTGATGCCGTTTGCAATGGGGTGTAGCTGCGAGCACAACGGCGGTGCGCTCCCTCTCCCCGTCGGGGAGAGGGCTGGGGTGAGGGGGCCTAACTCTCTCGATACACCGTAACCCCTCACCCGACGCGCTTTCGCGCGTCGACCTCTCCCAATGGGAGAGGTGAAGGGCCCTACTGTGCAGGGACGGTCAGCGCTACTTCGTCTCGACAATAAAATCCGTCGTCGTGCCGGTCTCGCCGCTGAGCTTGTTGTCCGACACGATCAGCGAGGCGCCGGGCGTGATCAGCGCGGCGATCCGCTCCACCGCGTCCTGTGGGATGACGATGCGGTCGAGCGCCGTGCGCGGATTCTGCAGCGGCACCGGGATCACCGCCTCGGCGGCCTTCACGGCGGGCTTCTCGTTGCGCGGTTTCTTGCCCTTGTCGGCGACCTTGGTCTCGGGCTTCGCGGCCTTGTAGCCGCTTGGGATCGAAACCACGGTCCAGCGCAAGCCGTCGCCCGCGGCCTTCGGACCCATCGCGGTGTAGACATGCGTGCCGATCGGCTCGCCGGGCCGCGCGATGGTGATCGGTGCGTCGAACAGCGGCTCCATGTTCTGGCGCACGTAGAGCCGCTGGTCCTTCAGGCTGATGAACATCGAGACGATGCCCTTGCGGCGCGGCGGCTCCTTGGCGGCGACCGCCGGAGCGGGTGCGGCCGCAGGCGGCGGCGCGACGACGGGCGCGGATTCTTTTGCCGGCGGGGCCGGCGCCGGTGCGGGCTCCGGCTGGGCTTGAACCTGAGCCTGCGGCCGTGATGCCTCGACATTGTCGGCCTTGGCCATCGCTTCGGCCGGTACCGGGCGGGCCGGCACGGCCGTGCTGCCCGTGGTCGCGGCGGCCGCGTGCGGCATCGCCAGGTCGTCGGCGTCTTCGCTCATCGGCAGCTTGGTCGGCTGCTCGCCCGCCATGGCGTTGCGCACCGGGACGGCAATGAGCGGCTTCACCGTGTCGGGTATGGCGCCGCGCAGCACCGGTGTTGCGTCCGCGGTCTTGAACAGCGGCGCGGACCGTCCCATCACCGGCTCGCTGTCGCGCAGCGGCGGCGACTTCGGCTCCGAGACCATGTCTGGCTTCGGCTCGATCTTGGGCACCGCGTTCGCCTTGACCATGGGCTCGGGCTGCGGCGCACGACTTGTCGGCACGGGACTTGTCGGAGCGGGACTTGGTGGAGCGAGACTTGGCGCCGGACTCGGCGTCGCGCTCGGCGCGGTCTTGATGTCTTCGACGTTGGCTTTGGCGAACACCAGCAGCTCGTGATCGATTGCAACCGGCGCAGGTTCGTCGCGGGCGATGATCACGCGCGCGCCGAGCTTGGTGGCCTTCCAGAGGAATTGCGCGAACTCGTTCGGCAGCCGGACGCAGCCATGCGACGCCGGATAGCCGGGCAGGGGGCCCTCGTGCAGCGCCGAGCCCGACCAGGTGATCCGCTGCATGAAAGGCATCGGCGCGTCGTAGAGATTGGAGACGTGGTGCCGGCTCTTCTGCAGGATGCTGAAGATGCCCATCGGCGTCGGATGCTCGAGCGTGCCCGAGGAGATCTTGCTCTGCGTCACGGCCACGCCGTCGGCGAACAGCGTGGCGCGCTGCTTGTCGAGCGAGACCACGATGTGGAGGAGCCCCTTGGGAGCGGGCGGCGTCTTGTCCGTCTCGGCGACGGCAGCCTTGCCGGGCTTGGCGGCATCCGGCTTGGATTTCTTGTCGGCCTTGTCGTCAGGGCGACGGGACGGCGGTCCGAAGGGCCGGCTGAAGAAACCGAACCCGCCGTTCGACGCCTGGTTCGACGTTTGGGTAAACGGAGCGGCACCCGCGCCCGAGGCCAGGGCGCAGAGCAAGGCAGCAGCCGATACGCCTGCGATCAACGCAGTGCGCTTCATTCGTCCGTTCTCCTCAGGAAAGACGCAGACTCGCGCTGCATTAATGACAACTTACTGTGACCATTAGAATGATCCATGTCAGTTATCGTTAACGCACAGTTTGTGCTGCCTTGGGACAGGTGGGCGCAAACCGCTATGGACTCGGTTGCCGCCGCAACAATGTTGATAGAGCTTGCGTTTGCGAAATTAATCTTCCCCGACCCCATGGGGCGACCTACACCGGCGATGCCTTGCTCAGTTGAGGGCGTCGTCTAGGGTCGCTTAGCTGACGGAGCAGGGTGTGGCGCCTGCAGGCGTGGCCGACGAAGCCACGTCCCAGGGAGCGAGGTCACCGGCCGCCCCCGATGAGGGGGCCGCCTTCAGTGGCTGCGACCCGTCGGATGAAAGGCAGCGTGAATGCTGCCTGGATAACGTGAGTGGCATGAGCCCTTCGGTCCGGCGGAGAAGTCCGGTGACCTCGTCAAAAATCGCCACGTGTGGAGCGCCGGAGGGCGCGCCTGCCGGAACAACCCGGCAGGCGGGGTGCCTCCAAAGGGTGCCCCAGTTGTTTGCGCCTGACCGGCGCTCCCTCCCTCATGTTTGAGGGAGAAAGGAAAAGAAGGCGGCGCCCCGCGCCAGACTTTTTCAGGGGCCGATGAATCACGCCTGCATCAATGCCGGCGTGGTGCGCTGAAAGCGCGGGCTGTTTGACATGTGAATCTGAAATTACACCGGCGCGAGCCGTATCCACCGGCGTCATTCCGGGGCGGCGCGCAGCGCCGAACCCGGAATCCAGACGCAAGTTCGGTGTCTGCATCTGGATTCCGGGTTCGCGCCTTCGGCGCGCCCCGGAATGACAGCGGTACCTACGCCGTCTCCTCCACCAGATCCGCCGCCTGGAATTTGGCTTCGTTGGTGCCGCGTTCGGCCGCGGCCGAGCCGAACAGCAGGCCTTCCTTCACCTTCGGCATGGTCTTGGCCACGTCGGTGATGACGAGCCCGTGCGTCGGGCAGACGGTCTTCACCTGCAGCCGCTCCATCAGCACGTCGAGCCGCGCGCAGTAGTTCCGCATGTCGGCCCACTTGGTCCACCACAGCGCCAGATCGGAGAACACCGCGGTGGTGTCCTGCAGGTCGAGCGAGGTCGCTTCCTCGGCGACGAGGCCGCAGTGGTGGTCCTCGTGATAGTGGCTGTAGGCGAAGCCGTCGCCGGGGAACAGCACGCGGTCTCTCGTCTCGAAGCCCCACCACGTCGTGCGCATGTCGCGCACCACGGGCTCGACGGCGCGGAAGCTGCGCCCGCCCAAGTCAATCTCGTCGTTTTCCTTCATCATCCGCATGCGGTGCTCATGCTGCGGGAAGGCGAGGTGATAGTCGCTGACGTCGCCCACGAGAAGCGCTTCGGGAAAGCGCGTCAGCACGCGGCCGAGCCCGCCGCAATGCGGCGTCTCCTGGTGGGTGACGAACAGGTACTTCAGCGGCGGCCGGCCGGGCAAAAGCTTGTTGAGCTGGCCTTCGGTGATCGGAAAGTCCTTCGGATGGCCGGTCTCGACCAGCATCGAAGCGGTCTCGCCGACGATCAGGAACGAGGCGTTGCAGCCGTGATAGATCTTGCCCTGCTGGCGCTGCTCGAGGCACTCGCCGAGCCAGAAGACGCCGGGCGCGACCTCGCGCGGCAGCGGGTTGGGGCGGTCGAGCGTGCCTTGATGACGAATGGCCATGTCGATCACCTTTCCTCGTCGCGGCTGATGTAGCGCGAAGTCGCGACGCTCTTGTCGAGCGACTTCAGGACGTCGTCGAGCAGCTTGATGTGCTTCTCGACGGTCTTCTTGCCGCGCAGAATGCAGCCGTAGCCCGGCGCGATCGTCTCGATGTCGTGCTTTGAGAGAATCTTGTCGATGCCCTTCCGAAGCTTCGCCGTGTCGACACCCTCGAGCCACCAGTAGCGGGTGTTGAGCATGAACGAGCGCACCTTGTCGAAGTCGGTCGGATCGTCGTCGCCGTCCTCGATGATCCACGGGCCTTCCGGCTTGTCGCGCCAGCTGTGGGTCCACATGTCCGAGGTGAACATGGTCTTGGTGGCTTCGTCGTAGATCCAGCGCGTCGCGATCAGGCGGATCGGCGCCTGATAGACCACGACGGGACGGCCGAGCGCGCCGATCGGGATCGTCTCCTCGCGGGCGATGGTGGTGATGTTCAGCGTATCGAGCGTATTCTTGCCGGAGTCGGAGCCCGCGCCGAAGTCGAACCAGAAGGCGGCGTCCGGATTGCCGGTGAAGCATTCCTTGACGTTGAAGTAGAGCGTGAAGGGATCGATGTTCTGGATCGACATGAACTCGTTGAGGCGCAGCGGCAGCAGCGAGAGCGGCAGCTTCCGGTCAATGAGAGACTCGATCTGGCCACGGAGCTTGATCTCATCGCCGCCGAAGCCGGTGTCGATCAGCCAGGCCGCGTCGGGCTGCCGCAGCAGGTAGCAGTTCGTCACCGAATAGCCGCGGGCGCTGGCCGGATACGAGCTGACCCGGCCGTCGAGCTTCATGGGATTTTGCAGGGCGAAGAGCTTGCCGTGAGACAGCTCACGGATGTTGTCGTCTCTGGTGCGATCGAGCACGGCATTCCCTTCCAAGGCGCTCCGGCCGCCACAAGGGCAGGGCCAGACAAGCGGCGTTTCGCATTCCCACCGGATTTTTGGATTGGTTCTTGGTGACGGTCCGGTCGGACACTTCTACCAGGAGTTCGGGCCTTTCGCCATGCAGGGCTCGGCGTCCAGCGGCGCATAACGGGCGGCTCAGGCGCCGCCTTTGATGTTGTTGTCGTGGATGATCTTGGCCCAGAACGGCAGCTCCTCGACGATCATGGCGCGCAGCTCGTCGGGCGTCGGCAGCGGCACCTCGGAGCGGAACTTATTGACGAAGGCGTTGTAGTTCGCCTCCTCGCGCACCGCGGCCGCGACGTCGCGATAGAACTTGTCGATCACAGGCTTCGGCGTGGCGGCCGGGCCGAACAAGCCGAACCACGAATAGGCGTGCAGGCTCTTGATGCCCAATTCGATGGCCGTCGCCGTGTCGGGCAGGAACGAGGCGCGCTTGTCGCCGAACTGCACGACCGGGTGGAGCTGCCCGGACTCGATCTGCGGCGCCATGGTGGCGCTCGAGCTGATCACCATGTCGACGTGGCCGGCGGTGCCGTCGTTCAGCACAGGCGCTGCACCACGATACGGGACATGCACCAGCTTGGTGCCGGTGAGCTGGCCGAGCGCCGCCATGGTGAGATGGCCGTTGCTGCCGATGCCGGTGGTGCCATAGGTGATCGCGCCGGGTTTGGCTTTCGCGGCCTCGATCAGCTCGGGCAGCGTCTTGTAAGGCCGCGACGGATGGGCGCACAGCACCATCGGCCCGCGCGCGATCATGGTCACTGGGGCGAAGTCCTTCTGCACGTCGTAAGGCAGATTGTTGAGAAGGAGCGTGCTGACTACGAAGGTGTCGGATGTCAGCAGCCACGTGGTGCCGTCGGGCGGCGATTTCGCGACGAGCGCAGCCCCGATCGAAGCCGATGCGCCGGGCCGGTTCTCGACGATGACGGTCATGCCCTGGCGCTGCTGCAGGCTGGGTTGCAGCATCCGGGCCATGGCGTCCGACGTGCCGCCGGCCGCAAACGGATTGATGATGCGGAGCAGGCTGGAAGAGGAGGGGGCGGGTGTCTGGGCCTGCGCCGCAAATGGCGCAAGCAATCCAGCCGCGACGAGTGATCGCCTCGTGAGCATCGGCAGTTTCCTTCCCGTTGCGGGCCGGTCGTACATTGCGACCGGCCTCTGCATTTCTTCAGTAGTCTAACCTATCACCACCACTTGGCGCGCTTGCGCAGCGCCGCGTTGGCGTCGTTAGCCTCCTGCACGATCTTGTCGACGTTGAGATGGGTGAGCTTGCCGCCCTTCTTGAGGATGCGGCCATCGACCATCACGGTGTCGACATTGCCGGGCTGCGCCGCGGTCACCATCATCACGGCCGGATGGCCGAACACGCCGAGATTGGCGACCTTGGTGTTGACCATGGTGAGGTCGGCGCGCTTGCCGGGCTTGAGCGAGCCGACCTTGTCGTCGATGCCCATCGAGCGCGCGCCCTCGATGGTGGCAAGCTCCAGAACCCGGCGCGCCGAGATCTTGTATTCGTTCTCGGCCCGGCCGTTCTCGATGCCCTGTACGGTCTTCATGATGGCGAACATGTCGGCATTGCCGACCAGCTCCACGGTGTCGATCGACAGCCCGACCGGAATCTCGGCGTCGAGGAACGCCGACACCGGCGGCAGGCCGAAACCGATGCGCAGCTCCGACGTCGGCGCGACGCTGATCGTCGCGCCGGCTTCCTTCATCGCCTTGATCTCGTCGGGCGTGGCGTAGACCGCGTGGATGACCTGCACGTTCTTGAGCATGCCGGCCTTGTTGAGGCCCGCGATCTGGCCCACGGCGGTTTTCGATCCGCTGGAATGCACCGACACGGGAAGCCCGAGCCGCTGCGCCGCCTCGAACTCGGCGCGCCAGACGTTCTCCGGCACCGCATTGGCCGGCTGATTGCCGCCGTGGCCGCGCCACGCCATGCCGAGCGCGAGCAGGCCGCTGTTGGAATATTGCGCCCAGTCGGTCTTGAGCTTTTCGAGGTCGGCGAGGTCAATGGTCTGCTTGAGGTCGTGGCCCTGCATCGGCCCGTAGGAGAAGCGGCCGCGGATGCCGGCCTCCTTCAGCGCGCGCAGATCGGCGCGGGCAAAATCCGGATTGCGGATGTTGTGCGCCCAGTCGTGGATATAGGTGATGCCCGAGTTGATCGCCTCGACGGTCGCAAGCCGCGTGCCCTGATAGATGTCGTCGGGCGTGAACTGCGCGCCGAGTGCTGCGGTGGTGCGGAAATAGCCGAAGTCCGGCTTCTCGCCCGACATGCCGCGCAGCAGCGAATTCCACATGTGCCAGTGGGTCTCGATGAAGCCCGGCAGCACGATCATGCCGCGGCCGTCGATCACCGTGGCGCCGCCGGCATCGACCTTCTCGTCGACAGCGACGATCTCGCCATTGCGGACATGGACATGGCCATCGGGAATGTCGCCGATGCCCTTTTCCATGGACATCACGTAGGCGTTGCGGATGACGTAGTTGCCGCGCGCGGGCAGGTTCGGGTCATCGGCCGTCGGGTCGACGACCTTCGGCTTGGCCGGAGCCTGCGTCTTTCTTCTTCTCGGCTGCTGCGGCTGCTCCTGCGCATTCGCCAGCCCAATGCCGGCTGTACCAAATGCTGCCGCGCCAACAAGCAAGCGCCGCCGGGTCCAATCCCAACGGCCGTCGAAATCCGTCATGAACTCTCTCCCATTTGAAATGTCGCAGGCTGCTTGGCAGGCGGCAGCTCTTTTCGGCATCAGCCGTTCGGAGGGGAGAGGCTATTTCACCGTGCCGTAAGGTCAATCGGCAGGCGGCGATTTATTACCGGCTGTGACATCTCATGCATTTGCGCGAGGGACTAGTCGCGGCCGAAGGCGTGGCGCAGCTCGTCCTTGGCGCGTTGCAGGATCTTCTTCCGTGACGCCGGAAGGTTCTTGCCGGCGCGGTTGATGTAGAAGGTCAGCATCGACAGCGCCGAGCGGTAAGGATTGGCCTTGCGGCGCGAGCTCCGCTCGGCCGAGCGCTTCAGCGAGCGGGCGATGGCCTTGGGGTCCCGCTTGGCGAACACGCCATGCTGAAGATCGAGCGCGTCGCTCTCGCGGGTGACGCGCGCCGACCAGCGGCGGGCGCCGCGCTTGGTTTTCGAGCGCCGCACGGTCGAGGCCCGGGTCTTTCGCTGTTTTGCCATGGCTTGCTCCACGGTTTCCTTTTGGAACAATCGCGGACGCGCGGCATCGTTCCACCGGACGGTTTGGCGCGTTGACAACGGCGTCAAAGGCAGCGCGATATTGCGGCTGCCGCGATCATGGTCGAATGGCTGCGGCAGCACGGAGGGTAGGGTCATGATCGGGAAACTTCTGGCCGGAGCGGTCGCCGCGCTGACGCTTGTGGCGGTCACGCCGTTTCAGGTCCTGGCCCAAGGTCAGGATTATCCGAACCGCCTGATCAAGATCATCCAGGGCTTTCCGCCGGGCGGCAACGTCGACCTGATCGCCCGCATCCTGGGCGCCGAGATGGAGAAGAGCCTCGGCCAGTCGATCGTGGTCGAGGCCAAGCCCGGCCTGGCCGGCGCGCTCGCCGCCGAGACCGTGGCGCGCTCCGATCCCGACGGCTACACGCTGCTGGTGGTGCCGAGCGCGCATCCGGCTTACGGCGCGCTCGCCAAGAACGTGAAGTTCAAGGTGGTCGACGACTTCAGCTGGATCTCGATCGCGAGCTTCTATCCGTTCATGATCGCCGTGAAGGCGGACTCGCGCTTCAAGACCATCAAGCAACTGCTCGACGAGGCCAAGAACAAGCCCAATGAACTGAAATACGGCTCGGCCGGCGTCGGCTCGATCCTGCACACCACGGTCGAGCTGCTCGGCAACCAGACCAAGACCAAGTTCCTGCACGTGCCGTATCGCGGCGAGGCGCCGGCGATCACCGGCGTGCTGACCGGCGATGTCGACTTCATCGCCGCCACCACCGGACCGATCAGCTCGCGGGTGAAGTCCGGGGAATTCCGCGCGCTCGCGGTGACCGGCAAGACGCGCTGGCCGGACTTCCCGGACGTGCCGACCATCGCCGAGACCGTCGCGCCGGGCTTCGAGGTGATCTCGTGGACCGGCATGGCCGGCCCGGCCAACATGCCGAAGCCGATCGTCGAACGCCTGAACGCCGAGGTGCGCAAGGCGCTCGCCGTACCCGAGGTGAAGCAGAAGCTTCAGGCCATGGGCGGCGATCCACGCGGCACCACGCCCGACGAGATGAAGGAGCTGGTGTCGCGTCAGTACGAAGTCTGGAAGAAGCTCGCCGTCGAGGCGAATATCTCGATCAACTAGGTCGCGCCGCAATAAGAAGCGCGCCCCGGATTGCGTCCGGGGCGCGCTGCTTTTAGCACCTTATTGCCGCGAGCCGGTGGTCGGCGGCGGCGAGGCTGGCGACGCGACGCCGGGCTTTGCGCCGGTGTAGGCGATGCGCCAGATGGTGCCGCCGGTGTCGTCGGCGACGAGCAGCGCGCCGTCCTTGGCGACGGCGAGCGCCGCAGGCCGGCCCCAAACTTCGGCGCGATGCAGCCCCGAGGTCCAGAACCCGGTCATGAAGTTCTGATAGAAGCCTTGCGGCTTGCCGTCCTTGAACGGCACGCGCACGACCTTGTAGCCGGTCGGCTCAGAACGGTTCCACGAGCCTTTCAGCGCGACGAAGGCGTCACCGCGATACTCGCTCGGGAATTGCGAGCCGGTGTAGAACACGATGTCCATCGCCGATGAGTGCGCCTGGAACAGGATGTCCGGCGTGACCGCGGCCTTGACCTTGTCGGGCTTGAGCTGCGCGAAGCCCGGCTGCGGATGGTGCCCGATATACGAATAGGGCCAGCCGTAGAATGCGCCTTGCGTCACGCGCGTCATGTAGTCGGGCACCAGGTTGTCGCCGAGGCCGTCGCGCTCCTGCACCACGGCATAGAGATCGCCGGTGTCGGGCTGAAATGCCAGCGCCGTCGCGTTGCGCAGGCCCGACGCATAGGTGGTCTGGTTGCTGCCGTCGGCATCGAAGCGCTGGATCGACGCCTTCACCTCGGGCTCGACGCCGATGTTGCCCGATGAGCCGACGCCGACGAACAGGCCTCCGGTCTTCGGATCGATGGCGAGATGCCGGTTGGCGTGGCCCATGACGATGCCGAACACGCCCGACTTGGTCAGCATCTTCTCGCCGACGAGGGCAGGGCTCGGCTTCCTTTGCTCGGGCGGCACGTCGGCCGCCTTGGTGTCGCTCGTGCCCGCGCCCGGACGCACCGCGCCGAGCCGGTGCGGCACCTCCCAGATGCCGTCCTGGTCGGCGACCAGGACCTTGCCGTCGCGCCAGGCGAGGCCGTAGGGCGCCTTCAATCCTTCGATGTGGCGGTTGATCCAATCGGCTTTGCCGTCGCCGTCATCGTCGCGCAGCAGTGTGACGTAGCCGACCTTCTGCTCGGCCACGAGCACATCGCCGTTCGGCAGCACCAGCAGGCGGCGCGGATGCTCGAGCCCGGTGACGAAGGGCGTCGCCGTGAAGCCGTCCGGCACGCGCGGTGCCTGGCCCGTATAGGGCAGGGTCATCGATCGGCTCGACGCGATCGGACCGGTTTTCGGCGGCGGCAGGTCGTCGGCCTTGATGGTGAAGCGGTGGCCGACCTCCTGCTCGGGCAATGCCGCCGGATTGTCGGGCGCGGCCGCAGGTGCAGCTTGGGGCTTCGGCGAAGCCGCAGGCGCACTCTGCGCCCAACTGTTGGAGGCAAGGGTGATGGGCAGCGCGGCTGCAACAAGCGCTACGCTGGCGGTCAACAGGAGATGAAATCTAAGATGTCGCATTGGACTTCTCCGTCGGGCTCCGACCAAGGATGCTGAAATCAATCCAGTTGGATCGCCGGCTGTTCCACACCGCCTCATCAGGCGGGAGCATCGTTGCCGGACCGGGCATGTCCCGCCGCAACCCTATCGCGGCCGCATTGCAGACGCGAGCCGTGGGCAAGCGCCGGCCCGTAGCGAGGCCGGCGTGTTTTGCCTAAGATCGCGAAAATCCCGTCATCGTCCCGCGTCCTTCAAGGAGTTGTGATCATGCCGAATGCCGCCATCCCGTTCGACGCCGCTCGCCTCGACACCCTGATGGACGAGGCCGGCATGGACGTCCTGATCGCGACGTCGAAGCACAATGTGCAATACCTGCTCGGCGGCCATCGCGCGTTCTTCTTCGACTACATGGATGCGATGGGCTTGAGCCGCTATCTGCCGGTGATGGTCTACGCCAAGGGCGCACCGGACAAGGCGGCCTATTTCGGCCACCGCCTGGAGAACTTCCAGCGCGAGAACCATCCGTTCTGGACGCCGGTGCAGCAGTGCAACTCGTCCGGCTCGATCGACACCATGCAGAAGGCGATCGAGCACATCAAGAAGTCCGGCATGAAGACCGCGGGCATCGGCGCCGAGCTGTCGTTCCTGCCGGTCGATGCCGGCAAGACCTTGCAGGACGCGTTCTCGGGCACGCCGGTGAAGGAGGCGCTGTTCGTGCTGGAGCGCATGCGCTCGATCAAGACGCCGGACGAGCTGGCGAAGCTCAAGATCGCCTCCGAGGCGGTGATCGAATCCATGAAGGCGGTGATCGCTGGCCACAAGCCCGGCGCCAGCAAGGCCGATCTCACCGAGGCGCTGCGCCGCGAGGAGACCAACCGCGGGCTCACCTTCGAATACTGCCTGATCACCGCCGGCACCTCGCTCAACCGCGCACCGTCCGAGCAGGTCTGGGGCGAGGGCGATATCCTCTCACTCGATTCCGGCGGCAACTACCATGGCTATATCGGCGACCTCTGCCGCATGGCGATCCACGGTGAGCCGGACTCAGAGCTGCAGGACATGCTGGCCGACATCGAGGAGATCCAGCGCGCCTCGATGAAGCCGATCAAAGCCGGCGCCATGGGCAGCGAGGTCTACCGCGTCGCCGAGGAGCGGCTCGCCAAGTCGAAGTACCACAACAACATGCACTTCCTCGGCCACGGCATGGGTCTGGTCAGCCACGAAGCGCCGCGGCTGACCAGCACCGGTCCGGTGCCCTATGACGACTACGACGCCCACCGGCCGCTCGAAGCCGGCATGGTGATCTCGGTCGAGACCACTCTGGCCCATCCCAAGCGCGGCTTCATCAAGCTCGAGGACACCGCGGTGGTGACCGCCTCGGGCTGCGACATCTACGGCGAGGGCGCGCGTGGCTGGAACCGCGGCGGCACCGCCGCCCGCTAAGCTCCGACCCTAGCAGATTGGGCGCAAACGGCGCCGGCGCGGGGAACCGCGGCCGGCGCCAATCTTTTTTGAGCCCCTGGACGAGCCAAAACGCGGGGCTTTGGCGCGAAATCCTCTTGAACCGCGCGGGCGGTTCGGGGGATCATTTCCAAAACAAGAAACGACTCGAAGAACAGCCGGGATTGAGCCTTCCGCAAGGAAGGCGGGGCGTCGTGACGGCCGGCAATGGCCGCGCGCCCGGAATGGGGATGGGCGACGATGATCGGATTGGTGCGCCTCGCGCTGCGCCGGCCGTACACCATGGCCATCGCGGGCCTGCTCATCATGCTGATGGGCGTGCTGTCGGCCCGGCGCATGGTCGTCGACATCTTCCCCAACATCGATATCCCGGTGGTCTACGTCGCCTGGAACTATCCCGGCCTCTCCGCCGAGGACATGGAACGGCGCGTGGTGCTGATCAGCGAGCGCGCCTATTCGACCACGGTCAACGGCATCGAGCGCATTGAATCGCTGTCGATCCCGGGGCTCGGCATCCTCAAGGTCTATTTCACGCAAGGCACCGACATCGGCGGCGCCATCGCGCAGATCAATGCGCAGAACAATTCGATCCTGCGCATCGCGCCGCCCGGCATCACGCCGCCCAATATGATCCGCTTCAACGCCTCGAACGTGCCGGTGGTGCAGGTCACGCTCAACAGCAGGACGCTGCCCGAGCAGCAGATCTTCGACTACGGCCTGAACTTCCTGCGCACGCGGCTGTTCACCATCGCGGGCCTGTCGATCCCGGCGCCCTATGGCGGCAAGCAGCGGCAGATCATCGTCGACGTCGATCCGTCGCGGCTCAGCTCCAAGGGCCTGTCGCAGATGGACGTGGTCAACGCGCTGCAGACCACCAACGTGATCGTGCCGGCCGGCATCGCCCGCATCGGCGAGCGCGAGTTCAACGTCAAGCTCAACTCCAGCCCGCAGTTCGTCGACCAGTTCCAGGCGCTGCCGGTCGGCGTGCGCGACGGCCTCACCGTGATGCTGGGCGACGTCGCCAAGGTGAGCGACAGCTTCGCGGCCCAGCAGAACGCCGTGCGCATCAACGGCCAGCGCGCGAGCTACATGAGCATCCTGAAGAACTCGGATGCCTCGACCATCGCGGTGGTGCAGGCGATCCGCGACACGTTGCCGGAGCTCCAGGCCACGGCGCCGGAAGGCCTCGATCTCAAGCTCGATTTCGATCAGTCGGTGTTCGTGCAGGGCGCGGTCGACAACATCGTCCACGAGGCGATCCTGTCGTCGATCCTGGTCTCGCTGATGATCCTGATCTTCCTCGGCAGCTGGCGGAACACCGTCATCGTCTCGCTGTCGATCCCGCTGTCGATTGCGGCCGGCCTTGCCGGCCTGTTCCTCACCGGCCAGACCATCAACCTGATGACGCTCGGCGGGCTCGCGCTCGCCATCGGCCTGCTGGTCGACAACGCCACGGTGACGATCGAGAACATCCACCGCAACCAGAGCCTCGGCAAGCCGCTCACCGTTGCGATCCTCGATGGCTCCAACGAGGTGATCCAGCCGCTGACGGTGGCCACGCTCGCGATCTGCATCGTGTTCTTCCCGGTGCTGCTGCTGACCGGCCCGTCGCGCTTCCTGTTCATCCCGCTCGCCATCACGGTGGTGCTGGCGATGCTGGCGTCCTACGTGCTGTCGTTCACCGTCGTCCCGGCGCTGGCGCGCTACCTGCTCAAGGATCACGACGACCACGCGCCGAAGGGCATCGGCGGCAGGTTCTCGGCGGCTTTCGACCGCGGCTTTGACCGGGTGAAAAACGGCTACGGCAACCTGCTCGCGGCGGTGCTTCAGCGGCGCGCCTTCGTGCTCGGCTGCTTCGGCCTCGTGGTGGTTGCGACCGGCGCGCTGGCGCCGGTGATCGGCACCGACTTCTTCCCGACCTCGGACGTCGGCATCCTCAAGATGCACATCCGCGCGGCGCGCGGCATGCGGCTCGAAGAGACCGAGAAGATCGTGGCGCGGGTGGAGGAGAGCATCCGCCAGGTGATCCCGGCCAAGGAGCTGCGCACCATCAACGCCACCATCGGCCTGCCGTTCTCGCTCAATCTCGCCTTCGTGCCGAGCGACAACACCAGCGGCATGGATGCCGAGCTGCTGATCTCGCTCAACCACGGCCACAAGCCCACGGTCGAGTACCAGCGGCTCCTGCGCGACAAGCTCAACGCCGAGTTTCCGGGCAACCTGTTCTACTTCCAGACCGCCGATATCGTGAGCCAGGTGCTCAACTTCGGCCTGTCGGCGCCGATCGACATCCAGATCCAGGATTCGAACTTCACGCGCGCCTACGCCTCGGCGCAGCGGATTCTCCGCGCCATCCAGAAGGTGCCGGGCGTGGTCGATCCGCGCATCGCGCAAGTGTTGGATTTCCCGACCATCCAGATCGACGTCGACCGTCAGCGCGCCGCGCGGCTTGGTGTGGCCCAGCGCGACGTCGCCAACAACATGCTCACGTCACTGGCCGGCAGCGCACTGGTCGGGCCGACCTACTATCTCAACCCGCAGACCGGCGTGAACTACATCGTCGCGGTGCAGACGCCGGCCGATAAGATCAACAGCGTGCAGGACGTGATGAACCTGCCGGCCAATCCGGCCGCGCCCAACATCAATCCCACGATCCAGCCGACCTCGCTCACGACCGTGGCGGCCTCGCCGGTGACCCGCATCTCCGACATCGCCTCGATGCGGCCGACCACCAGCATGCAGTCGATCAACCACTACACGGTGCAGCGCGTGGTCGATGTGCTGGCCAACGTGGACAGCCGCGACCTCGGCGGCACCGCCGCCGACATCAAGAAGATCATCGAGGAGGAGCAGAAGAACCTGCCGTCCACGGTGAAGATCTTCCTGCGCGGCCAGAACGAGGTGATGGAGACCTCGTTCAAGAATCTCGGCTTCGGCCTGATCCTCGCGATCCTGCTGGTCTATGCGCTGCTGGTGGTGCTGTTCCAGTCCTGGGTCGATCCGTTCATCATCATGATGGCGGTGCCGGGCGCGCTGGTCGGCATCCTGTGGACGCTGGCGATGACCGGCACGACCATCAATGTCGCCTCGCTGATGGGCTCGATCATGTCGGTCGGCATCGCGGTGTCGAACTCGATCCTGGTGGTGAGCTTCGCCAACGACCTGCGCAGCCGCAACGAAAGTTTGACCCCGTTCGAGGCGGTGATCGAAGCCGGCAAGACGCGGCTGCGCCCGATCCTGATGACCGCGCTCGCCATGATCATCGGCATGATCCCGATGGCGCTGGCGCTCGGCGAGGCCGGCGAGCAGAATGCGCCGCTCGGCCGCGCCGTGATCGGCGGGCTCGCTTTCGCAACCGTTGCCACGCTGGTCCTGGTGCCGGTGTTCTACACGCTGCTGCGGCGTCAGCCGCCGAGCCTGCATATGCTTGACAAGCGCTTCGAGGCGGAAGCCTCAGGAGCGTCGACGGGAGGTTCCGCTCATGCCTGAGGTTCAACCGGCGTCCGCAAAGGGACGGCCGACGCGGCTCTATCTCGCCGGAGCCGCCATCGTGGTGGTCGCCGTGCTGGCGGTCGGCTATTTCCACGTCAGCCGCAGCTCGAGCGTCGCCACCGCGCGCGAGGCGCGCGGCAATGCGGTCGACCGCGGGCCCCGGATCGAGGTCGTCACGCCGGTGCAGGGGCCCAAGGAGCGCACCATCACGCTGCTCGCCGACGTGCGCTCGAACCAGTCCGCGACGCTCTACGCCAAGGTCAGCGGCTATGTGAAGACGCTCGAGGTGGACCGCGGCGACCGCGTCCAGGCCGGCCAGGTCGTCGCGGTGATCGAGTCGCCTGAGATCGACCAGCAATACGCCGCGGCGGTCACCGATCTGGAGCACAAGCGGCGCAATCTCGCGCGCTCACAGGACCTGTTCGCCAAGGGCAACACCACCCAGGTGGCGATGCTGCAGTTCGAGACCGACGCGCGCGTCGCCGAGGCCAACGTCAAGGGCCTCGAAACGATGAAGGGCTATCAGACCATCCGCGCGCCGTTCGCCGGCCGCGTCACCCAGCGCTTCGTCGATTCTGGCGCGCTCGTCACCAATGCGCAGACCAACATGGTCAGCGCGCTGCCGCTGATGACGATCTCCGACGACAGCCGGCTGCGCGTCTACTGCTATGTGCAGCAGGCCGACGTGCCTTACATCAATGTGGGCGATGTCGCCGACGTGATCGACGCCAGCAATCCGGAGCGGAAGATGCAGGCTAAGATCAGCCGCATGACCGGTGAGCTCGAGACCCGGACCCGCACTATGCAGATCGAGGTCAACATCGACAACACCGAGGGCTTCCTGGTGGCGGGCAGCTTCGCCAATGTGACGCTGCACATCCCGATCACCAGCTATCCGCAAATCCCAGTGAGCGGACTCCTGGTCCGCGGCAGCGAGACGCTGGTGGCGAAGGTGGAGAACGACACGCTGCGCTATCGGCCGGTGCGGGTCGCGTCGACCGACGGCAATACGGTGGCGGTCGCCGAAGGACTTCGGCAGGATGATCGCATCGCGATCAACCTGCCGGACGAAGTAACGGACGGCAGCAAGGTGCAGCCGATCCTCAGAAAGTAGCAGGCGGCTGAGGGCTCAGCCGCGGTTGCGCCACATCGCGCGGCGCTGGCCGGTCGCGGCGGTGGTCGGCTGGGCCGACTTGTGGCGGAAGATGATGCGCCCGCGGGCCAGATCGTAAGGCGACATCTCGACGGTCACGCGATCGCCGACGCCGGTGCGGATGCGGAATTTCCGCATCTTGCCCGCCGTGTAGGCGAGGATCATGTGCTCGTTGTCGAGCTTCACCCGGAAATTGCCGTCCGGCAATTCTTCCGTCACTTCACCTTCAAACTCGAGCAGTTCTTCTTTGGCCATGGGGGACCTACTCCTCAGCGCGTCTGCATGAATGCCACATTTTGAAAATCGCCGCCACTGAGGGGCTGCGTTGGCGCGATAGGACGTGGCGTCGCGCCGGAGTTGGCCGACCCGCCGTTGTATTGCGGGTGGCTTTGGCCTTGATGCGGTTTCTGGCCGTTGTTCGGCCGGTTGCCGTGGGGCTTTTGTCCGTTGCGGTGATTGCGGCCCTGACCCTTGCCGTGACCCTGGGCCTGCTGTTCGCCGCCGCGGGCTTGCTGACCGCGACCTTGGCGCTGGCCGTTCTGCGAACGGTTGCCGCCGTTGTGGTTGCGGTTTTGGCCATTGCGGCTCTCGCCGTTGCGGCCCTGGTGCTGGCGCGGCTGCTGCTGGGCGGGCTTGCCCGACCCGGTGCTGCCGGTCGCCGGGATCGCCATGCGGATCAGCTTCTCGATGTCGCGCAGGAACGGCAGCTCGTCGTGCGAGCAAAGCGAGATCGCGACGCCCTCGGCGCCGGCGCGCGCGGTGCGGCCGATGCGGTGGACGTAGCTCTCCGGCACGTTCGGCAGGTCGAAGTTGATGACGTGGCTCACGCCCTCGACGTCGATGCCGCGGGCCGCGATGTCGGTCGCGACCAGCGTCTTGATGCGTCCGTCGCGGAAGTCCTTGAGCGCGCGCGTGCGCTGGTTCTGCGACTTGTTGCCGTGGATCGCGTCGGAGGCGATGCCGTCCTTTTCGAGTCCGCGGACCACCTTGTCGGCGCCGTGCTTGGTGCGGGTGAACACCAGCACGCGGTCGATCGGCTCCGCGCGCAGGAGGTCGGCGAGCGTCTTCTGCTTGGCGCCGCGGTCGAGATGGATGATGCGCTGCGCGATGCGCTCGACCGTGGTGGCGGCCGGCGTGACCGCGACCTTGGCCGGGTCCTTCAGCATGTGCCGGGCGAGCTCGGCGATGTCCGACGGCATGGTGGCCGAGAACAGCAGGGTCTGCCGCTCCTTCGGAAGCTTCGCGACGATCTTCCGGATGTCGTGGATGAAGCCCATGTCGAGCATGCGATCGGCTTCGTCGAGCACGAACACCTCGACCTTGTCGAGGATGATCGCGCGGCTCTTGGCGAGATCGAGCAGGCGGCCGGGCGTCGCCACCAGCACGTCGGTGCCGTGGGCGAGCTGGCGGACCTGCGGGCCCATGTTGACGCCGCCGATGGCGAGCGAGGTGTGCAGCCGCAGATGCCGGCCGTAGGTGCGGAAGCTGTCGAGGATCTGCCCCGAGAGCTCGCGCGTCGGGCTCAGCACCAGCACGCGGCAGGTCTTCGGCTGCGGGCGGATGCGGTTGGCGGCGAGGTGGTTGATGATCGGAAGCGCGAAGGCTGCGGTCTTGCCGGTGCCGGTCTGCGCGATGCCGATGACGTCGCGCTTGGCAAGCAGCAGCGGAATGGTCTGCGCCTGGATCGGGGTGGGGGTGACGTAGCCTTCTTCGGTAAGGGAGCGGAGGATCGGCTCTGCGAGGCCGAATTCGTTAAACGAGTTCAATCAATGGTCTTTCCATGTGCGGCCACGCCGCCTCGCAATGCTTTGCGAGCGGACGCGAAACGCGGTGTCAAAAGACATCCCGCGTGGTCAGGGCTGCCGGTTCAAGAATGTCGAGGAACGGGGCTGAAAATCGAAGCGGGATGGTGCTCAAGCACCTTGGCGCTGGATCATCTGACACGCGGCCCGGAGACGACCCGAATCCGAGTCGATGTTCCGACGCAACGTATGTGGCAAATCAGCGTGTTGAATTCAAGGCGTAAATGCGCAGCCTGCTTAACAGGTCCTTGGCAGGGGCGGGCCGGACCACCCTGAAAATTGAGTCCCGGCCGCAACACAGTGCCGCAGATTCGAGTCAGAAACCCGACTTTGCTTGACATAACAGCAGTGTACGCGGAGCATCATACAACCGCTTTATCGCTGATTCGTCATTGCGTTAGTGCTGATCCCTCCAGTTGTGAGCGGCGTCGGCCCCGGTTCCGCGTGCGCCCCGAAACCCGATCTCTTCAACTTCCCCCCGGAGGAACCCCTAATGCGACTCGTGATTTCTGCGATCCACCAGAAAGGCGGCGTAGGCAAAACGACCCTGTCGGTCAGCCTCGCCGGTGAACTCGCCAAGCGTGGCTTCGATCCGCTGCTGGTCGATGCCGATCCGACCGAATCCGCGCAGGCCTGGGCCAAGGCCGGCAAGCTCGATTTCAACGTCGTCGGCTACCCGGTGATGCCGGGGCAGACCGAGGCCTGGGCGGATTCGATCAGCAAGCTCGACTCGAAGGTCTGCGTCATCGACTGCGGCCCGACCGACTACTCGCTTGCGGCGGCCTGCGCCCTGACCGATGTGGCGCTGCTGGCGTGCGGCGCCTCGGGCCTCGACCTCGACGGCACGGTGCGGGCGCTGCGTCAAATCCAGGAGATGCGCACGCAACGTCGCACGCCGCTGAACGTGCTCATCGTGCCGACCCGCGTCGACGGCCGGACCATCGAGGGCCGCCAGCTCGTCGAGCAGCTCCGCGCGCTGGGCGAAATCGTCACCCGTCCGCTGACCAGCCGCGTCGACTACGTGCGCGCGTTCACGGCGGGTCTCGCGATCCACGCCTATGCGCCCAACAGCGAGGCGGATCAGGAGATCAGGGCGCTGGCCGATCAGGTGCTCGACAGCGTCGCGATGCGGACCGCGGCGTAGCGCTTCAGGCACGCTTCATTTGAAGACAACGATGGCGCCGTGCGGGAAACTGCACGGCGCCATTCGTTTGAACTTGGCATCGCCGTGGAATGGAACATTGCCGGCTTGCGGACCTTGTCTGTCCGCGAAGGAGGAGGCCAAAGGAAAGTCGATGAGAGCGCCCTTGGTCCTGGCAGTGGCCGCGCTGCTCGCGGTGCCGGCCGCAGCGGTTGCGAAAACGAAGAAGCCGGTACGGCAACAGCCTCAACAGCAGATCGCCTGCACGGTGATCGGCTGCGTCCCGGTGCCGCCGGGCTGCGGCCAGCGGCCGGGCCGTACGTGGTCAGGAACGCCGACCGGCGGCGACGTGATCGTCTGTCCGCCGGGCGTCGCGCCGTTCCGCTAGCAGGCTGCTGAAAAACTCTCTCGACGGCAAGGATTGATCGTGATTCCGTCGTTTTGAACGGCGGAGGTGATTTGCCATGCGCGGCGAACAGCGACGATCGGAAGGGCTTTTTTCGTATATCCGGCTG
>Ga0102590_1001806_pt1 | contig 28995 bp, 24 predicted proteins | sample AraplaMF_Col_mMF_FD_76859 | JGI IMG/M metagenome (GOLD analysis project Ga0102590, IMG submission 76859) | Arabidopsis root microbial communities from the University of North Carolina, USA - plate scrape MF_Col_mMF | ecosystem: Host-associated > Plants > Roots > Endosphere | place: USA... | reverse complement strand
CTTGATCTTATCGCCGACCTTGCGGATCGGGTTCAGCGCCGCACGTGGGTTCTGGAAGATCATCGAGACTTCGCGGCCGCGCAGATCGCGCATCTGGTCTTCGCTCGCAGCCTTCACGTCGATGCCGGAGAACATCACCGAGCCCTCGGCGATCTTGCCGGCGCGGTCGAGGATGCGCATCACGGCATAAGATGTCACCGACTTGCCGGAGCCGGACTCGCCGACGATGGCGAGCGTCTCGCCCTTGGCGACGGAGATGTTGACGTGCTGCACGGCTTTGACGATGCCGCGCCGGGTGGTGAATTCGACGGTCAGATCTTGCACATCGAGCAGCGGCGGAGCGGTCATACGGGCCTCCCGTCGCTCACAAACTCGAAAACAACCCCATGCACAGTAGAGGCGGCATTGGATTCATTGGAGAATTTTTGACGGAAGCCAGCGACCATCACGTCCTCCGCTGGGGATCGACGATGTCGCGCAGGCCGTCGCCGAGGAGGTTGAAGCAGAACACGGCGATCATCAGCGCGAGGCCTGGGAACAGCGCGATCCACCATTCCCCTGAGACCATGAAGCCCGCGCCCTCGGCGACCATGATGCCCCACTCGGCGGTCGGCGGGCGAACGCCGAGGCCGATGAAGGACAGACCTGCGGCATTCAAAATGGCGTAGCCCATGGTCAGCGACATCTGCACGATCATGATGGGCATGATGTTCGGGAGGATGTGCACCAGGAGGATGCGGAATTCGCCATTGCCTGATAGCCGCGCGGCCTGCACGAAACCGGCATTGCGGCGGACATTGGCTTCGGCGCGCGCGACGCGGGCATAGAGCGGGAAGTTCACGATCGCGGTCGCCAGGATGATGTTCTGCACGGTATTGCCGAGCGCAGCGACGATGCCCATGGCGAGCACGAACAGCGGAAAGGCCATGATGGTGTCGGCGATGCGGCCGACGATGCGGTCGGTCCAGCCGCCGAAATAGCCCGCCGCGATGCCGGCAAGGCCGCCCATCAGGAACACCAGCACGACGGAGGCGACCGCAATGAACGTGTCGAGCCGCGTCGCCACCACGACGCGGCTGAAGATGTCGCGTCCCAATTGATCGGTACCGAACCAGTGCGCCGCCGACGGCGGCTTCAAGGCCGCCGCGGTATCCGAGGCGAGCGGATCATACGGCACCACATAGGGGCCGAAGATCGCGGCGGTCAAAATCAGGATCAAGAGTACGAAGGCAAAGCCTGTGACCTTGTTCTCGCCCAGCACGTAGCGGGTCTGTTCGAGGATCGCAGTGAACCCGGAGGTACGGGCAGGACCGGCGGGTTCAACGGCAGGCGCAACGGTACTCATTGAGACCTCCTACCCTTCCAGCCGCACGCGCGGATCGATCACGCCGTACAAGATGTCGATCACGAGATTGAGCAGCACGTACATCACGGCCATGGTCAGCACGAAGCCCTGCACCGGAGCGAAGTCCGACGAGATCAGCGCTTCCACCGCGTAGGAGCCGATGCCGGGCCAGGCGAATACTTTTTCCACCAGCACGTTGGCCCCTAACAGGAACGAGAACACCATGCTCAGCGTCGTGACGACTGGCAGCATCGCGTTGCGGAAGGCGTAGGTGACGATCACGGTGGTCGGCGACAGCCCGCTGGCGCGCGCGGTGCGGACGAAGTCGGATGCGAGCACCGCCAGCATGGAAGCGCGCGTCATGCGGGCGATCGGCGCCAGCGAGAAGATCGCAAGCGTCGTTGCGGGCAGAATGAGCTGGCTCAGTGCCGAGCGAAAGGCCTCGACATCGCGCGCGAGCAGCGTGTCGATGAGATAGAAGCCGGTGACCGTCGGCGGCGCGCTGTAGAACACGTCCAATCGGCCGAGCGGCGCCGGCGACCAGCCGAGCCGGAAATAGAAGACGTAGACCAGCACCAGGCCAGTGAAGAACACCGGCAACGACACGCCCGCCGTTGTCGTGACCCGACATAAGTGATCGATCCATGACCCTGGCCGCGTGGCCGCGAGCACGCCGAGCGGAATGGCGATGACGATGGAGACGACGAGGCCGAGCAGGGTCAGCTCTGCGGAGGCCGGCAGGCGGTTGCGGATTTCGGTCGCGACCGGCTGGCCTGTCGTCAGGGAGTTGCCGAAATCGCCATGGGCGAGATCGTTCGTGTAGCGGAAGAACTGCTCGACCAGCGGTTTGTCGAGGCCGAGCTTTTTCCGGATCTGCTCGACCGCTTCCTTGGTCGCGGCGGGCCCGGCGAAATACGCGGCGGGATCACCCGGCAGCGCGCGCGTCAGCAGGAAGGTGACGATGACGACGCCGATCAGCGAGGGAATCGCGAACATCAGGCGCTTACCGATCATGGAGAGCATGGGACTCGTTCCGCTCGCGCGAATGGCGAATAGCGAGTGGCGAATGTGTCCTCACAGCCAATCAACTGCATTCGCCAACACCTATTCGCTATTCGCCAATCACCATTCGCCCCACTCACCCCTTCGCCATCGCGCGATAGTCGAGCCTGCGGTGGAACCAGTATTGATAGCCGCTGATGTTCTTCTGCATCGCGACGTTGACGAAGGGCTGGTACAGCGGGATGCGCGGGATGTCGGTATACGCGAGATCGACAAAGCCTTTCACGTCAGCATCGTAAGCCGCAGTGTCGCCGGCCGCGGCGGCCGTGCGCGCGCCGTCGATGAATTTGTCCATCTCCGCCGACTTGTAGCTCATGGTGTTGAAGACGGAATTGTTGCCGTGATAGCACCAGTAGAAGAAGTATTCGGGATAATCGAGCCAGCCCGAGAACACGTTGGTGAAGAGCGGCATTTCCTTCTTGTTCAATTCGGTGCGCCAGTTGGCGCCGGGCACCTTGTTGATGGTGGCCTTGATGCCGATCTGGGCGAGAGACTCCTGCACCAGCACGCAGAGCGGTTCATTGACGCCGGCGAAATTCAGGTCGAACGAAATCGTGGTCTCGAACCCGCCTGCATAGCCAGCCTCCGCCATCAGCGCCTTCGCCTTGTCCATGTCGGTGTTGTATTTGTGCGGCTGCGGCCAGGCGACTTCGGTCGGCTTGTCCCCGGGCGCCCCGAACATCGGGTTCGCTAGCCCGAACATCACCGCGTCCATGATCTTCTGATAGGGCAGCGCATAGGCGACCGCTTGGCGGACCTTCGGGTTGTCGAAGGGCGGCTTGGTGACGTTCATGCCGATATACTGGATGCCGTTCGAGAACGGCAGCGACACCACGTTGAGCTTGCCGTTGGCCTTCATCTCCTGGAAATCCTTGTTCGGAAGTTCGTAGGAGATGTCGGCGTCGCCACGCTCCAAGAGCGCGCGGCGATTGCCGGCCTGCGGCACCATGCGCCAGATCACGCGCTTGATCTTCGGCAGCGGACCGCAGACCCAGTCGTCATTGCGCTCCATGATCACTTCGGTGCCGGCGGTCCACTTCGTCACCTTGTAGGCGCCGGAGCCTGCCGTCTGCTGCTTGGTGAACTCGAGGCCCCAGGGATCCTTCTCGCTGGAGTTCTTCTTCACCAGCTCCGAGTTGACGATGCAGGGCACGATGACGGCGAGATCGGGAATCGTCAGCCGGTCCTTCTTCAGGAAGTCGACACGCACGGTGTAGTCGTCGATCACGACGAACTGCTCCGGCTTGGTGAGCGAGCCCGCGCTCATCTGGAAAGTCGGAAAGCCGCCGACGCTGACGGCGCGGTCGAGCGACCACTTCACGTCCTTGGCGGTAACAGGCGTGCCGTCGTGGAATTTGGCGTTCTTGCGCAGCTTGAAGGTGACCGACTTGTCGTCGATCCTGAAATCCTCGGCGAGCTCGCCCTTGAATTTGTCGCGGTCGTAATAGGGCACGCCGCCGGGGCCGGTCTTCATCTCGTGGCTGATGAGGCGATCGTAGCAATTCCAGGACACCTCATAGCCGGGGACGTTGGTGCCGACGCCGTGGATGTCGAGATTGTTGGGACCGCCTTCCGAAACGATCAGCAGCGTCTCCGAACGCGCATCGGCATAGGCCGACGACACGACCTGCGGCACCGCCGGAAGCGCCGCGCCGGCGGCCAATCCGGACACGGACTTGAGAAAATCGCGGCGCTTCATGACGGGTGCTCCAACTCAGAAGTTCTGGTTGGAACCGGATTCGCAAGGTTCGTGCCAGGGGGTAGCAGGAGCTTAGATCCGCAATAAATAATTGATACTGCTTATGTATGTCGAATAGGGCGGACGCGATCTCGAAGCTCAGGGTTCGACAATTGCATGCAAAGAGAGATATTTGCTCATTTAATAGGCCAAAATTGAGGCCGGCGCACCTAATAGGCAAAGACTATCATTCCGGGGCGATGCGTAGCATCGAGCCCGGAATCCATCGAGCCATGGCACTCGCAGGACAATGGATTCCGGGCTCGCCGCTTCGCGGCGCCCCGGAATGACGGGCGAGGCGCGGAGCGGAAAAATCACTCCACCCAGATCAGCTCCTGCAATTCGAGCAGATCGTTCGCCTGGTCCTGCCAGCCCTCGATGCAGATGTGGCTGTTGAGGTCGCTGGCCTGGTGCAACAGCATGAGGGCCATCAGGCGTCGCTTCAGCGCGAATTCGAGCTTTGCATAGCCGAAGCCTTCGAGCAGGCTACGCACCCTCCCCGGCCGGCCCGCCGCCATGAAGGCGCTCGGGCCGAGCAGATCGTAATCGCGCCAGCCCGCGCGGACATCGCCGAAGTCGAACAGGCCGGCGAGCGAGCATTGATCGTCGCTGCAGGCGAGCAGGAAATTTTCCGGAATGTATTCGCCGATCAGGATCACCGGCGGCGCATCCATCGGGATCAGCATCGCCGCGTCGCGCAGGAGATCGTCGAGGCCGGCGAGGAATTTCGGCGCGAGGCCGAGACGGGTGTGCCGCGCCTTGCAGCCCTGCATCTGCGCGCGCATGAACTCGCTCCAGCGCGGCTCGATCCGTGCGAGCGGGCCGAGCGGCGCGCGCTGTACGGCGGCGATGGTCTCTCCGATCTGGCGCAGCACACGCTCCTTCTGCGCTTCGGGGAGCTGGGGCCAGACCTCCGAACCGAGCGTGCCTGTGAGGCGCGTGATGACGAGATAAGGCCAGCCGTCGCGCTCCCCCTCTGCGACGATCTCCGGAATCGGCAGAGGCAGCCGGCCTTTCAGCTGCGTTAGCGAGCCGCGCTCGGAGACGAATTGCGCGCGCAGCAGCGGCGGGAAGATTTTCAGGATCAGCTTGTCACTGAAGCCGACCACGAGATTGGTGCCGGTCGAGAAGACGTGCGGTGAGGCGACGTCGATGCCGCGGCTGCGCGCGATGTCGAGCGCGATTGGGAGCCATTGCGGCGGATCGGAGCGAAAGGCGCGAAAGGAGTGCGGGCTGGTGAATTGAGGCAGCGTTTGCGATGAGACCATCAGCGCAAACCCAGCGAACGGAGCATCTCTCCCGCTTGCGGGAGAGGTCGGCGCATCCCGGGCGATGCGCAGCATCGTCCCGCGCCGGGTGAGGGTTTCCTCTGGGGGGCTCTCGCGAGTGGAGACACCCTCTCCCCACCCTTCCCCCGCAAGCGGGGGAGGGAGTGCACCGCCCCTGTGGCTGCAGCGTGTCTCAATCTCACGGCCTCTATCGCTCCGGGCTCGCGCGCTCGAACTGGCGCAGCAGCTTGTTGCCGCGCTCGACGGCGGAATCGAGTGCGGCCTGCGCGCTCTTGTGGCCGGCAAAGGCCTCCTCGAGCTCGTCCTCGATCGCGCCGCGGATCAGCACGAAGGAGCCGAGCCGGATGCCTTTGGAATTCTCGGTCGGCGGATGCAGCGTGATCTCTTCGAACGAGATCGAAAAGCCCGGATTGCGTTCGTAAAACCCTTGCGCGCGCGTCAGCTCGAAAGCGGCGCGGGTTACAGGCAGATAGCCGGTGTTCTGGTGCCAGGCGGCCTGCACGCCGGGCTGCGAGAGGTACGCGAAGAACCGCGCCACGCCCTTGTATTCCTCGCGCGGCCGGTCGCGCAGCACCCACAGCGTGGCGCCGCCGATGATGGAATTCTGCGGCGCGCCTGCAACGTCGGGCCAGTACGGCATCATGCCGTAGCCGACCTCGAACTTCGAGACCGCCTTGATGTCGGCCCGCGTCGCCGAGGAGCCGATGAAGATGCCGCATTCACCGTTCTGGAAGCGCGGCTCGGCCGCCTGCCCGCGTCCGCTGTAATCGAACAGTTTCGTCTCTTGCCATTCGGCGAGCTGGGCGACGTGCTTGACCACAACGGGGTTGTTGATGGTCAGCTCGGCATCGAGGCCGGCAAAGCCGTTGGCCCGCGTCGCCAGCGACAGATTGTGAAACGCCGAAAAATTCTCCACATGGATCCAGGACGGCCAGGAGGTCGTGAAGCCGCAGGCCGCGCCGTGTTCGCGCAGACGCCTTGCCGCTTGCCCAAGCTCGGGCCAGGTCCTCGGCGGCGTCTCGGGATCGAGGCCGGCGTCGCGGAACATTGTCTTGTTGTAATAGAGGATCGGCGTCGAGGAGTTGAACGGGAAGGACAGCAGATTGCCTGACGCATCGCTGTAATAGCCGGAGACCGCCGGAAGATAATCATTGAGCGAGAACGGCTCGCCCATGTCGCGCATCATGCTGTACACCGGATAGATCGCGCCCTTCGCCGCGGTCATGGTGGCGGTGGCGACCTCGTTGACCTGGACGATCGCGGGCTGGCTGCGCGAGCGGAAGGCGAAAATCGCTGATGTCACCGTCTCGGTGTAGTTGCCTTTGTAAGTCGGCACGATGCGGTAGTCGGACTGCGAGGCGTTGAAGTCGGCGGCAAGCTTTTCGAGCTGCTTGCCGAGCTCGCCCGACATGGCGTGCCACCATGCGATGTCGGTCGTTGCGCGCGCCTCACAGCTCAAGGCGAGGACCAAAGTGGCGACGGCGACCTGCAAGAGGCGGAATGCTGAAGTCACGATGGCCCTTCCAGGGTCAAGCGGCAAGAGACGACGTCCCTTGCTTAAGACGCGGCATAGTCGGTTTCAACCGGGAATGAAGGCGCACGGCGCTGCACAATCATCCGGCGGACCCGGCCGGGATGGCCTTCCCCTAACCATCTGCTAGATTGCGTTGAACCTTTTTGCCCCGCCATAGACTCCATCACCGAGGGGTTGAGTGTGCCAGTGCTAAACCGTGCCGAACTCTCACGGACCGGGGTGATCTTCGTCGCGCTTCTGCTAGCGATCTTCGCGACGAACGCTGCTGCGCGCGAATTCCGCGCCGCCGACACCCAGACCGAGGACTACCCGACCGTCCAGGCGCTGCGCTACATGGGCGCGCTGATTGCCGAGCGCACCAAGGGCCGCCACGAGATCAAGGTGTTTCACTCCCGCCAGCTCGGCGAGGAGAAGGAGACGATCGAGCAGACCCGCGCCGGCGCGATCGACCTCAACCGGACCAATGTGGCCCTGATCGGCAATTTCGTTCCGGCCATGAACGTGCTCGCCATGCCGTTCCTGTTCCGGTCCATCGAGCACATGCAGAAGGTGCTGGACGGGCCTGTTGGCAAGGAGATTCTCGACAGCTTCGAGCCCTACGGCTTCGTCGGGCTCTGCTTCTACGATTCCGGCGCGCGCTCGATCTACAACGGCGTCCGACCCGTGAGGAGCCTTGCCGACCTCAAGGGATTGCGGATCCGGGTGCAGCAATCGGAGTTGATGAGCGAGATGGTCCGCGCGCTCGGCGCCGAGCCGGTCGAACTGCCCTATGGGCAGGTGCTCACGGGGCTTGCGACCCATCTGATCGACGGGGCGGAAAACAACTGGCCCTCCTTCGTGACCACGGACCATTACAAATATGCCGGCTACTACACGCTCACCGAGCACACGATGAGCCCGGAGGTGCTGGTGATCTCGCTCAAGGCCTGGCGCAGCCTGTCCGCCGAGGACCAGACCATCTTCAGGGAGGCCGCGCGGCGCTCCAGCCGGTTCATGCGTGAGAAATGGCGCGACCTCGAGGAGCAGTCGCAGCACAAGGCGGAGGCCGCCGGCATCACCGTGATAAAAGACATCGACCGCAAGCCGTTCGAGGACGCGATGGCGGCTGTTTACGCCAAGGCGGCGCAGGATCCCGCCGCCGCCGCGCTGATCGAACGGATTCGCAAGGTGGAGTGACGCTGCTTGATCGCGCACGGCACCAGCCAGATCGCAGAGCGGCCGCCCGGCCCGGTCGGGCGGCTCCGCGCGCGGCTGGTGGGCGTGCTGCGGGCGGTGCCGATCCGCTGGCGCATCCTGTCGATCGCGGCACTGAACTCCGCCGTCGTGATCGTGCTGGTGGGGATGATCTGGAACGGCGCGCAGGTGCTGGGCTCGGCCTGGGACGACGTGCGCCAGGTGCGCCAATCCGACCGGATCCTGGCGCTGCTCGAAAGCGAGACCGGACGGCTCCAGAACCTGATCCACCGCTACATCAACCAACCGAGCCCAGACCTGTTCGCCGAGATCCTCTTGCTGCGCGAGGCCGTGCTGGGCACGCTCACCGACCGCGCCGCCAAGGACCCGATGCTGTCAGGGTCCGTCGAGGAGCTGGAGCGTACCACCGACCGCTTCCTCAACGGCTTCGGCGAGCTGCGCACCGTGCAGGCGACCATCGCCAGGACCTATGAGGAGCAGGTGCAGGGCCCGGCCAAGGACATGGCGGGCCTCTATTCCATCATCGAGGGCGCCACCGGCCATCGCGACGCACTGATCTGGCCCTCGCTCGGCAAGTCCCGCGAGGCCTTCACCGCGATGCTGGTCGCGGCCAATTCCTATTACCTGTCGCTGTCGCCAGGCGCGGCCGACGATGCGCGCCGCAACACCGAGACGATCGAGAAGACAATTCCTGTCATGATCGATCTTGCCGACAACGATCTCCAGAAGATGGCGCTGCAAAAGCTCGGGGCTCGCACCAAGGCGCTGCGCGAGGGCTTTGCCAAACTGAGCGAGCAGCTCACCAATCGCACCGAGCTCCTGCGCAACACCATCGACGCCAGCCAGGCCGAGGCGATCGGGGCCATCGACGATCTCTCGACCAAGATGCGCCAGCGCGAGCAGAAGGCGCAGGAGACCTTCGACCGCACGCTGGCCGATATTTCTCGCCGTGTCCTCTCCATTGCCGTGATCTTCCTCGGCATCATCCTTTCCGCCGGCGTCTTGATCGCGCTCTCGATCCGGCTGCCGCTGCAGCAGATCATGACGGCGATGCGCGCGATCACGCTCGGCGATCTCAACCGCGAGGTGCAGGGCACCAACGCCCGCGACGAGGTCGGCGCCATGGCGCGCGCGGTAGAGGTATTCCGCGAAAACGCGATCGCCAAGCGCCAGACCGAGGACGAGCTGCGCGCATCCAAGGAAAAGGCCGAGAGTGCGCTGCTCGAGCTCAACACGGCGCAGCAGAACCTGATCGACGCCGAACGGCTCGCAGCCCTCGGCGGCCTCGTCGCCGGCGTCGCGCATGAGGTCAACAACCCGATCGGCATCAGCCTGACGGTCGCCTCGAGCTTTGCCAGGCGCACCGAGATCTTCGAGGCCCAGCTCAGGGGCGACGGGGGCTTGCGCCGCTCGCAGCTGGAGGAGTTCGTGCAGTCCTCGCGCGACGCCTCGCAGCAGCTGGTCGCCAATCTGCAGCGCGCCGGCGAGCTGATCCAGTCGTTCAAGCAGGTCGCAGTCGACCGCTCCCATGCCGAGCGGCGGCAATTCTCGCTCGGTGAAGCCACCGATCAGATCATCGCGAGCCTCCGGCCCGTGCTGAAGCGCTCGCCGATCACGCTTCAAGTCGACGTCCCCGAGGGACTCTTGCTCGACGGCTATCCCGGCTCTTACGGCCAGATCCTGACCAACCTCTTCCTCAACGCCGCCAACCACGCCTTCGCGGACGGCCGCGCCGGCACCATCACCATCTCGGCGCGGCCGCGGGGCCTCGAGGATATCGAGATCATCTTTGCCGATGACGGGGCCGGCATGACCCCGGACGTGCAGCGCCAGGCCTTTGACCCATTCTTTACCACAAGGCGCAATGAAGGTGGGACGGGACTGGGCTTGCATATCGTCTATAACCTTGTCACCCAGCAGCTCGGCGGGCGAATGATGCTGGAATCCAAGCTGGGACAAGGCACGACTTTCCGGATTATCATGCCGCGGATCGCCAGGGGCGGCGCGCAAAGCACAGAAAGTGACGGGACTTCTCAATGGCCGAACAGGACGATGTCCTCCACCTGATCGACGATACCGGTACCGCGTCGGAGGATGCAGACGCCCGGAAATGGAAGATCGCCGTCATCGACGACGATCCGGCCGTGCATGACGGCACCCGCTTTGCGCTGTCCGACTATAGCCTCAACGGCCTCGGCCTGGAGATCCTCTCCGCCCATTCCGCGGCGGAAGGTCGCAAGCTGATGGCCGAGCACAGCGACATCGCCGCGGTGCTGCTCGACGTCATCATGGAGACCGACGTCGCCGGCCTCGAGCTGGTCGAATACATCCGCAACGTGCTCAAGAACGAGACGGTGCGCATCATCCTGCGCACCGGCCAGCCCGGCCAGGCGCCGGAGCGGCGCGTCATCGTGCAGTACGACATCAACGACTACAAGGCCAAGACGGAGCTCACCGCCGACAAGCTGTTCACCTCGCTGACCGCGGCGCTGCGCTCCTACCAGCAGCTCGAGCGCATGGTACAGACACGGCGCGGGCTCGAGATCATCATCGATGCCGCCTCGACGCTGTACGACTTCAAGTCGATGCAGCGGCTCGCCGAGGGCGTGCTGACCCAGCTCGCCTCGCTGCTCAACGCCGATTGCGCCGGCATCCTGGTGCTGCGCGACAATGGCGGCATCGATCCCGAACTCTCGGTGCTCGCAGGCAGCGGCTGCTACAGTCGCTTCATCGGCACGACCTCCTCGAAGGCGCTCGACCCGGACCTGCGATCGATGGTGGAAGCCGCGTTCCAGGGCCGCAAGAACGAATTCGCCGACCATCGCAGCGTGATCTATTTGCGCACCGGATCCGGCCGCGAGGTCGTCGTGTTGCTGCAGGCCGAGCGCGAACTATCCGAGACCGACCGCTCGCTGGTCGAGATCTTCTCCTCCAGGCTCTCGATCGCGTTCGACAACGTGATCCTCTATCAGCAGCTCCAGGACGCCAACACGCAGCTGGAAGACCGCGTCGCCCAGCGCACCCGTGCGCTGAGCCAGGCCAATCGCCGGCTTTCGGCACAATGGCTGCGGCTGCAGCGCGCCAACGGCTTCAAGAACGAGATTCTCGGCACCGTCGCGCACGATCTGAAGAACCCGCTCGGCGTCATCCTCGGCCGCACCGAGATGCTGAAGGAGCTGATCTCGACCGGCGCCTCGGCGTCGGGCGTGGTCGCGCAGGTCGATCATATCAGAGACGCCACCAAGCGCCTGACCACCATGGTCGACCATCTGATCTCGGATGCGATGGCGGATGCCTTCGACATCACCATCCGCCGCGAGCCGGTCGACGTCGCGAGCCTGGTGAAGGAGGTCGCCGAAGCCAACCAGCCGCTCGCCTTCAACAAACAACAGGCGATCAGCGTCACTGCGCCGGCCAACATCGTCACCATGTGCGACACCGACCGCATCCGCGAGGCGATCGACAATCTGATCAGCAACGCCATCAAATATTCGCCAATCGCCGGGAAGATCAGCGTGGCGGTCAGCCATGAGGGCAACGACACCGTCATCAAGGTCAGCGACGAGGGCGCCGGCCTGTCGCCGGAGGATCTCGGCCGCCTGTTCGGCCGGTTCCAGCGGCTCTCCGCAAAACCGACGGCGGGCGAGAGCTCGACGGGGCTTGGGTTGTCCATCGTCAAGCGTATTATCGACATGCATGGCGGCGAGGTCACCGCCGACAGCGACGGCCCGGGCCAGGGCGCGACCTTCACCATCACCCTGCCCGCGACCGAGCTGCCCTGATTTGAGCACCAATGATCCGTAAGATTTCGAAGTGACATGACCCAAAGCCAGCACATCATGATCGTCGACGACGAGGCCCCGGCCCGGGAGATGGTCGGCGATTACCTCAAGATGCACGGCTTCACCGTGACGCTGTGCGACGGCGGAAAGAGCTTGCGCGCCGCGATCGACGGCAGCATGCCCGATCTCGTCGTGCTCGACCTCAACATGCCCGAGGAAGACGGCCTCTCGATCATCCGCGACCTCAAGAGCCGCACCAACGTGCCCGTCATCATGCTCACGGCGACCGCGAGCCCGATCGACCGCGTCGTCGGCCTCGAGCTCGGCGCCGACGACTACGTGGCAAAGCCCTGCGAGCTGCGCGAATTGATGGCGCGCATCCGCTCGGTGCTGCGGCGGAGCACGCCGGCGAAGGCCGCAAGCGCTGAGGCGGCGCCGGCGAAATCGGACAAGGATCAATTGGTGCGGTTCGGCACCAAATGGCTCGACCTCGAAGCCCAGGCGCTCCGGGATGAAGAGGGCAACGAGCATCCGCTGACCGCATCCGAGTTCGGGCTGCTGAAAGTGTTCGCGGCCAATCCGAAGCGCGTGCTGTCGCGCGAGCGCCTGCTGGAACTCGCCAATGCGCGCGATGCCGAGGCGTTCGACCGCGCGGTGGACCTGCGCATCATGCGCATCCGCCGCAAGATCGAGCCCGACCCGACCAAGCCCGCCGTGATCCGCACCATCCGCGGCGGCGGCTATCTGTTCTCGCCGGCGGGCGAGAAGGCGTAGGGCACCACGACCGTCATCCCGGGCTCGCGCTGAGCGCGCCCGGGACGACGGTGATGGGTATGGCGCGCCGAAACGCAAGCCCCGGAAATTGGTTCCTCCCAGTCCAATTCCGCAGTTCTCTATTTTCCAAGCCTTGAAATTCCACGCTTTTTTGCCTCGAATGTTTCGTCGCAATTTCCCTGACGAAACAATTCAGCGGCGCACGAAACCATTTTCCCCTTTTCGTGCAGACGTCCCGAAACGTTGGCTCATTAACACTTTGGTCCAAGGAAACGCCGTTCGGTTGCGGCGCACCGGGGAGCCAAGTCTATGCAGAACGTCATCGCCATGAACGCCCAGGCCAGTCAGAGCATCATTGCCGCTCAGGCGACTTCGGACGACATGCTTCTGGAAAGCATTGCCGACGGCAACCGGACGTCCATGCACATCCTCTATTGCCGGCATAATGTGCGGGTCTATCGCTTCATCCTGCGCATCGTGCGCGATGCCACCACCGCCGAAGACCTGGTCAGCCAGGTGTTTCTCGACGTGTGGCGGACGGCCGGCCAGTTCCAGGGCCGCTCGCAGGTGTCGACCTGGCTGCTCTCGATCGCCCGCTTCAAGGCGCTGACCGCATTGCGCCAGCGCCGGTTCGAGGACATCGACCAGGAAGACGTGCGCCAGATCCCGGATAGTTGCGACACGCCCGAGACGTCGCTCGACCGCAGCGACACCAGCGCCATTCTGCGCGCCTGCGTCGCCAAGCTGTCGCCCGCCCATCGTGAGATCATCACCCTCGTCTACTACCATGAGAAGTCGGTGGAGGAGGTCGGGCAGATCATCGGCATTCCCCAGAGCACGGTGAAAACGCGGATGTTCTACGCCCGCAAGCAGCTCGCCGATCTGCTTAAGGGTTGCGGCGTCGACCGCTTCGCCGCTTAAGGCAAATGATTTCAAAGGGATAAGACCGGAATTCCGGCCCCATCCCGGGACACGGAAGTGTTACCGCCGACGAAACAAATGAAACAAAGCACAACATCAGGCGGAAAAACTTCGTCCCTATAAAGCTCCCATATGGTTTTGCTTAAACCTCCCAAGGACCTCCAACGACCCGGACGGGATGCCCCCCTCCGGGTCGTTTTGTGTCTGGGGCCCGTCACGAGCGCGTGACGGCGCGTAACGGTTGGTGCGCCGGACGCGAACTGCCCTCGTGACCTCGCTCACGAGTGCCTCATGCTCGAACTTCTCTTCGCCATCCTCGCCGGCATTCTCACCATCGCCGCACCCTGTACGTTACCGGTGTTGCCGATCCTGCTCGGCGCCTCGATCGGTCGCGCGTCACATCTGCGGCCTGCGATGATCGCGCTTGGCTTCGTCATCTCCTTCTCCGCGGTGGCGCTGCTGCTCGGCGCGCTCACGCAGGCATTCGCCTTCGATCCGAACGTGCTGCGCGAGGCGGCCGCGATCCTGCTGCTCGGCTTCGGCCTGTTGATGCTGTGGCCGGCGCCGTTCGAATGGCTGTCGATCCGGCTCAACAGCTGGCTCAACTTCAGCAATGTCGGCGGCGGGCAACGCGAGGGCGCGCTCGGCGGCCTCGTGCTCGGCACCACGCTCGGCCTGGTCTGGACGCCCTGCGCCGGCCCCGTGCTCGGCTCGATCCTGACGCTGGTGGCAACCTCGAAGAACCTCGCCTGGGCCGGCACGCTATTGATCGCCTACGCGATTGGCGCGGCGATCCCCATGCTGGCGATCGCCTATGGCGGACAGGCCGCGACCACGCGCGTGCGCAGCCTCGCCCGCATTTCGCCACGCCTGCAGCAGGGCTTCGGCGTGGTCGTGATCGCCTTCGCGCTCGCCGCCTATTTCCAATACGACACGCTGATCGTGGCGTGGCTCACCGGCTTCTATCCCACCGGCCAGATCGGTCTGTGATTGGCTTCACCGCAACGGAGAACACGACCATGACCTTGAAACTGCTCACTGTGGCCGCCACGCTGATCGGCGTCTCTGTCACCGGCGCCGTCATCCCCGACCTCTGCGACGAGGCGACGCAAGCCGCGCCGGTCAAGGTCGCGGCCGTGAGCCAGGCGGCGACCGCGCCCGACTTCGCCGGCATCAGCAACTGGTTCAACTCGAAGCCGCTTCATATCGCGGACCTCCGCGGCAAGGTCGTGCTGGTCGACTTCTGGACCTATGGCTGCGTCAACTGCGTCAACACGCTGCCGCACGTCACCGACCTCTACGCCAAATACCGGGACAAGGGCCTCGTCGTGGTCGGCGTGCACACGCCGGAATTCCCGTTCGAGCGTTCCGCCTCCAACGTGCAGGCCGCCCTGAAGCGCCACGGCATCACCTATCCGGTGGCGCAGGACAATGAGTCCAAGACCTGGAACGCCTACCGCAACCAATATTGGCCGGCGCAATACATCATCGACCAGAGCGGCAAGATCGTGTTCCAGCACGAAGGCGAAGGCCGCTACGACGAGATCGACCGCACGGTCGCCAGGCTGCTGAACGCCGACAGCTGATGCAGAACGCCGCGACTCTGCCTTGTTGCTTGACTCCACGGACCCGTCCGTGGAGGTTCGCGCGCAACGCAAACCAGCCGCCGCAATGGACGACGCGACCGCCAGCAACGATATCCGCCTTCGCGAGGGCTCCTCGATCGCGCAGCGGCTGGTCGTGGCCGGCTCGGCGGCGGCCGTGGCGCTGTGCTTCACCCCGGGCCTGTTCACACACGATGTGCTCGAGATCATCATCGCGGTGATCGCGCTGCTGGCGGGCGCGGCGTTCGTCGGCGCGGTCATGCTGACGCCGGCAGTGGTGTGGATCATCACGCCGGAGCAGATCCTGATCGGACGGCAGCGCCCATTCGGGAAGCTGCAGGCCCGGGTCGTCGCAAAAGATGACATCAGGGGGCTTCGGGTTCCCGGCAGCAAGACCGCGAAAGCCCGCTTCCAGCTGGCTTTCACCCTGGCCTCGGGCGAAAGCCTGATCTCCCCGCCGCTCGCCGACGTCACCCATGTCCATGAAACCGTGACACGGATCGCGGCGCAATTCGACGTCCCCGATGTCGAGGCGCCCATCAACCCGCTCGATGCCAGCAATCCCGAGATGCGGCTTGGCGATCCCGTCGAGCCGTTTTCCCGGAGAGACATTGGGATCGCGGCGCTGATCGTCGTCGCACTGAGTGTTGCACCTTATGCCTACAGGCTCTGGCGTGGTCTGCAGCCCCAATGGATCGACTATACGCTGCTGCCGCTGGGCGTGATCGCTGCGTTCTGCGTCTACCGATTTGCCAATCTCCTCACCGGCGCTTTCTGGATTGTCCGCGAGGGCGATATCCGCATCGAACGCCTCTGGGGCAATGGCCAGCCGCGCACCGACCAGATCGAAGGGCGCGACGTCAAAGCGATCACGGTCGAGCGCCGCGGCCGGTCGGAGGACGAGCATTGCATCGTCGTGATCCGGCTGCGCTCGGGGCGACGGTTTCGCAGCCCCCGGATCGGCTCGCGCGTTGAGGCCCGCGCCGTGGGCGCCGAAATCGTCCGGCGGCTCGGGATCGGGGCGGAGGCGAATCAGATCTGAGGCGCCCTGTTGCCGCTGGCTCGCTCTGCGCCTCTCCCGCTTGGCTTGCGGGAGACGTCGACACGCGAAGCGTGGCGGGTGAGGGTTCTTTCCTCTGGGGAGTATCCCAATGAGGAGACACCCCCTCCCCAAGCCTCCCCGCAAGCTGGGGAGGGAGCGCACCGCCTGCTCGGCAGGTACCCACTGCTTTTCGCGCCATCCCTCGTTCATGGCATTGCGCCGCACGCCTTGAACTTGCCACGAAGCTGCCCCTGAGTTCAGATGGTTTGGAATGATTTGCGCTTGGCAGCGGGGAGAGCTTGAAATGACCGACGTTCGTCGCCTGACCGGGGCGCTTGTGGCTGCGATCGGCCTGATCTTGTCCTCAGCCCAAGCCTTCGCCCAGCAGCCCGACCGCGGCGACGAGCCCGGCCTGATCGCCGACGACAGCTATCAGCTCGATCCGGAATGGCAGAAGCAGGTCGTGTACTACCGCACGACCGAAGCGCCCGGCACGATCATCATCTCGACATCAGAGCGTCACCTCTATCTGGTCCAGCCCGGCGGGCGCGCGATCCGCTACGGGATCGGCGTCGGTCGCGACGGCTTCCAGTGGCAGGGGCTGGTGCAGATCACCAACAAGAAGGAGTGGCCGGACTGGACGCCGCCGCCGGAGATGATCCAGCGCCAGCCTTATCTGCCGCGCTTCATGGCCGGCGGTCCCGGCAATCCGCTCGGCGCGCGCGCCATGTATCTGGGCACGACGGTCTACCGCATCCACGGCACCAATCGTCCTGACACGATCGGCACCAAGGTGTCCTCAGGCTGCTTCCGTCTGGTCAATAACGACGTCGCCGATCTCTATGATCGCGTGCCCGTTGGGACCAAGGTGGTTATCCGGCAGAAGCCCGAACTCTAAACTTCCTTCGGGCACGATCTCTCCGGATCGTGCTTCCCGCCCCTTCCAGAATTTCTTTTCCCGATTTTTCGAGAGAGCAACATGATGCGCACATTTCGAGGCGGCCTGCTGATCGGGCTCGCAGTCGCCGTGCTGGTCGGCGCCTTGGCCATCACCTATGAGTTCTACGACACCCGCACCTTGAAGCGCACCGTGCGTCGCGGCGAAGTGCTGTGTGGCGTCAACAAGGGCCTGCCCGGCTTCTCGATTCCCGACGACAAGGGCAACTGGACCGGCTTCGACGTCGATTTCTGCCGCGCGGTGGCGTCGGCGATCTTCGACGATCCGAGCAAGGCCAAGTTCGTGCCGCTCGACGCCAGCGAGCGCTTCAAGGAATTGCAGAGCCGCAAGGTCGACATCCTCTCGCGCAACTCGACCTGGAGCATGTCGCGTGAGCTCGACTACGATCTGTACTTCCCTGCCGTCGCCTATTACGACGGCGAAGGCTTCATGGTTCCGCGGTCGCGCAACAAGGAGACCTCGCTCGATCTCGCCGACAGCAAGGTCTGCGTGCAGGCAGGCACCACCACGCAGCTCAATCTTGCCGACTACTTCAAAGCCAACAACATGAAGTATGAGCTGGTGAAGTTCGACAAGCTTGAAGACGTGGTGAAGGCCTACGACACCGGCAAGTGCGACACGCTCACCGCCGACGTCTCGCAACTCTACGCGCTGCGGCTGAACCTGTCCAAGCCCGGCGACCACATGATCCTGCCCGACATGATCTCCAAGGAGCCGCTGGCGCCCGTCGTCCGCCAACGCGACGACGACTGGATGATGATCGTGAAGTGGACGCTCTACGCGATGATCAACGCGGAAGAGTTAGGCGTCAGCTCGCAGAATATCGACGAAGCCCTGAAATCGAAGAAGCCCGAGGTGATGCGGCTGGTCGGCACCGAGGGCAATTACGGCGAGCAGCTCGGCCTCACCAAGGACTGGGCCGTGCGCATCATCCGCCACGTCGGCAATTACGGCGAGATGTACGAGCGCAATATCGGCGAGAAGTCGCAGCTGAAGATCCCGCGCGGCATGAACCAGCTTTGGAACGCGGGCGGCGTGCAATATGCACCGCCGATGCGGTGAGCGGGCGCGGCGAGACCTCGTAGGGTGGGTTAGCCAAGCAACTGCGCGAAGCGCGATTGCTTGGCGTAACCCACCATCCTTCCGCGTTCGCCGAACAAAGTTGGTGGGTTACGCCCTGCAGATGCGCTTCGCGCTTCTGCACCGCTAACCCACCCTAGAACAGCTCCTCAATACCCCCGCGCCCGTGCCAGCTGCTCGGTGTGGTAATTGGCATCGCCGAACAGCTCCTCGCACACACGCGCGCGCTTCATGAAGAAGCCGATGTCGAACTGGTCGGTCATGCCCATGCCTCCGTGCATCTGCACGCCTTCCTGAACCGCGCGCGTGGCGGTGGTGCCGGCGCGGGCCTTGGCGACAGCGACGGCTGAGGCGGCCTTGGCGACATCGGCGTCCAGCGCCTGCAGCGCCTTGATGGTAGCGGCGCGGGTGATCTCGATGTCGACATAGAGTTCGGCGGCGCGGTGCTGCAGCGCCTGGAATTCGCCGATCAGCTTGCCGAACTGCTTTCGGCTCTTGAGGTACTCGACGGTGCGATTGAAGACCTCCTCGCTGAGGCCCACCATCTCGGCGGCGACCGCGCCGCGGCCGATATCGAGCACACCGTCGAGCAGGTGAGCTGCCTGATCGACTTCGCCAAGCACGCTGTCGGCGGTGACCTCGACATTGGCAAGCTCGATCCGCGCCGCATTGTGCGCATCGACCATGATGGTGCGCTCGATCGAAACGCCCTTGGCCGCAGGGTTCACCAGAAACATGGTCAGGCCATCACGCTCCCCGGCCGAACCGGCGGTTCGCGCGGCAACGATGAGGAGGTCGGCGACGTGACCATCGACAACCAGCGCCTTGGCGCCCGAGAGCCTGAAGCCGTTGCCGGCGCGCACGGCCTGCAGGTTGGTCTGGAGCGGGCGATGCTTGGCGCCTTCGTCGATCGCAAGCGTCGCCAGCAGCGAGCCGCTCGCAATCTTCGGCAGATATTCCGACTTCTGCGCGGCATTGCCGCCGCGATTGAGGGCAGAGGCCGCGACCACTGACGTGGCGAGGAAGGGCGACGGCATCAAGGTACGGCCAATCTCCTCCATCACGACACCGGCTTCCATGAAGCCGAGGCCAGAGCCGCCGAACTCCTCCGGCACCAGAAGGCCGGCAAAGCCCATCTCGGCGAAGGAATGCCACAGTTCCTTGGAGAAGCCGGTGGGATCCTTGCTGTCGCGCAAGTGACGCAGATGCGACACCGGCGCCTTGTCGCTGATCAGCCCACGCGCTGAGTCGCGGAGCATCGATTGTTCTTCGGTGAGGACGAGGGCCATGTGCGTGTTTTCCGATTCGAAAATCTATTTGTCGTCGTCATTCCGGGATGGCCCGCAGGGCCAGGCCCGGATTCCATTTCGCCGCCGAGAATGCCGCCTGATGGATTCCGGGCTCGCGACTTCGTCGCGCCCCGGAATGACAAAAAGCCTCAAGCCCCCGGCAGATCCAGGATGCGCTTGGCGACGATGCCGAGCATGACCTCGGACGTGCCGCCCTCGATCGAGTTCGCCTTGGTGCGCAGCCAGGCGCGCGGGCGAGCGCCCTGCCTGGAGCGTTCGCTTTCCCATTCCAGCGCATCGACGCCGCCGGCCGACATCAGGATCTCGTAGCGGCGCTTGTTGAGCTCGGTGCCGTAATATTTCATCGCCGACGAGAACGCCGGATGCGCCTGCCCCGCTTTGGCGAGATCGACCGCGCGCTCGGCGCAGGCGGCGAGTGCCGCTTCATCGACGTCGAAGGTCGCGATCCGGCCACGCAGCATCGAATCATCAAGCTTGCCTTGCGCATCCGTGCCGACGGAATCGGCCGCGATCTGGCCGAGCGGACGACCGACGCCGCGCTCGCCCATGCCCGAGATCATCGCGCGCTCGTGCTGGAGCAGATATTTGGCGACATCCCAGCCGCGATTGATGGTGCCGACCACATGCGATTTCGGCACGCGGACGCCGTCGAAGAAGGTCTCGCAGAACGGCGAATAGCCGGAGATCAGCAGGATCGGCTTGGTGGTGACGCCCTTCGAGGTCATGTCGAAGAGGATGAAGCTGATGCCGTCGTGCTTCTTGGCCGTGGGATCGGTGCGGACGAGGCAGAAGATCCAGTCGGCGTAGTTGGCGTAGGAGGTCCAGATCTTCGATCCCGTGATGACGAAGTCGTCGCCGTCGCTCTCGGCACGGGTCTGCAGCGAAGCGAGGTCGGAGCCGGCGTTCGGCTCGGAATAGCCCTGGCACCAGCGGATTTCGCCGGCGGCAATCTTCGGCAGATGTTCCTTCTTCTGTGCCTCATTGCCGTATTTCAGCAATGCCGGCCCGAGCATCCAGATGCCGAAGCTCGACAGCGGCGGACGCGCGCCCATCTTCGCCATTTCACTGCGCAGTACCTTGTGTTCGGCGGCGCTGAGGCCACCGCCGCCGAACTCCTTCGGCCAATCAGGCACGGTCCACCCCTTGTCGCGCATGCGCTCGAACCAGATGCGCTGCGGCTCGGAGGAGAATTTGGCGTTGCGACCGCCCCAGAACACGTCGGCATCCGAGGTCGCGGGCTTGCGCATCTCCGGCGGGCAGTTGGCTTCGAGCCAGGCGCGTGTCTCGTTGCGGAATTGTTCGAGATCGGCGGATTCAGTTTCACTCATGGTCGTTTCCATCAATCATCACAGACTTGTTTGGGCGAGACTCTGGGCCATCGTCCCGTGGAATTCAACCACTTCCGCGGCCACGTTCGGCTATAGTTGCCGGCACAACGGCGCTTGAAAACAAAGAGGAAACGACAATGCGGCTGAAACTTCTTTCGCCTGGCGAAATGAACGAGAGCCAGCGGCAGACCTATGACGAGTCGATTGCCGGCAAGCGCGGCAAACCGCCGGCGCCGATGATGGCCTGGCTCAACAGCCCCGACATGGCCCGTCACGCCACGCGGCTCGGCGAAGTGCTGCGCTACGACACGATCTTCCCGGCAAAGCTCTCGGAGATCGCGATCCTGGTGACGGCGCGGCACTGGACCGCGCATTATGAATGGTATGCGCATAAACGGCTCGCGCTCGCCGGCGGCATGGACCCCGAAATCATCGACGCGATCCGGGATCGCCGGACGCCGGCGTTCGACGATCCCAGGGGAAAGATGATCTACGACCTCGCGAAGTCGCTGCATGAGGGCCATGGCGTCGAGAAGGGGCTCTACGACGAGGCGGTGAAGCTGCTCAGCGAGCGCGGCGTGGTCGAGGTGATTGGACTGTGCGGCTATTACACCATGGTCTCGATGACGCTGAACACGTTCGAATTCGAACTGCCGGAGGGCGAGGTGCCGGAGCTGTCATAGTTTCGTATCCGGAAACGATGGGTTTCGGGATGAGCCGGTGGCAGCATCCCGAAGCGCGCCTTATCTGGGAGTCGATCAACGGAGCCACACCATGTCGCAAGCCCCCGCTATCGCCGCCGGCACCCGGATCGGCCATGTCCACCTCAAGGTCGCCGACCTCGACCGCGCGCTCGGCTTTTACTGCGGGGTGCTCGGCTTCGAGCTGATGCAGCGGATGGGCTCGGGCGCGGCCTTCATCTCGGCCGGCGGCTATCATCACCACATCGGCCTCAACACCTGGGAGAGCAAGGGCGGCTCACCGCCTCCGCCTGGGACCACCGGCCTGTTCCACACTGCAATCCTCTATCCGACGCGGCCGGCGCTGGCGGATGCGCTGCATCGGGTGCTCTCGGCCGGCATCGTGCTGGATGGCGCCAGCGACCACGGTGTGTCGGAGGCCCTTTACTTGCGCGATCCTGACGAGAACGGCGTGGAGCTGTATTGGGACAAGCCGCGGGAACAATGGCCGTTCGGGCCGGACGGCAAGCTGGCGATGTTCACCAAGCGGCTGGATGTGAAGGACCTCTTGAGACAACGCGAAGCGTGATCTTGTGGGGTGGGTCAGGCGAGGCCGTAACCCACCACTGTTGATTGCCAAAGAAACAGAACAGGTGGATTACGCCTTCGGCTAATCCAACCTACGAGACCTTCGTTTTTGGCTTGCCCCGTATCATGATTAGCGCAGCGGCCGTCAGCTCCAGCGCGATGCAGAGATAGAACGGCAGCGAATAGCCGCCGGACCAATCGCGCAAGAAGCCGACGACGCCGGGGCCGAACGCGTAGGTGACCTGGTTGATCGCGGTGTTCAGGCTGATCAGCACGCCGAACGAGGCCGAATCGAATTCCTGCTGCACGATCAGCGACGGCAGAGTGATGAGATTGCCGACAGAGAAGCCGAACACCGCGCAGGCGGCGATCAGCACGTAGTCATTGTGCAGGTTGATCACGACGCACAATGCGGCCGCCTGGCTGAGGAACGACAGCGCGGACGCAAGGCGCTGGTCGAGACGATCGATCACAATCGAGAACAGCACGCGGCCGACCACTGCCATCGCGGTGAGCACCGCGACCGCCGCGGCGGCACGCTCGCGTCCGATCACGGGATCGAGGAACGAGATCAGGTGCACGATGAAGCCGACTTGCGCGAACAGCACCAGCGCGAACGCGATCGTCACGGTGAGGAAGCCGACGTCGCGAAGCGCATGCTTGCGAATCTCCGTCGAGGATTGCGGCTTTGTTTTCGCGGCTCCACGCCAACCATGAAGATCGGGCGGCCGGCCGACGACGAGCAGGATCACCGGCACGAGCAGCACCAGCATGGCGCCGGCGGCGGCGTACATCGCGTTGGCAAAACCGATATGGCCAATCAGGCTCACGAGCAGCGGCACGCCGACGATGCCGCCGAAGCTGGCCCCGTTCAGCGCCAGGCTGATCGCCATGCCGCGCTTGTGGTCGAACCAGAGACTGATGGTGTTGGTGATCATGGCCAGGCTGGTGCCGGCCCAGCCGAAGGCGAGCACGGCATCGGCGAGATAAAGCTGCCACGGCTCGCGCACCGCGCCGATCGCAACGCTAGCTGCCGCCATCGCCAGCGTGCCGGCGATGAGGCCGAGGCGCGCGCCGTACTTTTGGACGGCCTCACCGACGAACACGACGAGCAGTGCGCCGAACAGGTAGAAGAACGTCGTCCCTGCGGAGATCAGCGAGGCCGACCAGCCATGCGCACGCTGGAGCTCGGCGACATAGACGCTCTGGCCGTAGAAGCCGAGGCCCCAGCCGAAAGTCGCGAGCAGGAAGCAGACCGCGACGATGCGCCAGCCTTGATAGCGGAGGGAGGTTTCGTCTGGTGGCGTGGTGGTGCGGGGATTGTCGAGCATTTGCGCTTGTCCTCTGTTTCCCCCGCGAGCGCTCAGCTTCACGCTCGTCTCATCATGACGAGCATCATGTAACAATCGACCTGCCGAAAATCACTTCGAGCTGGATCGAACTATCGACGCTGCTGACATCCTCCCGCCATTTATGCGCATGGTCTTTCGGAAAACCGCTGCACACTTTTCCGGATCATGCGTCAGATCGCATCCGGGAACTCGCCCATGGCGGCCTCGAGCCGCGCCTTGCGGCGGCGAGCCCAGGATGCCAGCGAGAGCGCAACGAGACCAATGGCGACAGGCGGGAACACCACCATGTTCACCGCGGACCAGCCGTAATTCGCCAGCAGCTGGCCCGAGGAGAACGAGCCGATCGCCATCATGCCGAACACCAGGAAGTCGTTGAACGCCTGCACCTTGTTGCGCTCCTGCGGACGGTGCGTCTCCAGCACCAGCGCAGAGGCGCCGATGAAGGAGAAATTCCAGCCGACGCCCAGCACGATCAGCGTGGCCCAGAAGTGCATCGCGGTGATGCCTGACAGCCCGATGGTGGCGGCGCCGGCTTCCAGCAGCAGGCCGGCGGCCACGATTTTCGGTGCGTTGAAGCGAGAGATCAAGGCACCCGTGAAGAAACTCGGCCCGTACATCGCGACGATGTGCCATTGAATGCCGAAATTGGAATCGGACACGCTCAAGCCGCACATCTTCATGGCTAAGGGCGCCGAGGTCATCACCAGATTCATCATGGGATAGGAGATGACGCCGCACAGCGCCGCGGCGATGAAGCGCGGCTGGGTCACGATGGTGAGCAGGGGCCGGCCGCCATGCAGATCTGATGGCGCGGGCTTGGGTATGTCGACGCCGGCGACGATGCCCATCGCAATAAGCGCGACCGCGGCCTGCACCAGGAAGCTGAAGGCAAACAGATAAGGCGACCAGACGTCCATGGTCCATTGTACGAGCTGCGGACCCAGCACGCCGGCGAACACGCCGCCCGCCATCACCCAGGACACGGCTTTCGGCCGATAGGCGGCGCTGGCGCCGTCGGCGGCCGCGAAGCGATAGGATTGCGCCACGGAGCCGTAGAGGCCGCCGAGGAAGGTCGCCAGACAGAACAGCGCGAACGATCCATGCAGGATCGCGAACGAGCCGGTAAGGCCAGTGAGCGTGCCGCAGCCGGTGCCGATCACGAAAGCCGCGCGGCGGCCGAAGCGGCGCGAGATCGCGCCGGTCGGCAGGGTGCCGGCGGCAAGGCCCACGACATACATCGACAGCGGCACGGTCGCGAGCGATATGTCGGGGGCGAGCGTGGCGCCGACGATCGAGCCGGTGGCAAAGATCACCGCCGAGTTGGCGCCGGTCAGCGCCTGCGCGGCGGCAAGGCGCACCACATTGGCGCGCACGCGGGCGTCGTCGGCGATTTCACTGGCTGCAGTCACGTCTAGCATCGGCATTTCCGCCTGAAAGGCTTGATGATTCCCGGCACTATGGAGGGGCGCGGGAAGGCCGGCAACCGGCGCAAACGGACGTAGGCCATGCCTCTGACGCAATCGGGCCGATCATAGCGCGCCCCGCTCTTGACGGCTTGCGCTCGATCAAATCCTATCCGCCGCGAACTTTAAGGAGTTTCGTTCATGTCCGTCAGTGACAGGCCTACGCTTAGCGCTCCCGACGACGATCCATGGCTCTGTCTGGAAGAGGTCGAAGGCGCTCGCGCGCTTGAATTCGTTGAGCGGCAGAACAGCCTGACCCTGAAGAGATTCGGCGGCGCAGCGTTTGAGCGCGACCGCGATTTGCTGGCGGCGATCTTCGATCGGCCGGACAATATTCCCTATGTCAGCCGCAGCGATGGTCTCCTCTACAATCTCTGGAAGGACGTGAAAAACCCCCGCGGCCTGTGGCGGCGAACTTCGATGGCGGAATTTCGCAAAGCGGAGCCATCTTGGGAAACGCTGCTCGATATCGACAAGCTCGCGGCGGAAGAAGGCGAGGACTGGCTTCTCAATTGGTCGAGCTCGTTTCCGGGCGACGCGCCGCAGACGATCCTGAGCCTGTCGCGCGGAGGCAGCGACGCCGTCACCTTGCGCGAGTTCGATCTCAACACCAAGAACTTCGTTGCCGATGGCTTTACGCTGCCGGAGGCCAAGGGCGGCGTCGATTGGGTCGATGCCGACACGGTATTGTTGTCGAGCGCCTATGGCGGTCAGGGCATGGCGACGACCTCCGGCTATGCGCGAACGGTGCGATTGTGGCGACGCGGCGAGCCTGTCGAGAACGCGCGTGTGGTGTTCGAGACCACGCCCGATCGCATGAGCGCCACTTGCGACGTCGACCGCACCGCCGAGACGCCGCGGGTCTGGTTCATCGACCGGCTCGACTTCTTCAATTTCGACCTTTGGCTCGGCACCGAGACTGGCGCGACCGTCAAGCTCGACCTTCCCTCCGATATCTGGCTGCAGGCTCACCGTGACTGGTTCGCCATCAAGCTGCGCTCGGCCTGGAGCGTTGGCGGCGTCACCTATGCCGCAGACAGCGTGCTCGGCATCTCGCTCTCGAGATTTCTCGCCGGCGATCGCAACTTCGCGATCCTGTTCGAGCCGGGCGCGCGCCGTGCACTGCAGGGATTTTTCTGGGCTGATGGCAAGCTGCTGCTGTCCATTCTCGACGAATTGCGGCCGGTGTTCGAGATCTGCACGCCCTCGACCTCAGGCTGGAGCCGCGAGGTATTGCGCGGCCTTCCCGGGATCGGCGTCGTCGATGTCTGGCGCTTTGATGGCCACGAATCCGAGAGCAATGGCGACCTGCTCGCCAATGTGCAGGATCCGCTCACCCCGCCCTCGCTGATGCTGATCGAGCGCGGCGTCGAAAGCCCTGTTGTCCTGAAGCAGGCTCCGAAGATTTTCAACATGGACGGCCTCGTGGTGACCCAGCACGAGGCCATCTCGATCGACGGCGAGCGCATTCCCTATGTGCAGACCGGCCCCGCCGGGGAGACCGGCGATGCGCCTGTTTATATGAGCGCCTATGGCGGCTTCGGGCTGGCGGTGAGGCCGCAATACAATTCGTCGCTCGGCAAGCTTTGGCTGGAACGTGGTGGCACCACTGTGCAGGCCAATTTGCGCGGCGGCGGCGAGTTCGGCACGCGCTGGCACGATGCCGGCCGTTTCGCCGGCAAGAAGCTGTCACATGACGATTTCGCGGCTGTGGCCGCCGATCTCGTCCGTCGCGGGGTGACCAGGCCGAAACGGATCGCCGCGCAGGGCGGATCGAACGGCGGCATCCTCATCACCAACATGCTGGTGCGCTACCCCGAGCGCTTCGGCGCGCTGTTCTGCACGATTCCCTTGATCGACATGCGCCGCTACACCAAGCTGCTCGCGGGCGCGAGCTGGATCGCGGAGTATGGCGATCCCGACAAGCCGGAGGAATGGGAGTGGCTGAAGACCTACTCGGCCTATCACAACGCAAAGCCCGGCCAGGCCTATCCGCCGATCCTGATCGCCACGACGCGGCGCGACGATCGCGTTCATCCCGGCCATGCGCGCAAGATGGCGGCCAAGCTCCAGGCGATGGGCTATGAAGCCTGGTTCTACGAACCCGCCGCCGGCGGCCACGGCTACGGCAAGGACAACAAGGAGCGCGCCGGCTTCCAGGTGCTGGGCTTTCAGTTCTTGAAGGAGAAGATCGGGTGGCGGGACGGCGAGGCCTGACGGCCTCGCGTCTCACCCGCGCGCGAACACCAGCGTCAGATTGTTCGCGGGCATGTCGATCGTATCGATGAGACGAAGCCCCACGCCGCGTGCGAGCGTCTCGACGTCGCCCAGGTCGCGCACGCCCCATTCGGGGTTGCCTTCACGCAGCGAGGTGTCGAACACGGCGTTGCTGAGCGCGGTGTGCTTGCCATCGCGCTTGAACGGGCCGTAGAGGAACAATTCGCCGTCGGACCGCAAATAGCGGCCGGCGCCCGCAAACAGGCCCTCCGCCACCGCCCAGGGCGCAATATGAATGACATTGGCGCAGAACACGGCCGCGAGATCCTTCGGGCCCTGCCCGCTTCGCATCTCCGGGCACCAGTCCGGATCGGACAGATCGATCCGCAACGGGCTGCGGATGTTGGTCAGGCCCGAATGCACGCGCCACGCCTCGATGCTCTTCACGTGACGCTGGTTGAGATCGCTCGGCCACCAGACCAGATCGGGCGTATGGCGGGCGAAATGAACCACGTGCTGGCCGGTTCCACTGCCGACCTCGACCACGTCGCCCGACCGCCCAATGAGGTGCCTCGCGAGCGCACCCCAAAGCGGCTCGTGATTGCGATGGAAGGCCGGCGCATCGAGGCGGCCGTCAGACTCGACCCTCCCGCCGTCCCTGCCAAATTCAACGACATATTCAGCCAATTGATGTCCCCGGAAAATGAGAAAGCAGACGAAAATGCAGTAAGGACGAAACGCCCCGAACGCTTGCCGGTTACGGCCGGCTTGATGAACGATCGATCTCTTCAGTTGCAATGCGGGAAGATATTAACGCCATTTTGCGCCCTGCATAGTCATGATTGTCAGGGCATGTCCTTTGTGCTTTGAGCACCTATATTCCTGCAAACGCGACCCTCGAAATTACGCCTCGGAACGACGCCTTGACCGCCTTTCTTCGCAAGCCCGCCCTGCTCCTCGCGCTGATCGTCCTCGCCGGCTTCGCTGCGCGCCCGGCATGGGCGCAATCGACCGTCGCCGAGGGTCAAAAGCTCGCCTTCGACCGTGGCAAGGGCAACTGCCTGACCTGCCACGTCATCAAGGGCGGCGATCTGCCCGGCACGATCGGGCCGGAACTGAAGGACCTCAAGGCCAAATATCCTGACCGTAACGAGCTGGCCGCGATCCTGTTCGACGAGACCAAACGCAACCCGCAGACCATGATGCCGCCGTTCGGCCGCAACCGCATTCTGACCGAACAGGAGATCAATGCGATCGTTGATTTCCTGCAGACGCTGTAATTGCGGGCCAAGGAGACTCGAGATGACGACGCACATCGGCCCTCATCCGACCCGGCGCCTGATCCTTCAGGGCGCTGTCACGGTCGCGCTGATCGGCCTCGGCAATCTGCCGTACGCACCCGCGCGCGCCGCGGCCAACGACAAATATCCGGAAGAGGCGTTCAAGCAGAAGAGCGAGGCCGACGCGATCAAGGCACTCTACGGCAAGACCGCCGAGCCCTCCGACAAGGTCAAGCTCGATGCGCCCGAGATCGCCGAGAACGGCGCGGTGGTGCCGATCTCGGTGACGACGACACTGGACAAGGTCACCTCGATCTCGTTCTTCGTCGCCGAGAACCCGAACGCGCTCGCGGCATCCTACAAGATTCCCGACGGCACCATGCCTGTCGTCGCCAACCGCCTGAAGATGGCCAAGACCACCAATGTGGTCGCGATCGTGGAAGCCGACGGCAAG
>Ga0102590_1001803_pt1 | contig 29076 bp, 24 predicted proteins | sample AraplaMF_Col_mMF_FD_76859 | JGI IMG/M metagenome (GOLD analysis project Ga0102590, IMG submission 76859) | Arabidopsis root microbial communities from the University of North Carolina, USA - plate scrape MF_Col_mMF | ecosystem: Host-associated > Plants > Roots > Endosphere | place: USA... | reverse complement strand
CACTCTTCGACGACTTCAACTACTCGGCGTACAACGACCCGAGGATCTCCGCGAACGGCTGGAGCGTGCGCTCCAACTCCGGCGGTCCGGGCGTGCCGGGCGCGACCTGGGCTCCGGAGAACGTGACGTTCTCCTCCTCGGGCGGCAATTCGGCGATGAACCTGGAGACATCGACGTCCGGGACCGGCGGGAGCACGAAGCAGACCGAAGTCCTCACCAAGGCAACGAAGTTCAAGAACGGCACCTACGCAGCGCGCGTCAAGTTCAACGACGTGCCCAAGAGCGGGCCCGACGGGGACCACCTCGTGCAGACGTTCTTCACCATCAACGACCTCAAGGCGCCGATGGCGGACGACTACTCGGAGTACGACTTCGAGTACCTCCCGAACGGGGGCTGGGGCGAGTCGTCGAACATCCTGTACACGACGTCCTGGGAGACCTACAACCCGGACCCGTGGCAGGCAGTCAACCAGCACACGGAGGGCCGCCAGAGCTACGCCGGCTGGCACGACCTCGTGCTCACCATCAACAACAGCTCCATCCGCTACTACATCGACGGCCAGCTGTTCGGCACGCACGACGCCCAGTACCTGCCTGAGCGGCCGATGTCGATCAACTTCAATCAGTGGCTGATCGACTTCGGCGGGCAGAGCAGCACCAGCCCGCGCGCGTACGACGAGCAGGTCGACTATGTCCTGCATGTCAAGGATCAGGTGCTCACCCCTGCCCAGGTGGCGGACAAGGTGTCCGCCTTCCGGTCGGCGGGCACCACGTTCGAGGACACGGTGCCGGGCACCTGACCGGCATTGGGGAGTCCGCGCGGTCCACAGCGCGGACTCCCCCGCTCCTGGGCGTTCGGCGTGCCGGAGTCGTCGCCTCCGATCATCTTGAGGACTTCGCCGGCCGCGCGTCCTGAGGCATGCTGCGGTATTTCGTTTCCGCCCCCAGCGGACGGGGGGTCAACGCGCTGGGCCACCGCTGACGGCCCCTCCCGTACCCCGGCGAAGTTGCTGGCAACAGGTCACGCAGATAGTTCGGGGACCCGCAGACGAACGCGACACGCCATAGCTGCCCGGTCGCGAACAGGATGCCACCCGCCCGGGCGAACAGCCATGGCCCACACGTCGTACAACTCTCGCGGTCACGAGGGTGCCAGGGGGAACCGGTCCGGGGCCCGGCGTCACGCCCGGCACCGGCGCAAGGCCCTGTGTAAAGCGCTCCAGCGCCGAACACCCTGACACCACAAGACGTTGGACAGCAGCACGACGGCGAATGCGATACCGAAGACGAATGTGCCCCTACTCACTGCACCGAACCGTGGCAGCGGCAGCAGGCTCGGCTCCAACAACGGGGCGAGGGCGCCGCAGGCCGTCCCCGGTGCGGTCACCAGGGCCGGCGACTGGGGCCGCGAGGACGGCCGTCTTGCGCGGGTCAGGCCCGCGGCGAAGATCTGCGGGAACAGCTCAGGCTTGACGTACAGGTCGACGAGAACGCATCAGCCTTGCTCCTACGAGACGGACGGTGCTACAAGTTCACGCCGCCCAGCACTCTCGCGGTTTGACAAACGGCATCAGGAATCGATGTTGAGCCGTCCCGAGCGGAATGGTTCGACCTGGTGGGGCAGGTCGACGAAGCCTGCGGCGGCGAGCGCTTCAGCGAGGGAGGGCAATGCCGCGGTCCGGGTTACGAAGGCCGGATCCACCTCGACGCGGACCCGGTCTCCAAGGTCGCGGACCCGAAGGTCCGTGACCTGCAGTCCGGCCTCGGCCAGCAAGGCTCGTATGGCGGCCTCGGCGCGGTCGACGCGGGCCAGGCGGTAAGGGGTGACCTCGATGCCGTAGCGAACGCGGCTGGCAAGACAAGGAGTCGCCGGTTTGTTCCAGGTTGGCAGCGACCAGTGCCTGCTGAGTCGGCGTACGTCCGCCTTCGTCAGGCCGGCGTCGAGGAGGGGCGTTCGGATGCCGCGTTCGCGTCCGGCGCGGATGCCCGGCCGGTAGGGGTCTGCGGCGTCGTCCACATTGGTGCCGGTGGCCACCATCTCGAGGCCCTGCCGGTGGGCAAGTGCGGCGATGGTGTCCAGCACCTCAGACTTGCAGAAGTAGCAGCGGTCGGGACCGTTGGCTCGGTAACCGGGTTGCGCCAACTCATATGTGCGCGCCGCGAGATGGGTGACCCCGAGCTCGTCGGCGAGGCGCCGGGCGTGGGAAAGCTCCCCGTCGGCCAGGCTCTCCGACACGGCGGTGACGGCCAGGACTCGCTCGGGCCCCAACACACGTACAGCCGCGGCAAGGACCAGGGCGGAGTCGGCGCCGCCTGAGTAGGCGACGGCGAAGGGGCCCCCGAGCGCACGCACACGGTCCTCGAGCCGGTGCTCCAAGGTGTCATCACTCGGCACGTTCTTCCTCCTGACTCGTCACCATCGTTTTTCCTCGGCTGAGACGAAGGGCGCGCGCGGCGACGGCACGCAAGGGCAGATCCAGGGCCGACGCTGCGGCCGCTACGTCGTCGTGCTCGGGCTTGGCCGCGTACGGACCGTGTTTGATCCGTACGACGTGTCCGGCGACCTCCACTGTCTCGAAGGCGCGCGGCAGCGTGGTGCGTGTTGCGCCGACGCGCCGGATGCCGAGGGCGCCGGTCTCGGCCAAGACCAGATCCCGCAGCCGTCGTTCGTGGTGCGGGGTGGTGAGGACGTGCAGGATCTGTGCGGGTCTGCCCTTCTTCATCACCGCAGGGGTCGTCCAAGCGTCGAGGGCACCGGCGTCCATCGCCCTTGTGATGACGTGCCCGAGTAGTTCCCCGGTGACGTCGTCAAGGTTGGTCTCCAGAACGACCACGTCCTCGTCCGGTGCGGATAAAAGGGGGGCACCGAGGCTGACGGAAACGACGTTGGACCGGTCGGGCAGGCGGCGAGTGCCTGCGCCGTAGCCGGTGGCGCACAGTGTCATGGGCGGCGGTGGGCCGTAGCGGGCTCCGGCAGCGTGGAGCAGCGCGGCTCCGGTGGGTGTCACCGTTTCGCCGGGCAGGTCGCTGCCCGTGACAGCCGCTCCCGTCAGCAGGGCGAGGGTGGCCGGCGCGGGGCAGGGCAGGACGCCGTGCGCGCTCTTCACTCGGCCCCGGCCGAGTGGCAGGGGTGCGCTGATGACGTCAGTGACGCCGAGGGCGTGCAGGGCCGCGGCGCTGCCGACGATGTCGACGAGGGTGTCGTGGCCGCCGAGTTCGTGCAGGTGGACGGTGGTCGGGTCGGCATCGTGCAGCTGCCCCTCCACCTGGGCGACGGCGGACACAGCGGCGACGGCGAGGGCTGCGACGGGCTGGGGGGCTGCCCTGGAGGCCATCTCCAGTACCTCGGCGGCACGGCGCTCAGTGCAGGGGTCGGTGACCTCCACCCGGACCCGGGTGGCGGTCAGTCCGTGGTCGGTAATGCGTTCGGCGGTCAAGTCCCAGCCGGTCAGGCCGGTGGCGGCGACAGCGGCCCGTATCCGGTCGAGCGGTGCCCCCGCATCGATCAGGGCGGCCAGCAGCATGTCCCCGGCCAGTCCGGTGAACGGGTTGACCCAGCAGATCACTCGGTGCCTCCGTGGTCTGTTGTCAGCCAGGTCTGGGCGATGCGGTGGACCGCCATGGCCGCCGAGAAGCCGGAGTCGATGTTGACCACGGTCACCCCGGCGGCGCAGGAGGCGTGCATGGCGAGGAGTGCGGTGACGCCCTCCAGTGAGGCGCCGTATCCCGTGGAGACGGGCACCGCGACAACGGGGGCGCGGACCAGGCCGCCGACGACACTGGCGAGGGCGCCTTCCATGCCGGCCACCACGATGACCGCGTCGGCGTCCTGGAGCCGGCCGCGCACCTGCAGGACGCGGTCGAGTCCCGCCACCCCCACGTCGTGGACGACCGTCGTGTCCAGTCCGATGGCCGAGGCCACAGCAGCGGCTTCGGCGGCCACCGGACCGTCGGACGTTCCGGCGGCCACCACCATGACGGAGAAGTGCCCGGCAGCGGCCGGCCGCCAGGACAGCAGTCGGGCCTTCTCGTCATACACCCCGCCGTCCACCCGCCCCAGGACTGCCTCCGCCGCATCGGGGGCGATGCGGGTGGCGAGCACGGGCCCGGTGTTGTGTTCCAGGAGTCCGGTGACGATTCCGGCTATCTGTTCCACGCTCTTGCCGGGGCCGTAGACGACCTCGGGCAGCCCCTGCCTCGCCTCACGGCCGAGATCGAGCCGTGCGTATCCCAGGTCCAGCACCTCGCTCACGGCCGCCCCTGTTCGATGTACGGAATGGTCTGCGGACCTTCCGGCAGGACACAGAGGCGGGCGTCCGGGCCCACGGCGGCCAGCGTCTCCGCCACGGTGGCGGAGATGTCGTGGGTCTGCCGCAAATGGGCTGTGGCCAGCTCTGCGTCGCTGAGGAAGGAGGTGTGCATGATGACTTGGCTGCCCGACTGGATACGGGCCTGGATCTGCACCTGCCACTGGTCCGGAATCGTTTCGGTCCGGGCGCTTATATCGGCGAACAGCGCCTGTGGGGACGGCGCGGAGGCCAGCACCCGCCGGTACGCGCCATGGTCGGGGAAGCCGTCACGGCACTCGGCCGCGCACACGATCACCCCTCCGGGCCGAACCACCTGGTAGGCCGCTGACATCCCCTTGACCGCCTGGTACAGGTTCTGATCCAGCGGGAAGCCGGAGTTGGTGGTGACGACGACGTCGAACGGCGCCTCGACCGGGCGCATCGCCATCCGCTTGGCCGTGGCCGTCGCGGCGGTGTGCATCGGCAGCAGGTCGCCGCCGAAAGCGGCCACGATGTCCTTGTCCCGGTTGAGCACCACGTCCAGCGCGAAGGTGACGCCGGTGGCTTCGGCGATGGCGCGCACGTCGTCGTGGACCGGGTTTCCGTGCGTGATGCCCCAGGTGGCCCGCGGGTCGCCGATGCGGGCCGCGTCATGCAGCACGAGCACCGTTTCCAGGGCGGCGAGCCCGGGGGCGACGAGCTTGGGACCGCCCGAGAAACCTGCGAAGAAATGGGGTTCGACGAAACCGGTGGTGATGCGCACGTCCGCCTCCCACCACTCGCGGTTGAGCCACACTGGTACGCCGTTGCCATATGTGCCGATCCACGCCAACTGCCCGGCATCGCGTGCGTCGTGGTTGACGATCCGTACCGCGTCCACGATCCCGTCGCCGAACATCGCCCGTAGCTCGGAGTCGTCGTTGCCGCGGTGGGTGCCGGTCGCGACGAGGATCACCACGTCCTCAAGGCGGACGACGCCGTCGAGTTCGTCGAGGACGGCCGGGATCATCAGGTGCCGGGGCTGCGGGCGGGTGCCGTCGCAGGCCGAGATGGCCACCGTCTGCCCCGGGCGCACCCGCTCGCGCAGCGGCGGTCCAGCGACGGGGTCTCGCAGGGCCGCGCGCAGGACGGCCACTTGATCCGCGGCCCCTTCGTGGTGGACGGGTTCGACGACCGTCGCCGCGCGCGGATCCACCTCGATGTCAAGCCCTGACCGCCCGTAGGCGAGGCGCACCTTCACCGGTCCAACCCCACAGGACCTCCGTCACCGGCTCGCCCTCGCCCGTCCCTCTCACCCAGTCCGTAGGCGCGCTCGGCCGTCACGGCAAAGACGTGGGAACGCTCGGCTGCGGTGAGCTCGGCGGGCAGTGCCTCCGCCACGTCGACGACCTCCTCGTAGGAGGCGGCCAGCGGGCAGACCGGCCAGTCCGAGCCGAACATCACCCGCTCCGGGCCGAAGGCGTCGAGCAACACGTCGGCGTAGGGACGCAGGGCGGCCACGCTCCACCGGTGCCATTCGGCCTCGGTGACCATGCCGGACAGCTTGCAGAAAAGATTGGTCAGCGCCGCCAGTTCACGGATCAACGAGGCCCAGCGCTGCAGTTCGCCCCTGGCGATGGGCGCCTTGGACAGATGATCGAGGACGAACGTGAGCTGTACGCGGCGCCGCGGGCCAGGGCCCGTGGCGGACGGTGGGGCCGATACCGGCCGCCGGACGTGGTGGTGTGCGTCGAGCCTGCTCATCGTCCGTCCTGTTCGAGGGCATCGAGCGCCGCCCACGGCTCTTCGGGGATCGTCGCGGTGGCGTGCGCGACGTTCACGGTGATCTCCTGGGCGCTGCGCGCCCCGACGACGACACCGGTGACAGCGGGGTGCCGCAGGGGAAACTGCAGGGCCGCGGCGGCCAGTGCCACGCCGTGGGCCGCGCAGCGCTCGCTGAGAGCGAGGGCGTGGCACCGCACCGCTTCTGGGGCCGGCGCGTAGTCGTACGTGGCATCGGCTCCCAGATTCGCCAGGATGCCACTGTTGAAGACACCGCCGACCAGGACGGCCACCTCGCGTTCGGCGCACGCGGGCAGCAACTCGTCGGCCGCGCTGCGATCCAGCAGGGAGTAGCGGCCGGCCACGAGCACGCAGTCGAGGTCCGTCTCGGTCACGAAGCGGGTGAGCATCGCCGTCTGGTTCATCCCCACGCCGATCGCCCGGACCGCTCCCTCGGCGCGCAGCCGGGCCAGCGCCGGGTAAGCGCCGGTGACGGCCTCCTTCCAGTTGTCGTCCGGGTCGTGGATGAACACGATGTCGAAGGCGTCGAGGCCGGATCGCTCCAGGCTCTCGGCGAGGGAGCGGTAGACGCCTTCGGTGCTGTAGTCGCGGATCCTGACAAGGCCGGGTTCGCCGTGGAAGTTCTCTTCTCCCAAAATGGGGTCGCCCGGCACGAGCAGTCGGCCGACCTTGGTGGACACCGTGCATTCCGAGCGCGGGTGCCCGGTGCCGGTGAGGAATGTTCCGAGCCGCCGCTCGGCGAGCCCGGCACCGTAGTGAGGGGCGGTGTCGAAGTACCGGATCCCGGCCGCCCAAGCGGCCTCCAACGTGGCGGCGGCCTCTCGGTCGCCGACGGCCGAGAACAGACCGCCCAGCGGAGCGGTGCCCAGCCCGAGGCGGCTGACCGTCACTCCGGAGCGTCCGAGGGGGACCCGCTCGGCGTACCAGGGGCGAACCGCGGAGGCCATCAGGCCTGCCCGACGGTGTGCCGCTGACGGCCGAGCCGGTCGATCTCCACCTCGACCACGTCGCCGGCCCGGAGATAGGGGAAGTCGTTGGCGCCGAAGGCGACTCCTGCCGGGGTTCCTGTGTTGATCACGTCGCCGGGGTCCAGCACCATGAACTGGCTCAGGTACCAGACAAGGTGATGTACACCGAAGATCATGCTCTTGGTGTGGCCGTCCTGGCGTGGCTCGCCGTTGACCCGCAGCCGCAGCGCCAGGTCCTGGGGGTCCCCGGTCTCGTCCGGCGTCACCAGCCAGGGCCCGAGCGGGTTGAACGTCTCACAGGACTTGCCCTTGTCCCACTGCCCGCCGCGCTCGTGCTGGAAGGAGCGTTCGCTCACGTCGTCGGCGATGGCGTAGCCCGCGATGACCTCGTCGGCGGCATCCGGCGAGTCCAGGTAACGCGCGGTGCGGCCGATGATCACCGCGAGTTCGATCTCGTAGTCCGTCTTGATGCTGGTGCGCGGTATGAGAACAGTGTCGTCGGGTCCGACTACCGTGTTGGCGGCCTTCATGAAAACCACCGGCTCGGCCGGGGGCGGGGTCGCGGTCTCCTCGGCGTGATCGACATAGTTCAGCCCGACGCACACGACCTTGCCCGGGCGCGCCAGCGGAGCGCCGGTCCGTTGTCCGGTCAGATCGGTGCGCGGCAGAGTTCCCTCGGCCAGCGCGGTGCGGGCGCGCTCCACGCCGCCACCGGCCAGGAAGGCGCCGTCGATGTCGGCGCTCAGGGGGGTCAGGTCGTAGGCGACGCCGTCGGTATCGAGGACGGCGGGACGCTCGGAGCCCGCAGGGCCCACGCGCAGGAATCTCATCGGGGTGCTCCTCTCTGAGGGAACGTGCCTGCCCGGGTCCGGCCCATGGGCCCGGACACGGGGGGATGACCGATCGATGCACCATGGTGCGAAAGGAACTGCTAGACGTTCACCACGTCCCTCGGGACGCCGCCGTTCGGCTCCAGGTGCTCGCGCAGCCACTGCTCGGTGGTGCTGACGTGCAGGAGCGCAGCGGCCTGGGCGAGGGGGGCGTCGCCGGCAGCCAGCGCCTGGTGGATCGCCTCGTGTTCGGCGACTGTGCGGGCGGCGGCGTTGTCGTCGACCAGACCGCGCCATACGCGTGCGCGCAGCGTCCGGCTGGAGATCCCCTCCAGCAGGGTGGCCAGGGTGGCGTTGCCGGTGGCCGCGACCACCGCCCGGTGGAACGCGGCGTCGTGCTCGTTGAGCCGCTCCACGTCGTCCCGGGCCGCCCGCATCGCGTCCAGGTGCCGCTCCACCTCGGCCAGTTCCTCGGCCGAGATCCGGGTGGCGGCCAGCCCTGTGGCGACCGGTTCGAAGAGGCGGCGTACCTCGGTCAGCTCCAGCAGGGTGTCGCCGCGCAGCAGTTCCACCGCTGACCCGATGCTGCTCAGCAACAGCTCCGGTTCGAGGCTGGTCACATACGTGCCGTCGCCCCGGCGGATCTCCAGCACCCGTGCGACTACCAGTGCCTTCACCGCTTCCCGCATCAGATTGCGGGACAGGCCCAGCTCCGCGGCCAGTTGCTGCTCGGGCGGCAGTTTCGCGCCTGGCGGTAGCTCGCCGGACTGGATGAGATCCCTGATGCGGTCGATGGCCTTGTCGGTCAATGACATGCGGCTGCTCCCTGCTCTTCGCCCAGGCGGTTGCAGCGTAGCAATACATCCCATCACTGCGGAAGAGATGGGATGATACAACCCTCACCCTGCACATGACGTCGATGTAAAAGCACAGGTGGGACGCGCCAATCCATGCCTTTTCCTCCCGGGGTATGGACACTCGGACCGGCCGACTCTATAAATCCATCCCATGTCCAGCATCTGCTCTAGCAGAGAGGACATATTTTTGACACACGACGATGGGTGGTCACCATGGCGCCGAGACAGCACCGGACCCTCCAAGCCGAAGGTGCCGGGCCCGATGAGTGAGCTGATCAGCGCGGTCGAGGCTGTCGACGTACGGTTCCCGACTTCGCGGGAACTCGACGGTTCCGACGCCATGAACCCCGAGCCCGACTACTCGGCCGCGTATGTGACGATCCGTACGAGCGTCGGGGACGAGGGATACGGACTCGCCTTCACCGTGGGACGCGGCAACGAGGTCGAGGTCGCCGCCGTACGAGCCCTGGCCCCGCTGATAGTAGGGCTGCCGGTGGAGGAGGTACTGGCCGATCTCGGCGGCTTCTCCCGGCGGCTGACCGGCGACAGCCAACTCCGCTGGCTGGGCCCGGAGAAGGGCGCCATCCACATGGCCGCAGCAGCGATCGTCAACGCCGTCTGGGACCTGTACGGGCGTCGTAGCGGAAAGCCGGTCTGGCGGCTGCTGGCCGAGCTCTCCCCGGACCAGTTGGTCGACCTGGTCGACTTCCGCTACCTCCAGGACGCCCTCACCCGAGACGAAGCCCTTGACATCCTGCGCCGGGCCGAGCCCGGCCGCGCCCAACGCACAGCGGACCTGCTGAAGCACGGATACCCCGCATACACCACCACCCCCGGCTGGCTCGGCTACGACGACGAGAAGCTGGTACGGCTGTCCAAGGAGGCAGTCGCCGATGGCTTCGGGCAGATCAAGCTGAAGGTCGGCGCCGACCGCGAGGCCGACGAGCGCCGCATGCGGCTGGCCCGCGAGGCGGTCGGCCCGGACATCAGGATCGCCGTCGACGCCAACCAGGCGTGGGGAGTTCAGCAGGCGATCGACTGGATGGCGTCGCTCGCGCCCTACGATCCGTACTGGATCGAGGAACCCACCTCGCCGGACGACATCCTCGGCCACGCCGCCATCCGCCGGGCGGTGGCGCCGATCAAGGTGGCCACGGGTGAACACACGCACAACCAGGTGATGTTCAAACAGCTCCTTCAGGCGGGCGCGCTCGACGTCCTGCAGCTCGACGCCAGCCGCACCGCCGGTGTCACCGAGAACGTCGCCATCCTGCTGCTGGCCGCCAAGTTCGGCGTCCCGGTCTGCCCGCACGCCGGCGGGGTCGGACTGTGCGAGATGGTGCAGCACCTGGCGATGTTCGACTACGTGGCCGTCAGCGGCACCACCGAGAACCGTGTCATCGAGTACGTAGACCACCTGCACGAGCACTTCACCGCCCCGGTCAGCATCCGCGACGGCCATTACCTCGCCCCGTCCGCCCCCGGCATCAGCGCCCAACTGCACCCGCGGTCACTAGCGGACCACCGCTACCCCGACGGCCCTGTGTGGAGCGGGGAGTCCGACGGATGAGCGCTCTCGAGTTCGCGGGACTGACAGCCCTCGTGACCGGCGGCGCCTCCGGCATCGGGCTGGCCACGGCGCGCCTACTGGCTGTCCGTGGTGCCCGCGTCGCCTGCCTTGACCTCAAACCGGAGGACGTTCCCGAACCCCTCATCGGTATCCGCGCGGACGTCGCCGACGATGCGAGCGTTCGAGCAGCCGTCGAGGAGGCCGCGCGCGTGCTCGGAGGCATCGACATCCTGATCAACAACGCCGGGATCGGCGCCCAGGGCACCATCGAGGACAACACGGACGACGAGTGGCACCGGGTCTTCGACGTCAACGTCCTCGGTATGGTCCGGGTGACCCGGGCCGCTCTCCCCCATCTGCACCGTTCCGGCAGCGCGGCCGTCGTCAACACCTGCTCCATCGCCGCCACCGCGGGACTGCCCGATCGGGTGCTTTACTCAGCGACGAAGGGCGCCGTGCTCGCCCTCACCCGGGCCGCCGCCGCCGACCTCGTGCACTCCGGCATCCGCGTCAACTGCGTCAACCCGGGCACGGCCGACACCCCGTGGATCGGCCGTCTCCTGGACCGGGCCGCCGACCCAGCGGCCGAACGCGCCGCCCTCAACGCCCGCCAGCCCATGGGCCGTCTCGTCTCCGCCGAGGAAGTCGCCACGGCCATCGCCTACCTGGCGAGCCCACTGTCCGGCTCGACCACCGGCGCCGACCTCCCCGTCGACGGCGGCATGCAAGGCCTGCGGATTCGCCCGCGCGCCTGACCCCGCACCCCCTTTCTCTCGGCTCTCACTCACAGCATCCGCACCCCACGCAGCCGGCTCCGCACACAGCCCGTCCACGTGACCCAGCAGCAAGGAGAACGAGCGATGAAGCTCAGAACCACCCGATACGCCTGTTTCGGCGCCCTCGCCACTCTGACCGTGACCGCGCTCACCGCCTGCGGCGGTTCCGGATCCGCGTCGGCCTCGGGCCAGGGCGGTGGTTCGGGGGTGATCGGGGTCGACTACCCGCGCTCGGACACCGACTTCTGGAACTCCTACATCAAGTACACCCCGCAGTTCGCGAAGGAACTCAAGCTCGACCTGAAGACCACCAACTCGCAGAACGACGTCGCCAAGCTCACCGCCAACGTCCAGACGTTCATCAGCCAGGGCGTCAAAGGCGTCGCGATGGCACCGCAGGACACCGCCGCCATCGCGCCCACCCTCGCGCAGCTGGAGGCGAAGAAGATTCCGGTCGTCTCGGTGGACACCCGTCCCGACACCGGAAACGTGTACATGGTCGTGCGCGCGGACAATCGCGCATACGGCGAGAAGGCCTGCCAGTACCTCGGGACCAAGCTGGGAGGCAAGGGGAAGGTCGTCATGCTCCAGGGCGATCTCGCCTCCGTCAACGGCCGCGACCGTACCGAGGCGTTCAACGCGTGCATGAAGAAGAACTACCCGTCCATCAAGGTCTTCGGTGAAGCCACCAACTGGGACGGAGCGGTCGCGGCGCAGAAGCTCCAGACCGACCTGACCGCGCATCCCGACATCAAGGGCGTTTACATGCAGTCCAGTTTCGCGCTCTCTGGCACGCTCCAGGTGCTCAAGCAGAAAAACCTGCTGGTCGGTCCTGAAGACAAGAAGCATGTGTTCGTCGTCTCCAACGACGGCATTCCCGAGGAGCTCAAGGACATCGCGGCGGGCCGGATCGACGCCACCGTCTCCCAGCCGGCCGACCTCTACGCGAAGTACGCCCTCTACTACCTGAAGGCGGCGCTCGACGGCAAGACGTTCAAGCCGGGCAAGACCGACCACGACAGCACGATCATCAAGGTGCGCGAGGGCCTTCTGGAAGACCAGCTCTCCGCACCCCTGGTGACGGTGGACGGCGGCACCTACGGCGGGGTCCCCAGCCTCAAGAGCGACGACAAGTCCCTCTGGGGCAACAACCTCGGCTGACCGGAAGGCGGTACGCAGACATGGTTACGGCTCCGCCCGTCGCCCAGGCGGCAGGGATCACCAAGCGGTTCGGGTCCACGGTGGCGCTGCGCGACGCCGGAATCACGATCACCCCAGGGCAGACGCACGCGCTCGTCGGGCGCAACGGTGCGGGCAAGTCCACACTGGTCTCCATCCTCACCGGGCTTCACGCACCGGACGAGGGCACGGTGACGTTCGGCGGCGAGCCGGCCCCCAGACCCGCGGACCGTGACGCGTGGCGGCAACGTGTGGCCTGCGTCTACCAGAAGTCCACCATCATCCCCGGGCTGACGGTCGCCGAGAACCTCTTCCTCAACCGGCACGACCGCGGCCGCGGCGGCCTCATCAGCTGGCAAACGGTACGCGGAAAGGCACGCGAGCTGCTGCGGACCTGGTCGGTCGACGTGGACGTGCGCACCCCCGCGGGAGAACTCGACATCGAGCAGCGGCAGTTCGTCGAGATCGCCCGGGCATTGTCGTTCGGGGCGCGCTTCATCATCCTCGACGAACCCACCGCGCAGCTGGACGGTGCCGCGATCAACCGGCTGTTCACCCGGATCCGGGACCTTCAACGACAGGGCGTCACCTTCCTGTTCATCAGCCACCACCTCCAGGAGATCTACGAGATCTGCGACACGGTCACGGTGTTCCGCGACGCCCGGCACATCCTGACCGCCCCCGTGGCCGCACTGCCCCGCGCAGAACTGGTCGCCGCCATGACCGGCGAGGGCGCGACCGAGACCGCCAGGGCACGCCGTCGCCCCGCGGACACCTCGTCCCCGGATGTACTCACCGTGGAAGGTGCCGCTGTGCAGGGCGCGTACGAGGACGTGTCCGTCCGCATCCGCGCCGGGGAGATCGTCGGTCTCGCCGGCGCGGCGAGCAGCGGCCGTACGGAGGTGGCGGAGACGGTCGTGGGACTACGGGCCGCCGACAGGGGCACAGTGACGATCGGTGGGGTTCGTCCACGGTCCGGCAGCGTGCCCGCGGCGCTGAAAGCCGGGGTCGGCTTCGTCCCACAAGACCGCCACCACCAAGGATTCGTGCCGGAGATGTCCATCGCGGACAACGGGACCCTGACCATTCCCGAACGGCTCGGTCCGCCCGGTTTCATCGAGGGACGCCGCCGGGACGCCTTCGCCCGCTCCATGATCGAGAATCTGGCGATCAAGACGCCTGGGCCGGAGCTTCCCGTCTCCGGGCTCTCCGGAGGCAACCAGCAGAAGGTCGTCATGGCACGGGCCCTGGCCAACGACCCCAAGGTGCTGGTGCTGATCAATCCGACCGCCGGCGTCGACGTGCGGTCGAAGGAGTTCCTCCTCGGCAAGGTCGAGGAGATCGCCGAGTCCGGCACCGGGGTGCTCATCGCCTCCGACGAACTCGACGACCTGCGCATGTGCGACCGGGTCCTGGTGATGTTCCAGGGCCGTGTAGTGACCGAGAAGGCCGGCGGCTGGCACGACCACGAGCTCGTGGCCGCAATGGAAGGAGTGGACCTCGATGTCTGACAGTGCGACCACAGCCGCCGCGAAGAGCCCGAACGGCGGGCAGCCGGACACCGCGAGCGAGCAGCCGGCCGCCGCGAAGACGGGGGAACGCAGAATCGCCTTCGCGCGACTGCGCGACTTGGCACTCATTCCCGCGATCATCGTCATGGCTATCGTCGGCCAGATCGTCAATCCGGTGTTTCTGCAGGCCGACAACCTGATCAACGTACTGCAGACCATGTCCGAGATCGCACTGCTGGTCCTCGCGCAGACCTTGGTGCTGATCGTCAAGAAGATGGACCTCTCCCTGGAGTCCACCGTCGGGCTCGCCCCCGGGGTCGCGGCCTGGCTCACCATCCCGGCGGGCGCGGCGCACGGGATCGGACTCCTGCCCGGCGGCTGGTCCATCCCCATCACCCTGACGGTCGGCCTTCTGATCGGCGTGGTGAACGCCCTGTTCATCATCCGATTCGGGCTCAACGGCTTCATCGTGACGCTCGGCATGCTGATCGTGCTGCGCGGCATCCTGACGGGCATCTCCGGCGGCCAGACCTTCTTCCAGTTGCCCCCATCGATGCTCTACCTCGGCACAGCCCAGTGGCTGGGCATGCCCGCCTCGGTGTGGACCTGCCTGATCCTTTTCGCCATCGGGATCGTGGTGCTCGGCTTCACCAGCTTCGGTCGCTCCCTCTACGCGATCGGCGGCAACGTCGACGCGGCGAAAGCGGCCGGCATCCGCACCGACCGGGTGCTGTGGATCGTCATCGTGACCGCGAGCGTCCTCGCCGCGCTGAGCGGCCTGCTGCTCTCGGGACGCCTGGCCTCGGTGGCCTCCGCCCAGGGCAACGGCTACATCTTCACCGTGTTCGCCGCCGCGGTCATCGGCGGTATCAGTCTCAACGGCGGCAAGGGCACCGTGTTCGGCGCGTTCACCGGCATCCTGCTGCTCTTCCTGATCCAGAACGTCCTCACCCTCGGGGGTGTCCCCGCGCAGTGGATCGGCGCCCTGAACGGCGCGATCATCCTGATCGCCCTGGCGCTGTCCCGCATCACCGGAGGCAAGGCACAGGAGTAGGCAGCGCCGCCTTCGCCAGGCATTCGCTCCTCCTTCGCCGCCGCCCGCGTCCGGCTGACCACACCGCGTCAGACGGCGGCGACCACCGCCGTCACGCCGACCTGCGTACCGGCGAGGCGAACTCCGGCCGGAAAGACCCGTACAGCAGCGAGCCCGCGTCAAGCCGCGCTCCCTGCCCTCCAAGTTGCACACACCCGAATGACCGGCCCCACCCGCGATCGAAAGGCAGGCATTCCCATGGAACGAAGAGAATTTCTCGTCACCTCCGCAGCCACCTCCGCCGCGCTCGCCGTCGGCCTCCCACCCGCTGTGGCGTCCACGGCGTCGCAGACCGCATCAGAAGCGGAGGATGCCGCCACGTCGGAGGCCTCGCGCCTCGCCCTGTGGTACGACGAGCCCGCAAGCCAGTGGCTGGAGGCGTTGCCGCTCGGCAACGGCCGCCTCGGCACCATGGTGTTCGGCGGAATCGACACCGAACTGCTCCAGCTCAACGAGGACACCCTGTGGGCGGGAGGCCCCTACGAACCCGCCAACCCCAAGGGCCTGGCGAACCTCCCGGAGATCCAGCGCCGGGTCTTCGCCGGCGAGTGGAACTCCGCTCAGGATCTGATCAACTCCACCTTCATGGGCAACCCGGTCGGGGAGTTGATGTACCAGACGGTCGGCAACCTGCGCCTGACCTTTCCGGACACTGGTGAAGTCAGCTCCTACCGCCGTGAGTTGGACCTGGACACCGCTGTGGCGACCACGACGTACGCCCGCAATGGAGTGGCATACCGTCGCGAGGTATTCGCCAGCCATGCCGACCAGGTGATCGTGGTGCGGCTGACCGCCGGCACCCCCGGTGTCCTGTCGCTCACCGCCGCCTTCGACAGCCCTCAGCAGGCCCAGACGTCGTCCCCGGACCGGATCACCGCCGCCCTGGAAGGGACGGCGCAGACACGTGAGGGGGTCACCGGCCGCGTCCGCTTCCGCGCCCTGGTCCGAGCCCGCGCCGAAGGGGGCACCGTACGCAGCGAGAACGGCACGCTCACCGTGGACGGGGCTGACGCGGTGACCCTGCTGGTGTCCGTCGGCACCAGCTACAACGACTACCGGGACGCCTCCGGCGACCACCGCGCCCGCGCCGAGCGCCCTCTGAACGCCGCCGCCGACACCCCGTACGGACAGTTGCGCTCCCGGCACGTGCGCGACCACCGCGCCCTCTTCCGCCGGGTCACGCTCGACCTCGGCGCCACGGCGGCGGCCGACGCACCGACCGATGAACGGGTGGCCGCGTTCGCCCAGGGGGATGACCCTCAACTGGTCGCCCTGCATTACCAGTTCGGCCGCTACCTGCTTATCGCCTCCTCCCGTCCCGGCACCCAGCCCGCCAACCTGCAGGGCATCTGGAACGACCAGCTCTCCCCGCCCTGGGATTCCAAGTACACGATCAACATCAACACGGAGATGAACTACTGGCCCGCGCCCACCACCAACCTTCTTGAATGCTGGGAGCCGATCTTCGCCCTTCTCGACGACCTCGCCCAGGCCGGACAGAAGACCGCCAGGGTGCAGTACGGCGCGAACGGCTGGGTCGCCCATCACAACACCGACGCCTGGCGCGGCACCGCGCCCGTGGACGGTGCCTTCTGGGGCATGTGGCCCACCGGCGGCGCCTGGCTGGCCACCTCCGTATGGGAGCACTACCGCTTCACCGGCGACAGCGAAGCCCTGCGCCGCCGGCTGCCCGTCGTCGAGGGAGCGGTCCGCTTCTTCCTCGACGCGCTCGTCCCCGACCCCACCACCGGCTACCTGGTGACCTGTCCGTCCGTCTCGCCCGAGAACGCGCACCACGCGGGCGTGTCCGCGTGTGCGGGCCCAACGATGGACAACCAGATCCTGCGCGACCTCTTCGACGGCTACCTCGCCGCCTGCACGGCGCTCGGCACGACGAGCCCGTACGCCGACCGGGTGCGCGAGGCACGCGCCCAACTGCCGCCCATGAAGATCGGTGCGCTGGGACAGCTGCAGGAGTGGCAGCAGGACTGGGACGCGGGCGCGCCCGAGCAGCAGCACCGCCATGTCTCCCACCTGTACGGCCTGCACCCCAGCAACCAGATCACCAAGCGCACCACCCCGGACCTGTTCAAGGCAGCTCTGAAGACGCTCGAGATGCGTGGGGATGACGGCACCGGCTGGTCCCTCGCCTGGAAGATCAATTTCTGGGCGCGCCTGGAAGACGGCGCTCGCTCCTACAAGCTCCTCACCGACCTGCTCACGCCCGATCACACCGCCCCGAACCTGTTCGACCTGCACCCGCCGTTCCAGATCGACGGCAACTTCGGGGCAACCGCGGGCGTGACCGAATGGCTGCTTCAGTCCCACACCGGTGAGGTCCACCTGCTGCCCGCCCTGCCTACGCAGCTCCCCGAGGGCCGGGTCACCGGCCTCCTCGCCCGCGGCGGCCTCACCGTCGACCTCTCCTGGAGCGACGGCGCTCTGGCCCACGCGCACCTGGCAGCGCGTCAGAGCGGCACCATCCGACTGCGCACCACGGCACCGGTCACTGTGCACTCCACGGGCGGCGCTCACACTGAGGTGAAACGCCCCGAAAGCACTGTCGCCGTGTTCGAGGCCAAGGCAGGCCGGGAGTATGTGATCACGCCGCTCTGACACCTTGGGGGCGCCGTCTGCATCGAGCCTGTCGATGGAGTCGGGCGCGGCGGCGCCCTCACGGAGGCGGGTAACGCACGAAGAGCGCTGGAGTCGAGGACAGCACCGATACCCCCGTCCCGGCAGCTCGCTACGGGCCCTGGCTTGGACGGCGCCGTAAGACTGCCAGCTGCAGGCGCTCAACGGCCAACGCCGGGAGAACGGGTCTCGTCTTCGCAGAGAAGGCGCCACGCGGCAATACCTCCAGCCCGGGAATCGCCTTCGAACGCCTCAACATCACGGATTTCGCCGAGTTCAACAACACGCCGCGGTTGATCCGGTCCGGATAGAGGGCGACCATCGCCTTCGGCAAGTCCTCATGTCCGGCGGCCTTCTCGGCGGCGAGGGCGAACTGCTGGATGTAGCGGCGGGCGCGCGATGTCGCCAACGCCTGAGCCAAGTCCGGAGTCATGGTCCGCAACGACATGACCAAGGCAGGAAGTTCGCGGTCACCGCCCGCAACGGCGTCGTGTTCGAGTGGGACGCCAACGGCGACGGATACCTGGACACCGACGCCCGGGCCGGCGTCGACATCTACCGCCCCATCTGGGTGAAGCTCACCCGATCGGGCACCTCGTTCAGCGCCTCGTACTCCTACGACGGCGCCAACTATGTCCCGATCGGTCAGCCCGTGACGTTGGCCTCGGCCGCAGCGAAGCAGGACGCGGGCATCTTCTCCACCTCCCACCACGCCGCACAGTCAGCGATCAACCAGTTCGACTCCGGCGCCGTCACGGCTGTGACGGCGCCATAGGTGCCGCTCACGGTGGGTCGGCAATAGGCGCGGCGAGGTGACCTGGAGCGCGCCGGCTCATACGCGCATCGATCGGAACTGTAGGGAGATCTCGGCAAGGCGGAAGGAGGCTCCTATGCCGCCTCGGCCGGCGTCAACGTCTGGAGGCGCAGGTTCAGACGGCCACCTGACTTCGGTGAAGGGGTGCTCAGGCAAGGTAGTCGGCGATCAGCGCAGCGAACTCGTCCTCGGTGAGGACCCTCGTGCCGAGTTGCTCGGCCTTGGCCAGCTTGGACCCGGCGCCCTCCCCTGCGACGAGGATGGTCGTCTTCTTCGACACGCTGCTGGAAGCCGTCCCGCCCGCGCGCTCGATGAGCTCGTTCATCTCGTTGCGGTTGCGGCCGGCCAGCGCCCCGTGCATGCCTCCCGTGACGACGACCGCCTCGCCGGCCAGCGGCCGACTTCCCGTCTCCGTATCGCCGACGCTGGGCTCCACCATGTTCACCCCCGCCTTGGCCAGCTTGTCGATGACCGGGCCCAGCGCGGCGATGTGAGCCGCGATCTTCGGGGCGTTCGCGCCAGGAAGCTTGTTGACCTCCGCCAGCTCATCCGGTGTGGCAGCCCGGATCGCGTCCATCGTGCCGAAGTGACGGGCGATCTCCCGCGAGAGCGTCCTACCGGTCCGCACGACGCCCAGCGCGCAGAACACCCTGTTCAGCGGCTGCTCCTTGGCCTTGGCGAGCTGGACCAGCAGCGCGTCGGCGCGCTTGTCGCTTCCGGTCGCCTCGGCAAGCTGCTTCTGACTCAGGAAGAAGAGATCGGCGGCGTCGTCGACCAGACCCGCGTCGACGAGAGTCTCCAGATAGGTGACGCCGAGGCCGTCGATGTCGAGTTGGTCGCGACCGACGGCGTACTTCAGGGACGGCAACTTCCCGCATCCACCGCTCGCCCCGCCCGCGCACTCCCACCGCTCACCGGACTTGTCGATGTCCCCGCCGCACCCCGGGCACGCCTCGGGCAGGAGGATGTCGGTCTCCTCGCCCGTACGCAGCGCCACCACAGGCGCCTCGACGCGGGGGATGATGTCTCCCGCCTTGTAGAGCACGACCGTGTCGCCCACCTTCAGGCCGCTGTTGCGGATGAAGGCGGGGTTGTGCAGCGTCGCGTAGGTGAGAGTGCTGCCGTCGACCTCCACCGGCTCCAGCACGGCGCGCGGGGCTATATGACCGGTGCGGCCGACGTTCCACTCGACCGCGAGGAGCTTGGTCTGCGCCTCCACGGGCGGCAGCTTGTAGGCGATGGCCCAGTGCGGGTGGCGTGTGCCGAAACCGGCCGTCCGCTGCTCGGTGTAGTCGTCGGCCTTGATGACCACCCCGTCGATCCCGAACGGCAACTCGGCGCGCAGGTGCTGGATCTCCTCGACGCGGGCCTGCACCTGGGCGAGAGTGCCATACACGCGCAGCCCGACATCGGTTGCGGAGGTGGTCTGCACGCCCAGCGCGGCGACCTGGTCCATGACGGCCTCGTGGCCGGTGCCGGTCAGGAAGTCGACGCCGTCCAGCGCCACCGCTCCGTAGGCGAAGAAGGTGGTTTCGATGGTGTACGGCCGGTCCTTGGCCCGCAAGGTTCCGGCCGTGCCGTTGCGCGGGTTGGAGAAGACCTTCGCGTTGTGCGCGGAGCGGATCTCGTTCGCCTTCTCGAACTGGTCCCGGGTCAGCAGTACCTCACCCCGGATCTCCACGGTGGCGCCGCCGGGGACCTGCGTGGGCAGGCCGACGATGGAGCCGATCGCGTGGCTGAGGTCCTCGCCATGGGTGCCGTTTCCACGCCCGACGAGCTGCACCAGGCGCCCGTCACGGTAGCGGGCCGCCATCGCGGCTCCGTCCAGCTTCGGCTCGACCGCGTAGCCGCCCTCCACCGGGTGGTCGATCCGTCTGGCCAGGGACGCGTCCCACTTCGTGAGACCCTCGGCGTCGAAGACGTTGTCGAGGGAGAGCATGGCCACGGTGTGCGCCACATCGCCGACCGGGGCCACGCCACCGCCGACCTTCCCGGTGGGGGAGTCGGCCCGGACGTGGTCGGGGTACGCCTCCTCGTAGGCGGCGATCCCGCGGGCAAGGGCGTCGTAGGAGGCGTCGTCGAGAGTGGTGTTCCCGTCCTGGTAGTACGCCGCGCTTGCGGCAAGGGCCTGCTCGACCGCGTGGTCGTAGGCGGCACGGTCGGTCAGCGAAAGGGCAGGTGCGGCTGTCGTCATGCGCTGATCCTTGCGTGGGGGTCTGACAGTGAGGATTCCGCACGCCTCCACAAGGCGCTGCGCCGGCAGTCGACCACGCGGCAACCCTGGGCATCGCCCGACATCTGTCATGGCCGGCGCCGGGCACAGTCCACCGGGCGGCTCAATCGTTGCAGGTCAGAGGCCACACGTCTCGCGGGTGCGGGACAGATGATCACAGCGCTCCGGTTTCTGTATTGATCAATCCAGAAAGGGTGCTAGGCTTCCCGGCATGGCACGGATCAGGGAGTTTGACGTCGACCAGGCGGTCGACCGCGCGATGGACCTGTTCTGGCGTCGCGGCTACGCCGAGACGTCCCTGCAGGATCTGCTGAAAGAACTGTCCATCGGGAGCGGCAGCTTTTACGCGGCCTTCGGCTCGAAGGAACAGCTCTACCTTCGCGCCCTGGATCGCTACTCCGCTCTCCAAGCGGACGATCTGGTGAAGATCCTCGAGCAGGCGACCGAGATCCGGCCCGCGGTACGACAGATCCTCGGCGCCATGATCGAGGCCGATCTGGCCGACCCCACGCGCGGATGCCTCGTGGTCAACACCGCCACCGAGTGCGGCAACCAACCTCCGGCCGCCGAACGCGTTGCCGCAGCGATGAGACACGTCGAGTCGTCACTTGCAGGAGCCCTGGAGCGGGCGAAGTCACGGGGCGAATTGTCGGCGGACAAGAACCCGGTCGAGCTGGCACGCTTCCTGACCACATTCGTCCAGGGCCTCCGAGTCGTCGGCCAGGCGCGTCTTGGCCGCACCTTCACCGAGGACGCCCTCACCGTGGCGATGCGCGCCCTGGACTGACCACGGGCGCGCCCCGACTCACAATCCCGTGAGCCGGGCCGCCGCTTGCCAAAATTGTGTATCGATCAATCCACAAAGGAATGCTCATCATGGAACTGCATCTCAAGGACAAGGTCGCCGTTGTCACCGGAGCCAGCAAAGGCATCGGCCTGGCCGTAGTCGAGGCGATGGCCCGCGAAGGCGTCCACGTCGTCGCCGGCAGCCGCCGCTCCACACCCGAACTCGATGCACTGGCCAAGACCTACGACGTCACGGTCGTGCCCGTCGACCTGGCAACGCCGGAGGGGGCCGAGACCCTGGTCCGACAGGCGGCGGAGCGCCACGGCCGGATCGACATCCTCGTCAACAACGTCGGCGCTGCCGAACCCCGCAACGGATTCCTCGAGGTCAGCGACGCCGACTGGCAGCGGATCTTCGACGTGACCTTCTTCAGCGCCGTGCGTGCCAGTCGCGCCGCGCTCCCCCACCTGGCCGAGGCCGAAGGCGCGGCGATCGTCAACATCAGCTCCATCAACGCGCGGGCACCTTTCCCGATGGTCGTGGACTACTCGGCAGCCAAAGCCGCGCTGACCAACCTGAGCAAGTCGCTGTCCGAGGAGTTCGCGCCGAAGGGCATCCGCGTCAACGCGATCTCTCCCGGCCCCGTGCGCACACCGTTCTGGACGGCTCCGGGTGCTTTTGCGGACGCCACGGCAGCAGCAGCCGGCACCACGGCGCAAGAGGCGCTGGACGTTGTGGTGCCCCAGAGCATGGGCATCACCTCGGGCCGTATCACCGAGCCGCAGGAGGTCGCCGACCTCACCCTCTTCCTGGCCTCACCGGTGGCAGGAAACATCAACGGAGCCGAGGTGGTCATCGACGGCGGCCAGATCAAGACCCTCTGACCCGGTCGACGAAATCGTCGGCAACTCCCGCGGCGCGGCTCGCCCCACTCCGGTCCATGCATGGCGCACCCGTGCCACATGCAGCGATGCAAGGCCGCAACCACCGATGAACCTGACAACTGCCGTTCAGCAACTGGAGACAAGCATGTCCGTAAACGAATCGATCACCCCCGAGCCGATCCTTCAGCTGGGTCTGGGATTCATGGCTTCCAAGACACTGCTGAGCGCGGTGGAGTTGAACATTTTCACCGTCCTCGCTCGCGGCGGTCGAGATCGTGCATCCATCGCCGCCGAAGTGGGTCTCCACCCCAGATCTTCCGCAGACTTCCTCGACGCCCTGGTGTCGCTGGGCCTGCTGAACCGCGACGATGAGGGCATCTACCGCAACAGCCCCACGGCCGAGATTTTCCTCGACCGGGCCAAGCCCTCCTACGTCGGCGGAATCCTGGAAATGGCCAACGCCCGTCTCTTCGGCTTCTGGGACAACCTCACCGACGCACTGCGAACCGGCACCCAGCAGAACGAAGTCACCCACACCGGGGCCCCGTTCTTCGCGACGCTCAGCCAAGACCCCGTCGCGTGGCGCAACTTCCTCAACGGCATGAACGGCGTCAGCACACCCCTGGCCGGAGCACTCGCCTCCGACTTCGACTGGAGCGGCCGACAGCACCTGGTCGATCTCGGTGGCGCTCTGGGGGCCGTACCCGCAGCAGTGCTGCAATCCCACCCCGAGATGACCGGAACCGTCCTCGAACTGCCACCGGTACGCGCCGTGTTCGAGGAATTCGTCGCCAGGCACGGCCTGTCCGACCGCCTCTCCTTCCACGGCGGCGACTTCTTCTCCGACCCCCTGCCTCCTGCCGACGTCTACGTCATGGGGCAGATTCTCCACGACTGGAATCTCGAGCAGCGCCAGTTCCTGCTCCGCAAGGCCTATGACGCCCTGCCCGACGGGGGCACACTGATCGTCTACGACGCCATGATCGACGACGACCGACGCCACAACACCTATGGCTTCATGGTCTCGCTGAACATGCTCATCGACACAGAAGGCGGATCCGAGTACACCGTCGCGGATGCGACCGACTGGCTGGCGGAAGCCGGCTTCTCCAAGGTGAACTCTCGTCCCCTCATCGGCGGATACACGGCCATCTACGCCACCAAGTGATCCACCTGGAGCACGCAGTTGAGCGGGGGCGTGAGAACGATCCCGAGAGCGGGCACATCGTGCCGTTCTGACCCTCGATCCATCGGGTGAAGGACGGCTCGTGAACGGAGAAACAGGAAGCGGTGCCGGCTGGCCTGGGATGATGGGAGTTCCTACGCCCACACCGGTCCCACGAAACAAGGCACCTGCGAATTGAAAGTCTCGCACAGGCCCACGGAGCTGTGCGCCGCGTTCGACGCCCCCGACCTGGTCGCGCATGCCGGGCTGGTTCCCACGATCCGGCTGGCCGAGCGGTGCGGTCTGTCCGCGCTGGTGGCCGCGAAGGTGAAGCTCGCCGGTGCGGGCGACGGTTCCCGGGGGGGCGGCCCAATATCCTGCGCGAGTAATGGTTGGAGGTTCCGGTCGGCGGCGGAGGCCCAACACTGATGATCACCGGAGTCACCAGGGGGAGCCCGCAGCATGACCGGCACCACGGAGGCCCTTGGCGGGTCGGCTGCGCTCGACAGTGCAGCACGAAGTGTTACGCGCCCGTTCTACGTATACGCCGTGCTCGCCAACACGCTGTTCCAGCGCGGCGTATTCGTCCTCTTTCTTCAGCAGCGAGGCTTCTCCGCCGGGCAAGTGGCCTTACTGCAGACGCTGCTCTACCTGGTCAGCGGACTTGCGGAGTTGCCGACGGGGGTCATCGCCGACCGGATCGGCAGGCGTGCCAGCATCGTGGTCGGCCAGGTGCTGATAGCCGGATGTCTGCTCGGTCAGGTGGCATTCACCAACTACTGGGTGTTCCTGGCGCTGTTCATCGGGCAGGGCGTGGGCATGGCGTGTGTGTCCGGTTCGGACACCGCCCTGCTGTACGACCTGCTCGTGCGTCGTGGTGCAACGGCCGGCTACGTCAAGATCAAGTCCCGATTCACCATGCTCGGGACGGTCACCTCAGGGGCCGCCATCGTCCTCGGCGGCCAACTGCAGAAGATTTCCTGGGGGGTCGTCTACGTCGGTTCGGCGGCGTGCCTCGTCCTGGCCGTGGTGGTGCTGATGTCGTGGGTGCCCGAGATCCGCGGCGCGGACGCGGTGGACGAGCAGGACGGGGCCGAGGATCAGCACGGCGATGCCACAGCATGGCGGGCGATGCTTCGGGTCGCCACGCCGGCGCTCGTGACGCTCGTCGTGGTTTCCGGCCTGATGCATGCGACTTTGACGCCGTACATCATTTTTACGCAGAAGACCCTCTCCGATCAGGGAGCGGGCACCGCATTGGTCAGCGTGGTCGTCTCGGCGGGATTCTTCGCCAGCGGGCTCATTCCGCTGCTGTCTGACCGCGCGGACCGGAGCATCGGGTATCGGGTCATCGTCCCGGTGTCTCTCCTGACGCTCGCCGTGGCGCTCGGCCTGAGCGGCCTCGGCCTTGTCTGGGTCACCATCGCCGCGTTCCTGGTCCTGGTCGGGATTCCCGAGATCACCGCCGTGATCGTGGACAACGTGTTCAACGAGGCCGTGCCGTCGCGCCACCGGGCGAGCCTGCTGTCGATGATCGCATTCGTGGAGTCGGCGCTCATCGGCACTGGCTATCTCGTCCTCGGCGTGCTCATGGACGGACTGGGCTCCAGTGTGGGCATGGCCGCCTACGCCGCGGTCCCCCTGCTGGCATGTCTCCTGTGGCTCCCGGTGCTCTTCCGAGGGGCACGGGTGGTCACGGAGATCGAGAAGCCCGCCGACAAGAAGGCATCCTGAAACAGACCGTCTTGAGCGACGCCCCTGCGCGATGGCAGGGGCGTCGCTTGTCGGCCCTGTCGATCGTGGACGGGAAAGTGGCCGGCGCGGACGGCATCGACGTGCTGGACGTGCGCCACGGCGGGCTACCCCGCCTGTTCGGCGGCGTGCGTGCCCCGTCCACTCGAACTGTGTTCCCTTCACCGGGGACCAAGCGCTCGACGCGCTGCGCCAACAGGTCCGAGCGTGCCTCACCCTCGCCCGGACACGGCGCTTGGGTACTTCGACTGCCCCCTCCGGGCGCGCGACACGGCTCGTGGGGAAACGGACCAGCCGGGCGGCGTAAAACTTGCCCAACTTCACAGGGCCCGTGGATTGCGGTCCGCACCTCAGGGGATTGCTTGCGCCCCCTTCACTTATGCAGCCGGGCGCTTCCATGACGGGTCACGGCCCGCCATTCCCAGCGCCCGGTCAAACAACGGCGCCGTGGGCGACACGCTGACCTCAGGGCCGAACACCCCGTACTGCCTCGCCATCTCGGCCTTGCCGGCGATGTCCTCGTACAGCACTGCGGCGAGTTCGTCGTCCACGTTCAGTTTCTGCCCGGTGGCCACCGCCAGGTCCCAGCCATGCAGCAGCCATTCGCCCAGCACGATCCCACCGATGAAATGTGCCGGCATCCGCCCGCTCCCGGTCAGCGCCGTCTCGCCGACCCATGCCTCCGGAGCGCTCCAGACGGCGGCGGTCGCCGCCGACCGGGCGGCGTAGGCCTCGGCCCAATCCGGCTCCGCGATGAAGGCGTGTCCCTCAGCCACTTCGTTCTGTGCCTGCGGGGGCTGCTTCAGTCCCGCGGCGTGCCCTCGCACACCGGTCAAGAAGATCAGGTGATTCAGGAGTGCCCCGACCTTCAGCTCCGGACACGGCGTGCACTCGTCGAACGCGTCCGGCCCGATCCCTCGGACGATGTCCACCGCCGATTCGGCGGCTCGGGCCATCACAGATCTCGTCTCCACGTCATCCCTTCCCGCTTGCCGTCAGGCACGGTAGACAGGGTGACGATGACGGGTATTGAACAAACGCGACAGCGGGCCATCCTCGACCCGCGCACCGCAGCCGAGCGGTTCCGACTCGACCACGAGCCGGCCCCGGCGGATCTGACCCCGTTCGTGGATGGGTACTGGATCCTCCACTGGGACCTCACCGAACCGCACCGGCAGCAAGTCCTCACTCACCCGGTGGTCCACCTCACCTTCACCACCGGTGGGCAGGCCCAGATCACAGGCATCGTCAGCGACACGTTCACCCGAGAGATCTCCGGCACCGGCCGGGCACTCGGCCTGCGATTCCGACCCGGCGGCTTCCGCCCCTTCCTCACCGCCCCGGTGTCCACCCTCACCGACCGAGTCCTGGACATCGAAGAGATCTTCGGCCCCGAAGCGCGCGCAGCAGCAGACGCCATCATCACCGAACCCCGCGTGCCCACCGCGCTCCACCTCGCAGCCGCGCTCCTGCGCGACTTCCGGCCTGCGCCCGACCCTGCCATCGACAATGTCGCCAGGCTGGTCGAAACGATCAGCAGCGACCCTGCTGTTCTACGGGTGTCCCAGCTGGCCGCGATCGCCCACATGAGCGTGCGCCAGTTGCAGAGGCTGTTCGCCGAATACGTCGGCATCGGACCCAAGTGGGTGATCCGGCGAGCCCGCATGCAGGAAGCCGCCGCACGTGCGGCCACCGAGCCGCAGGACTGGTCCGCTCTCGCGGCGGAGTTGGGCTACGCCGATCAAGCGCACTTCACCCGCGACTTCACCGCATGCATAGGCACTTCCCCGGCGAAGTACGCGTCGTCGGCGGGACGCCGGAACGACGCCTGAAGTACCCGAAGACACCGGCTGGCTGTGGCACGCGGCGCCGTCAAGGTCAAACGTCCGGCCGAGTTGCTTCAGGATGAACCGGCCAGAGCTGTGGCCGTGGTCGACGAGAGGAGCGTGAAGCTCGGATCGTCTCCCACATGTCCCCTGAGAGGGCGCGACGCGGACAGCCCTAACTTGCCTTGGGTCGCGCTGCACCTTTGTCCGAGGCGGACTCTTGTGCGTCCTTGAGAGGGGAGGTCTCCTCTTCCCCGAAGTCAGGGGCCTGGAAGGGGTTGGTCGTCGGAAGTGGCGATACTGCGGTGGGGCTGCAGGGCTGCGTCTCCACGGCGGAAAACAGCGACGTCAGGTCGATGAGTGGTCCCTCTTTCGTTACAGGTCCCCTGACGGGGCCTGGGTGTGCCGTGACCGGCACGGCGGTCCTACAGCTTGGTCATCTTGGCGTACGGGCTCAAGATCCGCATTTGCGCCGAGCCGAAGTCCACGAGGGCTGCGGTTCCCTCCTCGATGCCGATCACCCGGCCGAGGCCGTACATGTCATGTGTGACCTGGTCGCCCACGGCGAAGTGCTTGGGAGCCGGGGGGACGGGGGCCTTGAACGGGCTGGTAGGCAGATGACGCTTGGGCGCAGCAGGCTTTGTCATGATTCAGTATGCGCCTCCGCGCCTTCGATTCGCTGTGGCCGGCGGCACAGATCCGGTCGAGAACAACCGGATCATGCCGCTGACCAGGGGTTTCAAGTGAAAATGAACCCTGGATATCCTTCGCTGACCGTGGCCGGCTCTGCATCCGACTCGGTTACGGCACGAGCCTCGGCCGACGACCGTCGCAAACGGCGGCCCCTCCACCCCGTGAACGTGGTGCCTTCTCGCTGTACCGGTTGGGCTCGGCTACGGACCGGGGCGCAGCTGACCGTGATCGGATCGGTACACGGCGCGGCGTCGCGCGGCGCCCGGATGCTCGGCGTGTTCCGGCAGGCCGTGATGGTGCTGCACCGGATTCTCGACGGCACGCGGGTACGGGAACCGGCCACGGATGACGCAGTCGGCACTCGATGAAGCTCACCAGGTGTGACCGGCCTCGGGCGAAAGACGTCCATGGCGCGGTGCGAAGTCATGGCCGGGCCACTCTCCAAGGCGATCAGCTTCGCCGTGCAGTCCTGACCGCTCTTTCACGGCCGATACGGGCTTCCTGCGGGTAGGCTCCGGCGTCGTGTAGAGCAAGTCCGAGGTTCGACTCTCTTCTCAGGTCCGGTCGCTCTCGGGTGGGACAACAAGGCTGCCGGCCAAAGGAGATGAACGGAACTCCAGCACGTGGTGCTCAATCGCTTCGCCTGCTCTGGTGCCAAGCCTCACCGGACAGGTCAACAGCGCGGCGGAAACTACTGCGCAAGCGGGAGGGACGAAATCATCGGAGACGAGCCACTCGCCTCTCCTCGGGAGGTGGGACGGGGCGACGCAATGTATGAGGTCGGCCAAGAGGTAGAGCTCTCTGTGGAGGAGGTCTACGCCCGCCGCTACGGCAGGATGACGAGGTTCGCCCGGAAGAAGCTGCGCGAAATGCACGTGCCCGAAACTTTCGTCAGCCCCGAGGACATCGTGCAGGACGCCTTCGCCAAGGCACTCCGAAACCCCTCCCCCATTGAGCAGCCCCAGGCATACCTCTTCCGGATCATCACACGGGAGATCCAGAACCACGCGAGGCGGGAGAGCCAGTACGCGCAGCCACCAGCGGAGTCACAAGCCGACATCCGTGTGGAGATCGACGACGTCAGTGAAGTGCTCTCCGATCGTCGCGGCCTACACCGGGCCCAGGCCACCCTGCCCGCGGAGCAGTTTGCGGCGGGGTGGGCGACCCAAGCCTTGAACTGCACCCAGGCGGCATACGCGGGCCGGGTGGACGGAAGACCGCGCGCCGCCCGTGTCATGGCCGGTTTGAAGACGACTCTGACCGTATCCGCAGCTCTTGCATCCGTGCTGCTGTGTGCCGCGGGCTCGATCACGATCCACCGCTACAGCGCCGCCAGCCGCAACGGACAGCCGCAGCCCCAGCTGATGCCGGACATGCCGCAGTCTGCGATCTACGGCTTGTGGGCAGCGGCAGTCGTGTACGGTCTCATGCTG
>Ga0102590_1001802_pt1 | contig 29079 bp, 23 predicted proteins | sample AraplaMF_Col_mMF_FD_76859 | JGI IMG/M metagenome (GOLD analysis project Ga0102590, IMG submission 76859) | Arabidopsis root microbial communities from the University of North Carolina, USA - plate scrape MF_Col_mMF | ecosystem: Host-associated > Plants > Roots > Endosphere | place: USA... | reverse complement strand
GCCGGGGTCGAAATTGCGGCTGATGGTGCGCTGGTCCGTGTGTTGGACGGTGCGAAATCGGTTATGGTTCGAGACATGGAATCGCCCGTCCGCCAGATCAGCCTGGTGCCGCCGCTCGACCGCCGACAGTCGGAGACGGCGCTCGCGATCGCGCGCGGCACGGCGCGGCTGCTACGGCAGCTCGGCTTCTCCTGCATCAGCGAGCTGCCGCTGCCGTCGGGCCGGCGCGCCGATCTCGTGGCGCTGAACGAGCGCGGCGAGATCTGGATCGTCGAGATCAAGTCGTCGGTGGAGGATCTGCGCGCCGACCAGAAGTGGCAGGATTACCGGATGCATTGCGACCGGCTGTTCTTCGCCTTCACGCAGGACCTGCCGTGCGAGATATTTCCCGAAGGTACCGGCCTGATCATCGCCGACGCCTATGGCGCGCATCTGCATTGCGAAGCGCCCGAGCATCGCCTGCCGGCCGCAACGCGCAAATCGATGACCGTGCGCTTTGCGATGGCCGCCGCGCAACGGATCAACCGCCTGGTCGACCCGCAGGGGCATGAGTTCTAGCCGGCGCGAGGTGGCTCGCCGGGCCTGTGCCGCATGCATGCGGCGTATCGCTTCTAACGCTTGGCTTGGTCTTCCCAGTCTACCCACTCCACATCATGGACTTCCAGGTAGCCGGAAACGGCCGCTCCGACGGTCGGGAAGAAACAATTCTCGCCAAGCTGCCCCAATAGTTCGAACTTTTTCAGCTTGTCCTTCACCGGATCCTTGAGCTCGGCGAAACAAAGCTCGATGCCCTGTGCATGCAGCGCCTCGTCCAATTCGGCGAGCGTATCGCCGGCGGTGACGTCCACGCTCGTGACCGGCTCCGCCGCAACGACCAGCCAGCGAACCGGTGTCGGCGATTTCGCCACCGCGTCCAGGGCGCGTTCCTTGAAGAATTCGGCGTTGGCGAAGAACAGGGGCGCATCCCACCGAAACAGAACCAGCCCCGGGATCCGGCGTGCGTCAGGGTATCGCGTGATGTCGTGATAACCTTTGACGCCGTGGGCGCGGCCCAGCACGGCCGAGTGCGGGCGCCACCCGTCCCATAGGAACTCGATGATGGCGATCGCGATGGCGAGACCTATTCCGGGAATGACGCCGAGCACGGCGACCCCGACAAAGCAGACGATCGAAAGCCAGAACTCCCACTGCTGAATGCGGTAGATCCGCTTGAGGTCGGCGATCTCGATCAGTCCGATCGCAGCAACGATGACGACGGCGGCCAACGCAGCGTTGGGCAAATGCTGAAGGAGGTTTGGTGCCGCCAGCAGAAGGAAGGCGATGGCGAGCGCACCAACCACACTGGTCAACTGGGTGCGGGCGCCGGCGGCTTCGGCAACAGGCGTGCGTGAACCGCTGCTGCTGATCGGAAAGCCCTGAAACAGCCCGGTTGCCAGATTGGCGGCGCCAAGTCCCACCATCTCCTGGCTGGAATCGACATGATCGCCCAATCGTGCAGCATAGGCCCGCGAAAGCACGCTGGTATCTGCAAATGACACCATCGCGATCGCGCACCCGCCGATCAGCACCGGGATTGCGTCGGAAGCGCTGATCCAGGGAATGGAAAAACCGGGCAGGCCCTGCGCCAGAGGACCCAGAACAGTCACGCCGTGACGTGCCTCAAGATCCAGCGCGGCGACGAGGGCCGTCGCTGCGACGACCGCAATCAGGATGACCGGCAGCCGCTTGTATCGCTGAAGCAGCAGGATCGTCGCGAGCGTGCCGAACCCAATTGCGAAAGCTACCCAGTTGGTCTTTCCATCAAGGATGGCCCCGGCGATTGCCCATAAGCTCCGTAAAGGTCCCTCGCTCTCGATCGAGAAGCCGAACAGCTTCGGCAATTGGCTGATCAATACGGTCAATGCAATTCCGTTCATGTAGCCGTAGCGTATCGGCTTGGAAAGAAGCTCGGTCACAAAGCCGAGGCGCGCGACGCCTGCCAGAATGCATATCGTCCCGGAGACGATTGCCATCGCGGCGGCAAGGGTTGCGGCGCGGACGGGATCGCCGCCCGATAACGGGACGACGACGCCGAGGATGATAGCCGCTAGCGCCGAGTCCGGTCCGAGGACAAGAATCCGGCTTGGGCCGAACAATGCATAGGCGAGGAGCGGTACGATCGTTGCGTACAGGCCGTAGATGCCGGGCAAGCCCGAAGCCTCCGCATAGGCAATACCGACCGGGACAAGCATGGCCGCCAGCACGAGCCCTGCAACGATATCGTGCCTGAGCCACGCCGCTTCATATCGACGAAGGGTGTCGAGACCTGGCAGCCAGCGCATCCAATGCTTCATTGCCGGTCACTCCCAAACTCGGCCGGGCTCGCCAGCTAGGAAGGCACGCCGCATGCGTCGACCGCGATTGGCCGGGCTTCAACAGAGGCGAGCTGTTGCATCCCCGGCAAGCGGAAAAATGTTACATGTCCGCTAGGTTCAGCACCACCGCTCATCGCGCGTTGCGATCGAAGGGGGTCTTTGTCCCACGCACGATCCGCAGGGCCAGCTTGGTGCCGTAGCCCTTGTCCTCAGCAGCACGGATGGATCGGAAACTTACCGCGGCGCGCGCTTGGCCAGGATTCGCTGCAGCGTACGGCGGTGCATGTTGAGCCGCCGCGCGGTTTCCGAGACGTTGCGGTTGCACATCTCATAGATGCGCTGGATGTGCTCCCAGCGCACGCGATCCGCCGACATCGGATTGGACGGCAGTTCGGATTTCTCGGTGCTGCTGGCGAGCAGCGCGGCGACCACGTCGTCGGCGTCGGCGGGTTTCGAGAGATAGTCCACCGCGCCCATCTTCACCGCGGTGACGGCGGTGGCGATGTTGCCGTAACCGGTCAGCACGATGGTGCGCGCGTCGGGGCGCTTGCGCTTCAGCGCCGACACCACGTCGAGCCCGTTACCGTCGCCGAGCCTTAAGTCTACCACGGCGAAGGCCGGCGCGGCCTTGTTGATCTGCGCCAGGCCGTCAGTCACGGTGTCGCAGGAGGTCACCGCGAAGCCGCGGGTTTCCATGGCGCGCGACAGGCGCTCCAGAAACGGCTTGTCGTCCTCGACGATCAGAAGCGAGCGGTCGGTAAGATCGTTCAGTTCGGCGATGGCGTTCAAGGCAGGGTATCCCCCCGGTTGCGGATGCACGGCACTATATAGAGCATATGGCGCGTCATTTTAGCAGTGCCAAGGGGCCGAAAGGTCGCGCGGCTCCGGTTTCCCCAGTCCTTGAAGCGATTCTAATCGGCTGATCCGGCAGCGGATTCCGCCGATTGTTCGGCCTCGAAGCGGGCGCGGGGCCACACGATCTGAACCACGGCGCCGTGATCGGGAAACGTCCGGTTTGAGAAGGAAACCTTGGCGCCGGTGCGTTCCAGCAGCGTGCGGGCGATGAAAACGCCGAGACCGAGCCCGGTATGTGTGCTTTGCGGCTCATCCACGCTGCGCCGCCGCGATAAATAAGGCTCGCCGATCCGTTTCAGCATGTCAGGCGCGATGCCTGGGCCGTCATCGGAGATCACGATTTCGACCGTCTCCGCGTTCCACCATGCGTTAACCTCGACCGTCGTGCGGGCAAAATCGACGGCATTCTCCAGGATATTGCCGACGCCATAGAGGATGGCCGGGTTCCGTGCGACGACCGGTTCCCGCGTGGCTGCGACAGCTAGCCGCACCTTGATCGCTACGCCGAAATCGCGATGCGGCGCCACCGCCTCCTCGATCAGCGTCGATAGCGGCATCAGGTCGAACGGCGCGCCGGAGGAGGAAAGCTGGGTCAGCTTGGCCAGGATGTCGCGGCAGCGCTGCGCCTGTTCGCGCAGCGTCTTGAGGTCGGACGCCAAATGATCGTTGCCGTCGACGGTCTTTTCCAGCTCCCGCGAAATCAGGAAGATGGTCGACAGCGGGGTGCCGAGCTCATGCGCGGCAGCCGCCGCCAGGCCGTCGAGCTGGGTCAGGTGCTGCTCGCGCGTCAGCACCAGCTCGGTTGCGGCGAGCGCATCGGAAAGCTTTCGCGCCTCTTCGGTAGCCTGGAACGCGTAGAGGCTGGTGACGCCGATCGCGAGCAGGATCGAGAGCCAGACGCCGAGCAGGTAGATCGGCGGCAGCACCAGCGGGTCCTCGCTGTCCCAGGGCAGCGGCAGATGGAAGAACCCCAGCGCCGAGGCGCAGGTGACGGCGAGCAGGCCGAGCCCGATCGTCAGGCGGATCGGCAGCACCGCCGCCGAGATCAGCACCGGGGCGAGGAACAGGAACGAGAACGGGTTTTGCAAACCGCCGGTCAGGAACAGCAGCGCCGCCAGTTCGACGATGTTGAGCGCGAGCAGCGCGGCGGCATAGACCGGCTCCAGCCGCTGCATCGGGTTGAACGCCACCTGCAGCGCGAGATTGAGCAGCGCGGCGACGCCGACAATGGCGACGCAGGGAATGATCGGGACGTCGAATTCCAGTCCCCGCGCGACAATGAAGATCGCGGTGAGCTGGCCAAGCGCCGCCAGCCAGCGCAGCCGAAGGATCGTATCGAGACGGACAAAGCGGTGCGGGTGACGGAAATCGGAAGCGGCATCGTCGGACATGCCTGGAGTTTAGCCGCGGGCAGGGATGATCACAAATGAGCTAACGGTGCGTGGTGGGGCGGGGCCGCATGATTCGAGACGCGCGGCATTGCCGCGCTCCTCACCATGAGGGGAAAGACCGCCGTCGCCGCGTGGAATGGTTTTGCCCCTCATGATGAGGAGCCGCGAAAGCGGCGTCTCGAACCATGCAGGCCGAGCTCCCGCCAAGCCCCCCGCACCCTTGCGCTATCCGCCCCGATGGCCCAATGAACAGGCGGAAATGGTCAACAGCGACGCCACGCCAGCACAACCGCCCGCGGCCGGGCCGGACAGCCCCGCCGCGATCGACGTCGCGCACCTGATCAAACTCTACAAGACCACGCGCGCGGTGGACGGCGTCTCGTTCAAGATCGCGCGCGGCAGCGTCACCGGGCTGCTCGGCGGCAACGGCGCCGGCAAGACCACCACGATCGCGATGATCATGGGGCTGGTGCTGCCGACCTCGGGCCGCGTCCGCGTGCTGGGCCATGCCATGCCGGAACAGAGCGCCGAGGTGCTCGGGCGGATGAATTTCGAGAGCCCCTATGTCGACATGCCGATGCGGCTCACGGTGCGGCAGAACCTCACCATCTTCGGCCGGCTCTATGCGGTGAAGGATTTGCGGGAGCGCATCGCGCAGCTCGCGGCCGACCTCGACCTGAAGGACTTTCTCGATCGTGCCAACGGAAAACTTTCGGCCGGGCAGAAGACCCGGGTCGCGCTGGCGAAGGCGCTGATCAACGAACCGGAGCTGCTCTTGCTCGACGAGCCGACGGCCTCGCTCGATCCTGACACCGCCGACTGGGTGCGCCAGCATCTGCAGAACTACCGCAAGACCCACGATGCCACCATCCTGCTGGCCTCGCACAACATGCTGGAAGTGGAGCGGCTGTGCGACCGCGTCATCATCATGAAACGCGGGCGCATCGAGGATGACGACAGCCCGGACCAGATCATGGCGCGCTACAACCGCACCACGCTGGAAGACGTCTTCCTCGACGTCGCGCGCGGCCGGGTCGCGGAGGGGACGTCATGAGCGAAAGCGCCGCCGCTCACGCCATTTCCGCCCATCGCATCCAGGCGATGGTGCTGCGCTACTGGTATCTTCTGATGTCGTCCTGGCCGCGGCTGCTCGAGCTGATCTACTGGCCGGCGCTGCAGATCATCACCTGGGGCTTTCTGCAGAGCTACATCGCGCAGAACGATAATTTCTTCGCCCGCGCCGGCGGCTCGCTGATCGGCGCGGTGATCCTGTGGGACATCCTGTTCCGCGGCCAGCTCGGGTTTTCGATCTCGTTTCTCGAGGAGATGTGGGCGCGCAATCTCGGCAACCTGATGATGAGCCCGCTGAAGCCGATCGAATTTCTGATCTCGCTGATGATCATGAGCCTGATCCGGCTCGCGATCGGCGTCATCCCGATGACGCTGCTGGCGCTGTTCTTCTTCGATTTCAATTTCTTCGCGATCGGGCTGCCGCTGATCGCCTTCTTCTGCAACCTGATCTTCACCAGCTGGTCGCTCGGGATTTTTGTCTCGGGCCTGGTGCTGCGCAACGGGCTCGGGGCCGAGAGCATCGTCTGGACGCTGATGTTCGGCCTGATGCCGCTCGCCTGCGTCTATTATCCGGTCTCGGTGCTGCCCGCCTGGCTGCAGTCCATTGCCTGGATCCTGCCGCCGACTTACGTATTCGAGGGCATGCGTGCGCTTTTGATCGATCACGTCTTCAGGAGCGACCTGATGATCTGGTCGCTCGCCATCAATGCGGTGCTGTTCGCTGCCTCGTTTGCGATCTTTCTTGCCCTTTTGCGCAGCGCCAAACGGGTCGGATCGCTGCTCGGTGGTGGCGAATAAGTCACTATTCCCGCGGATTCCCACGGGTTTTTGCCTTTCGGCCCCGTAGAACTACCGCTCGGCGCATTGACGCTTAATTACGCATTCGGCAGTATGCTGCGTCGCAAAACAGGGATTATGGTAAATGCCGATTGGTGAGTTTGGCGGCGCACCGCCGCTGGTGGCCGAAGGCAGTCCGGCGCTTACGACGCCGATGTACTGGATGTACGAACTGGGCCACGCGTCGCTCAATCCGGCCCGCGCCGTGACCGACGCCACCAAGATCCTGTTTCAGAACCCGCTTAATCCCTGGTCGCATACCGAGATCGGCAAGTCGATCGCCGCGGCCTGCGAATTGTTCGAGCGCACCACGCGCCGTTACGGCAAGCCCGAATGGGGGCTCGACTTCACCGAGGTCAACGGCATCCAGACGCCGGTCGAGGTTCGCTCGATCTGGGAAAAGCCGTTCTGCCGCCTGCTGCATTTCGATCGCAAGCTGACCCGGCCGCTGCGTGCGCCGCATCCGCGCGTGTTGATCGTGGCGCCGATGTCCGGCCATTACGCGACGCTGCTGCGCGGCACGGTCGAAGCCTTCCTGCCGACGCATGAGGTCTACATCACCGACTGGACCGATGCGCGCATGGTCCCGCTCGCCGAAGGCCGTTTCGATCTCGACGACTACATCGATTACATCATCGAGATGCTGCACGTGCTCGGCGGCAACATGCATGTGATCGCGGTGTGCCAGCCCTCGGTGCCGGTGGTGGCGGCGGTGTCGGTGATGGAAGCCGCACGCGATCCGTTCGTGCCGCTGTCGATGACGCTGATGGGCGGCCCGATCGATACCCGCCGCAATCCGACCGCGGTGAACAACCTCGCCGAAGAGCGCGGCATCGAATGGTTCCGCAACCACGTCATCACCAAGGTACCGTTCCCGCATCCCGGCGTGATGCGCGACGTCTATCCGGGCTTCCTGCAGCTCTCGGGCTTCATCACCATGAATCTCGACCGCCACACCGATGCGCACAAGCGCCTGTTCAATAATCTGGTGAAGGGCGACGGCGACATGGTCGACAAGCACCGCGAATTCTACGACGAGTATCTCGCGGTGATGGACCTGACGGCGGAATATTACCTGCAGACCGTCGATGTCGTCTTCGTCAAGCATGCGCTGCCCAAGGGCGAGATGACCCATCGCGGCAAGCCGGTCGATCCCTCGAAGATCCAGCGCGTCGCGCTGATGACGGTGGAAGGCGAGAAGGACGACATCTCCGGGCTCGGTCAGACCGAGGCGACGCATGCTCTGTGCCCGCATATTCCCGATCATCGCCGCGTGCATTACGTGCAGAAGGGCGTCGGGCACTACGGCGTGTTCAACGGATCGCGATTCCGTTCCGAAATCGTGCCGCGCATCTCCGATTTCATGATGTCAGCGGCCAATACCAAGCCGAAACTGGTCGTGGCGGCCGAATAACAGCGGTCGCAGCATCGATTCCGCACTGCGGATAAGTTGCTGAATAGATTCAAACATTCCAGTTTTCGGCCGAATCAAGGGGTGAATTCAGACTCACTTCTTGAGACCCGTTGAGGGGCCAATTTGGGTCCGGGTTCCGCCAAAAATTTCGGGTTCCAACCCCAGCCGGTAGGGGGCGCGGGGGCGCTAGCCCCTGTATATTGGGCAAATGATTTGTTTTTGCGTCGGGCAATTTAGATGCGATTTCCCTGGCGGCGGATATGGCAGAATCCGGGCGAACTCCTACTCCCCGGACTCCAAGACATGGCTACTCGCGCCCTCCTCTATCGGCGGCCCGCCGAACCCGCGACTATTTTGGTCAAGCACGGCTCGCAAGTCTTTGCGATCAGGATGCGCCGGCATCGCCGCGCGCGCCGATACACCCTTCGCATCCATCCGACCGATCGCGAAGCCATCCTGACCATGCCGCCGCGCGGCACGATCGCGGAAGCCAGGGAGTTTGCGCACCTCCATGGCGGCTGGATCGCCGCCCGTCTCGGCCGTCTGCCGAAGGCCGCGCCCTTTCAACCCGGCACCATCGTGCCGCTGCGCGGTGTGCCGCACCGCCTGGTGCATCGCGCCGGCGAGCGCGGCACGGTGTGGACCGAAACCCGCGACAGCGGCGAGAAGATCCTGTGCGTGGCCGGCGACTATGAGCACATGGACCGCCGCGTCCATGACTTCCTCAAGCGCGAGGCGCGCAAGGACCTGCACAAGGCATCGCTCGCCTATGCGGCGGAGCTCGGCGTGCGGGTCCGGCGGGTATCGATCCGCGACCAGTCGAGCCGCTGGGGTTCGTGCACTTCGGCGGGTTCACTGTCCTATTCCTGGCGGCTGATCCTCGCGCCGCCCTATGTGCTGGACTACCTTGCCGCCCACGAAGTGGCGCATCTCGTCGAGATGAACCACTCGCCGCGGTTCTGGCGTGTCGTCGGCCGCATCTGCGACCATGTCGAGCGCGCCAAGCGCTGGCTCGATACCCACGGCAACGATCTGCATCGTTACGGGGTCGAGGATTAGTTTCGACAAATACAAGCTGTCGTCACCCGCGAATGCGGGTGACCCGGTATTCCAGAGACTGCCATGATCAATCGAGAAGCCGCGGCGTACTGGATACCCCGCTTTCGCGGGGTATGACGGTCTGAGGGGTACGACGGTCTGAGGTGGTCGCGAGATCTCGCCTATCGAAACAGCCGATCCATCAACCAGCCATCCAGCCCAGCCGCGGCTTCCGGCCGCGCATTTGGGTTCGGTGGCGGCGCGGAACTGCGCGCCGGCGCTGGCCGGTAGGCGCCGGCCGGGACCGCCGCCGAGGGCGCGGGCGCGCTGACCTGCGAGGTCTGGAACAGGTTCGACATGAAACCGCCGCGCTGCGCGTTCGGCAGGGCGGCCACCGGCACGCCCTGGTGCGCCGTGCGCATGAAGCGGGTCCACACTTCCACCGGCAGGCCGCCGCCGGTCGCCTTCTTGGTCGGCGAGTTGTCGTCATTGCCGAGCCAGACGCCGGTGACGAGGTTGGCCGTGTAGCCGACGAACCAGGCATCGCGGAAATCCTGGCTGGTGCCGGTCTTGCCGGCGGCCATCCAGCCCGGAATCTCCGCCTTGCGCGCGGTGCCCGAGAGCAGCGTTTCCTGCATCATCGTGTTCATCATCGCGACATGGCGCGGCTCGATCACCTGGCTGCTCTGGTCCGCCTGCCGCGCGTACAACAGCTTGCCCTCGTTGGTGCGGATCCTGGTCACGACATGCGGGGAGACGCCGAACCCGCCATTGGCGAACGGCGCATAGGCGCCGACCAGTTCGATGACCGAGACTTCCGAGGTGCCGAGCGCGATCGAGGGATTGGCCTCGAGCTTCGAGGAGATGCCGAGCCGGTGCGCGGTCCGCACCACGTTCTTCGGCCCGACTTCGAGGCCGAGCCGCACCGCGACGGTGTTGAGCGACATCGCGAGCGCCTGCGTCAGCGTCACCGAGCCGAAATATTCGTGGGTGTAGTTCTCCGGACGCCAGCCCTTGAGGTCGAGCGGCGCGTCCTGGCGGATCGTCTCCGGCGTCAGGCCGCCCTCGATCGCGGTCAGAAAGATGAACGGCTTGAACGCCGAGCCGGGCTGGCGCTTGGCCGTGACCGCGCGGTTGAACTGGCTCTCGGCGTAGTTTCGCCCGCCGACCATGGCGCGCACCGCGCCGTCCGGCGTCATCGCCACCAGCGCGCCCTGCGTGACGTTGAACTTCACGCTCTTGGCCGCGAGTTCGTCGATGATCGCGGCTTCGGCCGTAGCCTGCAGCTTCGGATCGATCGTGGTCTCGACCACGATGCTCTGGTCGATCTGGCCGACGAGGTCGTCGAGCACCTCGCCGATCCAGTCGGCGACGTAGTTGACGGTGCCGGCGCCGGCCGGCTTCACCTTGTAGGAGGCATGGCCGATCGAAGCCTTGGCCTGTGCGTCGGTGATGAATTTGGCTTCCGCCATCGCCGAAAGCACGATTTGCGCGCGTGCTTCAGCGCCTTCCGGGTTGCGGTTCGGCGCCAGCCGTGACGGCGATTTCACGAGACCGGCCAGCATCGCCGCTTCCGCGACCGTGACGTTCTTCGCCGACTTGCCGAAATAGCGCTGCGCGGCGGCCTCGACGCCATAGGCGCCGGAGCCGAAATAGACGCGGTTGAGGTAGAGCTCGAGAATTTCGTTCTTGGAGTGCTTGCGCTCCAGCCACAGCGCGAGCTCCGCCTCCTGCAGCTTGCGCGCCATCGTCCGTTCCTGGGTCAGGAACAGGTTTTTCGCGAGTTGCTGCGTCAGGGTCGAGCCGCCCTGCGAGACGCCGCGACGCAGGAGGTTGGCGACCGCCGCGCGCGCGATGCCGACGGGATCGATGCCGTAATGCGAATAGAAGCGGCGGTCCTCGATGGCGATGAAGGCCTTCGGCAGATAGGGCGGCAGGTCCTTCAGCGCGACATTGGTGCCCGGTGCTTCGCCGCGCGATGCCAGCAAGCTGCCGTCCAGCCCGACGATCTGGATGGTCGGCGGGCGCTTTGGGATTTCCAGCGACTGGATCGCCGGCAGATGCGCGCCGACCCAGACCACGAGGCCGACCACCGCGATGACAGCCCAGATGCCGAGCACCGCACCCCAATAGACCAGACGGCCGATCTTGAAGCGGCCGCGCGATTTGCCGCGCCGCTTGGCGCCGCTCTTGGCCTGGCGCGGCTTGCGCTCGCGCGGCGGCGGCTCGTCGTCCTCGTCTTCGATCTTGCGTTTGGCCACTGGTTTTTCCGGCTTCTCGTCGTCCGTGGCGTCAGGGATGCGATCGGCGGGCGTCAGGCGCAGGTCGGCGAGGGCGGCCGGAAGCCCGAACAGCGGCTCCTTGCGTGCGCCGCTCTTTTTCCGTCCCCACGCCATGCCAAACGCCGTTCACACCCGCCCCGTCGCACGCTAACGGCGGCTGTTTAAGGGCCGGTTACCGAAAGGTTAATGCGCGATTAGGAGGTGCGGCGCGGCGTGGTAGCATCGATGCAACCCGCAGCATTCCCGGAGGAAATTTTCAGATGGGCCATATCGATCCGACCAAGGAAGTATTCGCGCAGTTCCGGGCCAATGATCGCCCGGGCCCGATCCACATGCTCAACCTGGTCCGGCTGCGCGAGCAGGCGGCCTATCCCGATGGCCGGAAGGCAACCGGCGCGGAAGCCTATGCGGCTTACGGGCGCGAAAGCGGCCCGGTGTTCGAACGGCTCGGCGGCCGCATCGTCTGGCAGGGCCGGTTCGAGCTGATGCTGATCGGCCCGCAGGAGGAACGCTGGGATCATTGCTTCATCGCCGAATACCCAAGCGTCGCCGCCTTCGCCGAGATGATCCGCGATCCCGTCTACCGCGAGGCGGTCAAGCACCGCCAGGCCGCGGTCGAGGATTCCCGCCTGATCCGCCACGCCGTGCTGCCCGTCGGCAAGACGTTCGGGGAGATTCCGAGGTAAGTCGTATCCTACGGCACTCCGCAAAAAAAAACGGCGGCCCCGAAGGGCCGCCGTTCGCTTCTTCCGCCGATCGTTCCCGGTGGCTTGACGGGCCTAGCCCGCCGGGCCGGCGTCCTCGAGGATCGGCCCGAACAGTTCCCAGCGCTCGCCGTTGAACTTCATCATCTGCAGCTGCTTGTTGACGCGGTAGTCGGTCGGCGAGGTGTTGACGAGGATGCCCGGCAGCGACAGGTCGAGCTGAACGTCCTTGAGGCTGGTGGCCACCTTCATGACATTCTCGCGCGTGAGATTGTCGCCGCACTTCTGGAGCACGTAAATCATCAATTGCGAGGTCGAATAGGCATAGGAGTTGAAGCTCGAATCCTTGTCGCCGTCGGGATAGTACTTTGCCATGAACTCGAAGTACTTCTTCATGCCCGGATCGTCCTTCCAGGTCGGATCGAGCGGGTCCTTGCCGTAGTTGACGCTGATCACGCCCTTGGAGGCTTCAAGCCCTGCCGGCTTCATCACGGCGCCGACCGAGGTGGCGTTGATGTCGAGGATGTGTACCGGCTTCCAGTTCAACTCATGGATCTTCTTGATCGCCTGCGCCGCCTGCTTGGGCGTGGTCGCTGAGAAGAACAGGTCCGCGCCGGCGTCCTTGATCTTGAGGATCTGCGAATCGACCGTCGGGTCGGCGACTTCGTAGGAGGCTTCCGCCACGATCATCTTCGCCGCCTTGTCGCCGAGGCCGGCCTTGATGCCGTTCAGATAGTCCTTGCCGAGGTCGTCGTTCTGATAGAGCACGCCGATCTTGGCGTTCGGGTGTTCCTTTAGGATGTACTGGCCGTAAATGCGGCCTTCGACGAAGTAGTTCGGGTTGAAGCCCATCGTCCAGGGAAAGTTCTTCGGATCGGTGAACTTCGACGCGCCGGTCGCGGCGAACAGCTGTGGCACCTTCTTCGAGTTGAGATATTTCTGCACCGCCGCGTTCGACGGCGTGCCGAGCAGCTGGAAGGTGAGCAGCACCTCGTCGCTCTCCACCAGCTTGCGCGTCTGCTCGACGGCCTTCGGTGGCGAGTAGGCGTCGTCATACTGGATCAGGTTGATCTTGCGGCCGTTCACGCCGCCCTGATCGTTGATCATCTTCATGTAGGCGGCCTGGGTCTTGCCGATGGTGGCATAGGCGGAGGCCGGTCCCGAGAATGGATTGGTCTGGCCGATCTTGATCTCGGTGTCGCTCGCGCCGGTGTCGTATTTCTTCTGCGCGGAGGCCGTCGAGACCGACAGCGCCAGCGCCAGCGCCGTGCCGGTGGCCAGATGGAAAATACCCTTCCTCATAATCCTGCATTCCTCATGTGTTTATGATTGAGCTGATGGCCTGCCCTGGGCTTTGTGAGCCCAGGCCGCCATCGCTGCCGCAATAGTGGCGGAAGCCATATTGCATTGCAAGACGCCTCGCGCATGCCATGCGGGCAGCAGGTTCCGCCTGCCCAAAAAGAATCCAGTGCAGCCGATCGCCGAACAATGATGCAGGCAGGCGCTGGCCTGGCCGTACGGCAAACAAAACCGCCGGCGTCGCGATCCCTGCACGACGCCGGCGGCGATCCGCCGATCGATTGAAAACGGTCGAGCCTGGAGGTTCGTGAGATGAGGCCCAGTCCACCGTTTGGCTATGCCGGCCGTTGCCGGCTACTTTGCATGGGGTTGTTTTCGATATTTTGTTTGGGGCGGTCGACGGAGCATCACGCCGGACTTGCTCTCATCATGCTTTAGCCCGCCGGTCCGCTATCCTCGATGATCGGGCCGAACAGCTCCCAGCGCTCGCCGTTGAACCGCATCATCTGCATCTGCTTGTTGATGCGGTAGTCGGTCGGCGAGGTGTTGGTGACCATGCCGGGCAGCGACAGGCTGCCGGTGACGTTCTTCAGGTTGGCGGCCTGCCTCATGATGTTTTCGCGGGTGAGGTCGTCGCCGCATTGCCGCAGGATCTTCACCAGCAACTCCGCGGTCGCATAGCCATAGGTGTTGACGGTGTTGAGCTTGTCGCCTTCCGGATAATATTTGTCCATGAAGGCGAAGTAGGCCTTGATGCCGGCATCGTCCTTCCATTGCGGGTCGCCCGGGTCCTTGCCGTAGGCGGTCGAGATGATGTCCTTGGAGATGTCGAGGCCTGCGGGCTTCAGCGTCGCTGAGATAGGGCTCGCATTGATGTCGAGGATGTGAACCGGCTTCCAGCCGAGATCCGCGGCCTTCTTGATCGCTTGCGCGGCGAATTTCGGCGTCGAGGCGTCGTAGAGCAGGTCGGCGCCGGCCGCCTTCAGCTTGACGATCTGCGAGTCGATGGTCGGGTCGGTGAGTTCATAGGAGGCTTCGGCAACGATCATCGACGCGGCCTTGGAGCCGAGACCTTCCTTCAGGCCGGTGATGTAATCGCGGCCGAGATCGTCGTTCTGGTAGAGGATGCCGATCTTGGCGTTGGGGTGATTCTGCAGAATGTATTTGGCGTAGATGCGCCCCTCGGACTGATAGTTGGGATTGTAGCCCATCGTCCACGGGAAATTCTTCGGGTCGGTGAATTTCGATGCGCCGGTCGCGGCGAGCAGCTGCGGTACCTTCTTGGCGTTGAGATATTTCTGCACGGCGGCGTTCGACGGCGTGCCGATGATCTGGAAGGTGAACAGAACCTCGTCGCCCTCGACCAGCTTGCGCACCTGCTCGACGGCCTTGGGCGGCGAATAGGCGTCGTCATACTGGATCAGATTGAGCTTGCGGCCGTTGATGCCGCCCTGTTCGTTGATCATCTTGAAATAGGCGGTCTGGGTCTTGCCGATGCCGGCATAGGCGGAGGCGGGGCCCGAGAACGGAACGGTCTGGCCGATCTTGATCTCGGTATCGGTCGCACCGGTATCGTACTTCTTCTGCGCAACTGCTGGCGAGGCCAGCGCGAGAGCAACCGCCGTGCCCACGATCAGATGAAGAATGCCGCCTCTCATGTCGCTTGCTCCCTTCGCTTATGTCGGCCGATGATCCTGTTCCGGCGATTGGGTCGCCTGTCGTCATCGTTGGCAGGGAGTGTGGCGGAACGGTTTTGCCGATGCAAGAAGACGAAGGTTACGCCAGCCAGAGCAGGATCAGCGCGAGCGCTGCGGGCGCCGCCTGCACGTAGAGGATCCGGCGGCTGACGGTCGCCGCGCCATAGGCACCGGCCACGATCACGCAGAGCAGGAAGAAAATCTTGATCTGGAAGGCGAAGGCCGGATTGGGGTGGAACAGGCCCCAGATCAGGCCCGCGGCCAGAAAGCCGTTGTAAAGGCCCTGATTGGCGGCCAGCACCTTCGAATCCGTTGCCTTCTCGATCGTGTTGCGGAAGATCTTCAGGCCGAGCGGCTTGTCCCAGAGAAACATTTCCAGCACGAGAAAGAACACGTGCAGCGCGGCCACCACCGCGACCAGCGCATTGGCGATGAAAATCATGTGCGGTCCCCCAACCGGCAAACGGAATTCGGGTGGATGCTAGCACGCTCCTGGTGGAAAATACCGGACGCCCCGCCGATATTTTCAGGGAATGCCGATGCCCGAGAGTTTTGACCTCGATCGCCTGCCGACGCCGATCGGAACAGCGCTATTGGTTGCCGATGCGGACGGCTATCTGCGCGCGCTCGACTGGGAGGATTACGAGCCGCGCATGAAGCAGTTGCTGCGCCTGCATTACGGCGCGGTGACCTTGCGGGATGCGCGAGCGCCGCGCGATCTGCGCGTTGCCTTGACCGGCTATTTCAACGGCGACCTCGACCGTCTCGCATCGATCAGATGGCGCGTCGCCGGCACGCCCTTTCAGCAGAAGGTCTGGAACGCGTTGCCCGGCATTCCCGCCGGCACCACGCTGAGCTACGGCGCGCTCGCGGCGCGGCTTGGCGTTCCGCGCGCGGTCCGCGCCCTCGGCCACGCCAACGGCTCCAATCCGATCAGCGTGGTCCTGCCCTGCCATCGCCTGATCGGCGCCAACGGCGCGCTGGTGAAATACGGTGGCGGCCTCGAGCGCAAGCGCTGGCTGCTCAAGCACGAGGGCGCGGCGATCTAGCAAGCAGAACGCATGCGACGTAAACGCGGGGGTGCCTAGCGCGCGAGCCGCCGCCTCCGATCAATCTCGATTGCCGGTGGTATTTCGCAGGTCGTGCAGGATATAGATCAGGACGATCAGCATAGGAGCCCACGCGAGTATTGCACCCACCAGCATCGCGTTCACCATCGCCATGATGACTTCTCCACGTCAGCTGCCGGAGCCGCAGTCGCGGGCGGCGACGGGTTGCGGAATGTTATAGAGCCATTTCCAGTAGCTCCGGTTGCGTTCTAGCTGGCGCTTGTACATCTCGCGGCACTTCACCGAGCAAAACTGCTCGAAGTGCCAGCTGCGCCGGACCAGCCCGAAGGGACGCTTGCATCCCGGATTTCCGCAACAATTGCTCATGACGCGGTCTCCGCATTCGCACGCCGTATCCAGCGGATGAAATCCTCATGGCCCTTGGCCAGACAAAAGCGTCCACAGTACCGTTCACGTGCAGGATTTCGCAACGTGATGACCTTCGGGTCTTCACTGCCGCAATGGGAGCAGCGCGGTTCCAAATGCATGGCGACCTCCTCTCAAGGAACTGCCACTTGCCAACTAAAAATGTGATGCTTGCCGTCGCCGTTCCCTCGGGGAGGGGCGATGGCGCGAAGTCTCGCGCCGCCACCGCCTTTCCTCAAGTTGTCTTGATGTTTGGCGAGATCATCCTTGCGTATGTCCGGTAAAAGACGGGGCCGGATCGCTCAGCGCCCGGCCGACTGCCCCAATGCGGTTTTCAGACATTCGACCAGGGTCTCTCCGTCGAAGGGTTTGCTCAGGAAGCAGGTTGCTCCCGCTTTCAGCGCCCGGTCCCGATCGCTTTCGACGGAAAAAGCGGTGACAAAGATGAAGGGAACGGCTTGGCTTTTGGCGAGCAAATGGGCTTGCAGGTCGAGCCCGCTCATAACAGGCATTCTGACGTCGGTGATTACGCAGGATGTATCGTGGAGGCGGGGCGATCGCAGGAAATCTTCGGCCGAGGCAAAGGTATTGACGACATAGCCAAGCGACCTGACGAGATTTGCGGTGGCGGCGCGAACCGAGCCATCATCGTCGATAATCGATATGACCTTTGAGTTGGACAAGGAGATACTTCCTGGAGGGCAGCCCGAGGTTGTCCTTTGCCACTTCGTAGCGCGAGATTGCGCCGCAAATGGCGGCCGGGAAATCATACTTAGGTTTGCGGCCGGCCTGATGTGGGCCCGATTGCGAGCAACTCGGCCATCCTCACCAGGTCGGGTAGCGACTTCGCTCCCATCTTCCGCATGATATGGCTGCGATGGATCTTCACGGTGATCTCGGCAAGGCCGATCTCGGCTGCGATCTGTTTGTTCATGAGCCCGGCAGTGACCAGCTTCATCACCTGCCGCTCCCGCGGCGTCAGAGCCGCGAAAAGTGCTTGCAGGTCCGAATGAGCCTTTGCTTCATCACGGTTGTTGCGGTCGCGCTCGATCGCCGCCGTTACGGCGTCCAGCATGTCTTGATCCCGAAACGGCTTGGTCAGGAAATCGACGGCCCCGGCCTTCATCGCCCTGACCGTCATCGGGATATCGCCATGACCCGTCATGAAGATGATCGGAATGCGAATGTCGGCCTTCGCCAGCTCGGCCTGGAAGTCGAGGCCGCTCAACCGGGGCAGCCTGATGTCCAGGATCAGGCAGCTGGGGGCGTTCGGAAGCGTGCTCTGCAGAAATTCATGAGCCGAGCCGAACGTCTCGACTTGCAGGCCGACCGACCGGAAAAGGTTACTAAGGGCTTGGCGCACCGATGCGTCATCGTCGACGACGAAGACGATCGCTTCCTCCGCGCTGGTGGTGGAATGAGGCGGTGCAGAGCGCACGGTCACGGCGGACTGCCCTCCACATGCAATGGCAAGGTGAACTGGAATGTCGCGCCAGCACCGCTATTCTGCAAGGCAGATAGCCGTCCTCCGTGAGCCGCGACGATCGAGCGGCAGATCGATAATCCCATCCCCATGCCGCCGGATTTCGTGGTGTAAAATGCGTCAAACAGCCTTTCCGCATTCTCAGCAGCAAGTCCGGTACCGCAGTCCTTCACCGTGACGACGATCTGTCCGGCGTCGTCCAGGCCGGTCCGGATTATTAGTTCCCGCGGGCGGTCCGCGACCGACGCCATGGCCTCAATGCCGTTGATGACGAGGTTGATGACGACCTGTTGCAATTGAATCCGGTCACCGAGGACGAGGGGGAGGGCGGGCGGAAGTTCCAGGCGCAACAAGATGCGATACCTGAACAGTTCGTGCTGCACCAGGCTGACCACCTCGTTGAGGACTTCGTTGATGTCGAGTGGCGCCCTCTGCTCGCTGTTCTTGTTCGCAAGCGCACGGACGCGCTGGATCACATCGCCTGCCCAGTTGCCATCCTTGATGATTGCCTGCAATGATCCGCGTGCTTCCGTCAGATCGGGGGGCGTGCGGTCGAGCCAGCGCTGGCAGGCCGCGGCGTTGGTCACAACGGCCGCGAGCGGCTGGTTCACTTCATGGGCGATCGACGCGGCCAGTTCTCCGAGCGCCGTCACCCGCGTGACGTGCGCGAGATTCATCTGCGCTTCGTGCAGTTCGGCTTCGGCTCGCTTGCGGACCGTAACGTCCGAAACTGCTCCGACGAAATCGATGCCGCTCGATCTGTCCTTCACCGCATGAGCCCTGACGTGGACATGCTTGACCGAGCCATCAGGCATCAGCAGCCGATAGCCATGCTCGAAGTCCTTCCAATCGCTCAACGCACGCTTGGTGGTCCGTAGAACGCGCGCGCGATCATCGGGATGGATGCGTTGGATCACCGTGGCCCGCTTGATTGAAGGCGCCTTGTCGAATCCGAAGATTCTGAAAGTTTCTTCTGACCAGATGAGTTCGTCACTGCTGGCACACCAGCCGAAGCTGCCGGTGTGGCTCAATCGCTGGGCTTCGGCCAGATACATCTCGCTCTGCCGCAATGCATTTTCAGCCTGTTTGCGCTCGGTGATGTCCTCGCAAGCGACCAGGACGATCGGTTGACCATCCAATAGCCGCACAGCCTTGGCATTTTCACGTACCCACAACGTCGAGCCGTCCTTGCGAACCTTGCAGATTTCCCAGCTATGGGTGCGGCCGATGTTGTTCAGGCAGACGGCAACGTTGCCTTGGGCCGCCTTACACTCATTCGCGGGAAAGACCCTCAGGACGGATTGTCCGAGCAGTTCGTCGACGGAGTAGCCGAGTTGCGCAGCGCCGAATGTGTTGACGGACAAGACAGTGCCGGCCGCATCGACCATGAAGTACATGACCGGATTGTGCTCGAATACCTCCTTCCACTGCGCCTCGCTGTTGCGCAGCGCTTCTATCGCGCGTTCTTCAGCCTTGGTGCGGCCTTGCAGCACAGCCTCCATCCGCCGCTGTGAACTGCCTACCCGGCGCATCAGGATCAATGAGGCGGCAAGTGAGGCAACAAGCAGCGCGATCGCAACGAAATAGGCGGGCGCCGTTGGCGCTGGAGCAAGCACGAGCCAAATACATGCGGTCGTCGCCAATGCCAGCGTCATGCCGCCAAGCAGCCACTGCTCGGCCGAGCGCGACAAACTCATGGTCGGGTAACGCATCATCGGCAGCACCGACTACACGGCAAGCTGGGGCGCGCCGCGTCGCTAGGTGACAGACATCATCAGCAGCAACGACGTCACCCTCAACAGTTGATGCTAGCAGTTTTTTGCGGCCCGAACGATAAAAAGCGGTGCCGTTTCGCGACGTTCAGCCGCCGGGCGGCTTCCGGCGCGGGTAGATGGCCCCGGCTCGCGGCAACGAAGCCGGGCGGCTCTTAAACCTCGGTATGATGCTGCCAACCGATCGTAGTGTCCGGGTCAACCTCAGTTCAATGGCCGGTTCCATCTCCGCCTATTACGCTGCTGGAGTAACTGCAGTGGCGGTCGCCGCACCGTACCGTATCATTCCGGAGGCCGATGATGTCGACAGCCCGCCTGCACCTGATCCGTTGCTCCGGTGACATTGAGCCGCAAGCGAGGGATCGCAGACGTGAACGCGGTTTCCAGTTAACCGTTATTGATGGAGGCAGGCAGGCGATCGTTGCGGAGCGAGCAGATCCCTGGGAAGCGCTGTTCGGTGTGTTCGGTCGGGCCCTCCTCGTTGCCGAAGCAAACTACGCAGCCATCCTCGCAGCCAGCCTGACAACGTTTGAGCTCCACGTCCAGACTGATACCAGGCAGACGAACTAGTGCAGCGCACCGGGCCGGGTGACCCAGTATCCAGAGACGCCAGTGATTGAACCGAGAGGTCCCGGCGTACTGGATCCTGCTTCCGCGGGGATGACAATGGTAGGAGCAGCGCTCCCTCCGCGTCATTGCGAGGAGCGAAGCGACGAAGCAATCCATGCGTCCGATATGCCGCGAAATGGATTGTCTCGCGGCGCTCGCAGTAACTCGGAGGGAGCGAGCCGTAGACTCACGCCGCCGGCTGGGCGACGTTGTCCTCGGCGGAGAGCAGGTGAAGCAGCGCGCTCTTGATCGCGGCCTGGCGGGTCGGCGCGGTGATCTGGGCGCCGAGCAGGTCGGTGACGTAGAACACGTCGCGGGCGCGTTCGCCGAAGGTCGCGACATGGGCGGAGGCGATGTTGAGGTTGAGCTTCGAGATCGCCGTCGTGAGCTGATAGAGCAGGCCCGGGCGGTCGAGGCCAGAGACCTCGATCACGGTGTAGCGGTCCGACCACTGGTTGTTGATGGTGACCTCCGGCTCGACCACGAAGGCGCGCACCTTGCCGCGGTTGGCCGCCTTGCGCGCCACCACTTCGGGCAGCCGCAACTTGCCTTCGAGCACCTGCTCGATCATCTCGCCGATCCGGGTGGCGCGCCGTCCCTCGTCCTCGTCGCGGTCGTATTCCCTTGAGATCGCGATGGTGTCGAGCGCGCGGCCGTCGGTCGTGGTGTAGATCTGCGCGTCGACGATGTTGGCGCCGGCGGAGGCGCAGGCGCCGGCGATGATCGACAGCAGCCAGGGATGGTCGGTCGCCAAAATCGTCAGCTCGGTGACGGCGCGCGCCTCGTCGAAGCCGACATTGATCGCAAGCTGATGGCCGGCCTGTTCGCTGGCGCGGATGAAGCGCGCCTGGCGGATTTTTCGCTGCAGATCGACCTTGAGCCAGTACGCTGGATAATGCCGGCCGATATAGGCGTTGAGTTCGGCCTCCGGCCACTCGTTGAACGCGGCGCGGAATTCGGACTGCGCCACCGCGATACGCTGCGCGCGGTTCACTTCCGAGAAGCCGCCGGTCAAGACCGGCTCGGTCTCGTAATACAGCGTGCGCAGGAGCTGCGCCTTCCAGCCGTTCCACACGCCGGGGCCGACGCCCCGGATGTCGGCGGTGGTCAGGATGGTCAGAAGCTTCATCTGCTCGACCGATTGCACCACGGCGGCGAAATTCTCGATTGTCTTGCGGTCGGAGAGGTCGCGCGACTGCGCCACCGTGGACATCGTCAGGTGCTCCTCGATCAGCCACGCCACCAGCTCGGTATCGGCGGTGTTGAAGCCGAGACGCGGGCACAGCCGCCGCGCCACCTTGGCGCCGGCGATCGAGTGATCCTCGGGCCGTCCCTTGGCGACGTCGTGCAGCAGCGTGGTGATGTAGATCACCGCGCGATGCTCGGGTTGAATCTTGCGGAACAGGTCGCTCGCGACGGTGAATTCGTCGTTGCCGCCGCGTTCGATATCCTGCAGGTGGCCGATGCAGCGGATCAGATGCTCGTCCACCGTATAATGGTGGTACATGTTGAATTGCATCATCGACACGATCTTGCCGAAGGCGCGGATGAAGTGGCCGAGCACGCCGGTCTCGTTCATCCGCCGCAGCACGATTTCGGCATTGTCGGAGGTCAGGATCTCCATGAACAGGCGGTTGGCCTCCGGGCTCTCGCGAAGCTGGGTGTTCACCAGCTTCAGCGAGCGCGTCACCGTGCGCATCGCATCGGGATGGAAGGCGAGGTTGTTCTTCTGCGCCAGGCGGAAGATCCGGATCAGGTTGACCGGATCGTGCTTGAAGACGTCGGGCGCGGCGAGGTTGATGCGGTTGTTGTCGATGATGAAGTCGTCGCTGTCGGGCACCCGCCGCCGCTTGGCGCCCGGCCGCAGCCGCGCCACCATCCGGCTCAGCACCGGCGCCGGCTTGGCCTGCTCGTCCTCCAGCTTGGCGCACAGGATCGCGGTGAGATCGCCGACGTCCTTGGCGATCAGGAAGTAGTGCTTCATGAAGCGTTCGACGTCCTGCATGCCGGGATGCGAGGTGTAGCCGAGGCGAACCGCGATCTCTCGCTGCATGTCGAACGACAGCCGTTCCTCGGCGCGTCCCGAGACGAAATGCAAATTGCAGCGCACCGACCACAGGAAATCGGCGCAGCGGCGGAAGGTGCGGTATTCCTGCGCGTCGAACACGCCGCGTTCGACCAGTTCGCCGGTCTCGCGGACGCGGTAGACATATTTGGCGATCCAGAACAGCGTGTGCAGGTCGCGCAGTCCGCCCTTGCCGTCCTTGACGTTGGGCTCGACGAGGTAGCGCGACTGCCCGGCGCGGCGGTGCCGCTCCTCGCGTTCGGCGAGTTTCGCGGTGACGAATTCGGACGCCGTGCCCTGCACCACGTCCTTGTCGAAGCGCGCGACCAGCTCGTCATAGAGCGGCCGGTCGCCGGTCAGAAACCGCGTCTCCAAAATCGCGGTGCGGATCGTCATGTCGCCGCGCGCCTGGCGGATGCATTCGTCGACCGATCGCGTGGCGTGGCCGACCTTCAATCCCATGTCCCACAGGCAATAGAGAATGGCTTCGGCGACCTGTTCGCCCCAGGCGGTCTGCTTGTAGGGCAGGATGAACAGCAAATCGATATCGGATTCCGGCGCCATCAGGCCGCGGCCGTAGCCGCCGGTCGCGACCACTGCCATGCGCTCGGCGCCGGAAGGCACGTGCGAGCGATAGAGATGCCGCGTCGCGGCGGAGTAGAGGATGCGGATGATCTCGTCCTGCATGAAGCAGAGCCGCTCGGCGCAGCGGCGGCCGTGGCGATCCTTCAGCAGGATGGCCTGCGCGGTCGCGCGCGCGGCGATCATCTCGGCCTTGAGCAGTTGCGCGAGCGCCGAACGAAACACGTCCTCGCGGCCGGCATGTGTTTCGGCCAGGGCATCGACCGCCGCGGTGATCCGCGCGGTATCGAAACGATCATCCTCCCCCGAAGGGGCCTCAGTCACGATGCTATCCATGATCCATCCCGATATCGGACGGCGCGGGGGCTGTCACGGAGGATTGCGATGCAAACCCCAAGCTATGGCGCGGCCCAATCGAATTCCAGCCCTAACCTGTTGAAAAAGCTGACGTTGGGTTCGGTGCCGGCGCGTCTACATCGAAGGCAGGGATGACATCGCATCGATCGCAAACTATACGGGTAAGCAAAATAGAGCCGGGAGACGAAGATGGACGCCGCCGAACTCCGCGCGATGCAGGCCCCGATCAAGGAACGCTATAAGTCCGATCCGTCCGCCGCCGTCATCACTCTGAAGGCCAAAGGCTCGATCGACAACGAAGGCATCGCCTGCAAGGTCGAGACCGGCCGCGCGCTGGCAGTTGCCGGGCTCCATCCTGCTACCGGCGGTTCCGGCCTCGAACTGTGCTCGGGCGACATGCTGCTCGAAGCGCTGGTGGCGTGCGCCGGCGTCACGTTGAAATCGGTCGCCACCGCGGTCGAAGTCCCGCTCAGAAGCGGCATCGTCATCGCCGAGGGCGACCTCGATTTTCGCGGCACGCTCGGCGTCGACAAGGAAGCCCCGGTCGGCTTCGAGGAAATCCGCCTGCGCTTCGAGGTCGGCACCGACGCACCGCAGGACAAGCTCGACCTGCTGCTCAAACTGACGGAGCGTTATTGTGTGGTGTATCAGACCATCAAGAACGGCCCGAAAATCTCGGTCTCAATGAAGCGGGTCTAACTCGGTGTCGTCCCTGCGAACGCAGGGACCCATAACCACCGACGCCAATGGGTGCGGGAGATATCGATCCGCACCTCCCAAAATCGATCAGCCGCGGCGTATGGGCCCCTGCGTTCGCAGGGGCGACGGATAGATGTCCCCCGAACTTACCTTCCTCCTCACGCTCGGCCTGCGCATGGCGATCACCGCGGCATTCGTGGTGACCGCCTCGATCGTCACCGAACGCTCCGGCCCGGTGATCGGCGCGCTGATCGCGACCCTGCCGATCTCGGCCGGGCCGTCCTACGTGTTCCTCGCACTCGACCACGACGCGGCCTTCATCGCCGAGGGCGCGCTGGCGAGCCTGCCGATCAACGCCGCGACGATCTTCCTCGGGCTCACTTACGTCGTGCTGGCGCAGCGCCATGGCGCGTTGCTGAGTTGCTTTACCGCCGTTGCCGTCTGGCTGACCCTCGCCACGGTCATCCGCTCGGTGCAATGGTCGCTTGCCGGCGGGCTGATCGCCAACGTCATTGCCTACGCGATCTGCGTGCCGCTGCTCGCCCGCTACCGCCACGCCAAGATGCCGCCGATCCGGCGCCGCTGGTACGACATCCCGCTGCGGGCCTCGCTGGTCGCGACCCTCGTCGCCATCGTGGTCACGACGTCGAGCTGGGTCGGCCCCAAGGTCAGCGGCATCATCGCGCTGTTCCCGGCCGTGTTCACCTCGATGATGCTGATCCTGCATCCGCGCATCGGCGGCCCGCCGACCGCCGCGGTGCTCGCCAACAGCGCCTGGGGCCTGATCGGCCTCGGCATTGCGATTGCGGTGCTGCATGTCGCGGCACTGCAGTTCGGCTCGGCGATCGGGCTCGGCCTGGCGCTGGCGACGTGTGTGGGGTGGAATCTCAGCCTGTGGGCGATCGGAAGGAGGAAGGCGGCGCATTAGCCGCCGTCATTGCGAGGAGCGAAGCGACGAAGCAATCCATGTTTCGGCGTGCGGCACTATGGATTGCTTCGCTTCGCTCGCAATGACGGGGTGAGGGTCTTACCCCTTCGGCAATTTCGCCTTCAGCGCATAGAGCGCCTCCAGCGCCTCGCGCGGCGACATCTCGTCGGGATGCAGTGCCTTCACGGCCTGCATCAACAGCTCCGCCTCGCTGGGCGGCGCGGGTTCGGCGGCGGCGCGGGAGGGGACGGCGAACAGCGGCAAATCGTCGGCGAGGGCGCGCGCGGTCTGGCCGCGGTCCTGGGCCTCGAGTTTTGCAAGGACCGATTTGGCGCGTGCGATCACGGCCGGCGGCAGGCCGGCAAGCTTGGCGACCTGAATGCCGTAGGAGCGGTCGGCCGAGCCGGGCAGCACCTCGTGCAGGAACACGACGTCGCCCTGCCACTCCTTCACCCGCACCGTGGCGTTGAACATCCGCGGCAGTTTTGCCGAGAGCGCGGTCAGCTCGTGATAATGCGTCGCGAACAGCGCGCGGCAGCGGTTGGCCTCGTGCAGATGCTCGATTGCGGCCCAGGCGATCGAGAGGCCGTCGAAGGTCGCGGTGCCGCGGCCGATCTCGTCAAGGATCACCAGCGAGCGCTCGCTGGCTTGATTCAAAATGACGGCGGTTTCCACCATCTCGACCATGAAGGTGGAGCGGCCGCGGGCGAGATCGTCGGCCGCGCCGACGCGTGAGAACAGGCGGTCGACGACGCCGATCCGTGCCCGCGACGCCGGCACATAGGAGCCGATCTGCGCCATCAGCGCGATCAGCGCGTTCTGGCGCAGGAAGGTCGATTTACCCGCCATGTTCGGGCCGGTGATCAGCCAGATCTGGCCCGACTTCTGCGCCGGCCCCGGCGAGAGATCGCAGGCATTGGCAATGAATGGCTGGCCGTCGCGCTTCAGCGCCTGTTCGACCACCGGATGCCGGCCGCCTTCGACGGCAAAGCCGAGCGAGCCATCGACCTCGGGCCGCACGTAATTGTCGTCGACGGCGAGCTTGGCCAGCGCGGTCGCGACATCGAGCAATGCAAACGCATGCGCCGCGGCGCGCAGATCGTCGCTGGCGGCGAGCGCCATGGCGCAGAGCCGCTCGAAGATTTCGAGTTCGAGATTCAGCGCGCGGTCGCCGGCGTTGGCGATCTTGGCCTCGGTCTCGCCGAGCTCGGCCGTGGTGAAACGCACCTGCCCGGCCAGCGTCTGGCGGTGGATGAAGGTCGCATTCAGCGGTGGCGCCATCAGCTTGTCGCCGTGCTGCGCCGTCACTTCGACGAAATAGCCGAGCACGTTATTGTGCCGGATCTTGAGCGCCTTGATGCCGGTGTCCTCGGCGTAGCGTGCCTGCATCGCGGCGACGACGAGGCGGGAGGCGTCGCGCAGGTTGCGGCTCTCGTCGAGCGCCGGCTCATAGCCCTCGCGGATGAAACCGCCGTCGCGCTTGATCAGCGGCAGTTGCTCGGCGAGTGCGCGTTCGAATTCGCGGGCAAGGTCGCGCGAGGGGCGGCGCAGCGCCTCCATCACGGCCATGATTTCAGTTGGCGGCGCTTCGAGCTGCGCGAGCCGCGCCAGCGCCTGATCCGCCGCAAGGATGCCGTCGCGCAGGCCGGCAAGATCGCGCGGGCCGCCGCGTCCGACCGACAGCCGCGCCAAAGCGCGCGACATGTCGGGCGCGGCGCGGAGCGTGCTTCTGACATCGTCGCGCGCCGCGCTGTCGGCGACAAAAGTTGCAATCGCGTCCAGCCGCCGGGCGATTCCCGCGCTGTCGGTGAGCGGCGCTGCGAGCCGCTGCGCCAGCAGCCGGGAGCCGGCGGCGGTCACCGTGCAATCGATCGCATCGAGCAGCGAGCCGCGCCGTTCCCCGCCGAGCGTCCGGGTCAATTCGAGATTGGCGCGGGTGGCGGGATCGATCGCCATCGTGGTGCCGGCGGCCTCGCGGGAGGGCGGCGACAGCGGCGGACGTTTGCCGACCTGCGTGCGGTCGATATAGGTGACGGCGGCGGCTGCGGCCGTCGCCTCCAGCCGTGTCATCGCGGAAAGGCCGTCCATGGTCGCGACCGCAAAATAGTCGCACAGCCGACGCTCGGCGGTGGCGCTGTCGAAGACGTCGCGGGTCAGCGGCGTCACCGAGGGCAGATCGCGCAACAGCGGTCCGAGATCGGCATCGCCATAGAGCGCGTCGGTGACGATCGCTTCATTCGGATTGATCCGCGCCAGCGTCGCCGCGAGTTCCGCGGTCGCGCATTCCGTCACCATGAACTCGGACGTCGAGATATCGATCCAGGCGAGCCCGATGCGGTCGCCGCCGCTCGAGGCACGGGCGCGCGCGATCGCCAGCAAATAATTGTTGGTGCGGGCATCGAGCAGCGTGTCCTCGGTCAGCGTGCCCGGCGTCACCAGCCGCACCACGCCGCGCGCCACCACGCTCTTGTTGCCGCGGGCGCGTGCCGCGGCGGGATTCTCGGTCTGCTCGCACACGGCGACGCGGTGGCCGGCATTGATCAGGCGATGCAGGTAATCCTCGGAGCGCTCGACCGGCACGCCGCACATCGGGATGTCCATGCCCTGGTGCTTGCCGCGCTTGGTCAGGACGATGCCGAGCGTCTTCGAGGCGATCTCGGCGTCCTCGAAGAACAGCTCGTAGAAATCGCCCATCCGGTAGAACAGCAGGAGGCCGGGATGGGCGGCCTTGATCTCGAGGTATTGTTCCATCATCGGCGTGACGCGCGAATTTGCGTCAACGGCCGGAGCGGCTTCGGGCGGTGCGGGGGAAGGGATGGATTGCTGGATCGTCATCGCGGCGCAACCTACAGAATTTCGCCGCCGGCTCCTATTCCCTTACCTGCGTTGTCAGAGTTTTCCACGCCGGTGCTCTCCAGTTCATCACGCCAGCGTTGAGGGCATGACGGGTCTCCCGCGAAAGCACCGCTCGGGAACGACGCCTCAATTGACCTGCCGCGGGCACGCTCCTAAAACTCGCCGACAGTTCCAGCGGGTCAACGCCTAAAGCACGGCATTCAGGGAGAGATTCTATGCGTGATGTATTCATTTGCGATGCCGTCCGGACCCCGATCGGCCGTTTCGGCGGCTCGCTCGCCAAGGTGCGCGCCGACGATCTGGCGGCGACCCCGATCAAGGCGCTGATGGCCAAGCATCCGAATCTCGACTGGTCGCAGGTCGATGAGGTGTTTTTCGGCTGCGCGAACCAGGCCGGCGAGGACAACCGCAACGTGGCGCGCATGGCGCTGCTGCTGGCGGGTATGCCGGAATCGGTTCCCGGCCAGACCCTCAATCGGCTCTGCGCCTCGGGCCTCGATGCCGTCGGCGCCGCGGGCCGCGCGATCCGTGCCGGCGAGATCGATTTTGCGATTGCTGGCGGCGTCGAATCCATGACCCGCGCGCCGTTCGTGATGGGCAAGGCGCCGGAAGCCTTCGCCCGCTCGGCCGAGATCTACGACACCACCATCGGCTGGCGGTTCATCAATCCCCTGATGAAGGCGCAGTATGGCGTCGATGCGATGCCGGAGACCGGCGAGAACGTCGCCGAGGAATTCCAGGTGTCGCGCGCCGACCAGGACGCGATGGCGATCCGCTCGCAGCAGCGCGCGGGCGCCGCGATTGCAGCCGGCTATTTTGCCGAGGAGATCACGCCGGTCCAGGTGCCCGGCGGCAAGGCCGGTCCGATCACCGTCGACAAGGACGAGCATCCGCGCCCCGAGACGACGCTGGAGGGCCTGACGAAATTGAAGCCGATCGTGCGCAATCCCGGCACGGTCACCGCCGGCAACGCATCCGGTGTTAATGACGGCGCAGCCGCGATGATCCTCGCCTCCGAGGCCGCGGTGAAGAAGCACGGGCTGACGCCGCGGGCGCGCATCCTCGGCCTCGCTTCGGCCGCGGTGCCGCCGCGCATCATGGGCATTGGACCGGTGCCGGCGACGAAAAAGCTGATGGAGCGGCTCGGCATCAAGATCAGCGATTTCGATTTGATCGAGCTCAACGAAGCCTTCGCCTCGCAGGGCATAGCCTGCCTGCGGCAACTGGGCGTCAAGGACGACGCCGACTTCGTCAACCCGCATGGCGGCGCGATCGCGCTCGGCCATCCGCTCGGCATGAGCGGCGCGCGGC
>Ga0102590_1001801_pt1 | contig 29081 bp, 23 predicted proteins | sample AraplaMF_Col_mMF_FD_76859 | JGI IMG/M metagenome (GOLD analysis project Ga0102590, IMG submission 76859) | Arabidopsis root microbial communities from the University of North Carolina, USA - plate scrape MF_Col_mMF | ecosystem: Host-associated > Plants > Roots > Endosphere | place: USA... | reverse complement strand
ATCCAAGTAAAAACATGGCAAAGCCAGCACATCGCCGCAGGCCAGAAAGGGGTCCCTCCGCACACGCGGAGATGCGCCGGCCTGCTGGCCGGTGGTGGAGAGGGCGCGCTCGGTCCCTCCGCGCACGCGGAGATGCGCCGTCGCGCACGCCTCCCGCCGTCACCAGCGCCCGGTTCCCTCCGCGCACGCGGAGATGCGCCGCCTTCGACGTTCCCTCGGCGCAAGCGGCTCCGCACACGCGGAGATAGTCGGGCCCCGTTGCCATCTTCAGCGCCGGGCCCTTTGTTTCCTCCACGCACGCCGAGATGTCCGTTCCTGCGTTCCACAAACGACCGTGGCCAAGGGCAGTCACCCCCGGGTCCAGCACGGGGCGAACGCCGGCATGGGCGGTGCCTCCAGCGGGTCCGTGCCGGCACTGGTCACCGGCCACCTCCTCATCGCGGCCGGCAGTGCCAACCGGTCAACCCCCCTCAGCACTTGCGGAGATGAGCCAGGCGCACCAACCACGCATAAAGGAACAAGATGGCTTTATGGGAATCGCACGAGGATAACCTGGACGTTTGCATGACCTGTCTAGATCATCTCTCAATAAATGTCAGATCTAACGTGCCATTTGTGCAGTTCAGCCAAATCTACAAGCGACATCCAGATGAGAAAACTTCGCGACAAATCGGCGCGAGATAACAACCGACACGGCAACCAGCCGAGCAACCGGCCACCCGCCAAGAGTCCATCGGCCCATCCTCGTGACGGCGATCATCAGCCCAGCCATCATCCGGGACACGCGCAGGCTCCCCCGCCTCCCTCTGCTGCGCCCGCGCCGGATGCGCCTACCTCCCACGTGCCAGGCAACCACCCGTCCCGGCCGCGCGGCTCGGAGCCGGCGACCGAGGCCGCAACGCCGCCTCCTACCGCACGCTCCTCTCCCCCGGCCCGCACACCCTCCGTCTCCGTCGATGCCCCACCGTCCGCGGCTGCGGCCCCACCGACGCCCGCTGTCCCCTCGGCCCGCCACGTGGCGCCGTTGCCGACCGTGCTGGGCGCGGGCGCTGTGCTGGCAGCGGCCATCACCGGCGCGCTCGCACTGCGTCGGCTGCTGCAGCGCCGCCGCCGAAGGCCGGGTGAGCAGATCGCCCTCACACTCGAGACCTCATCGGCGGAGGCCCAACTGGCCGCTGCCGCCGAGCCGCAGAGCGCAGCCCGCCTGGACCTGGCGCTGCGCACCCTGGCACACCAGGCCGCACAGGACGGCGAAGGTTCGGGGCGGCTGCCGTCGGTGCGGGCGGCACGCATCGGGGCCCGCACCCTGGACATCCTCCCGGAGGACCCCACTGGCCGGCCTCTGACGCCATTCGTTGCGGGGCGGTCCGGGTGGTGGACGCTTCCCGACGACGCTGCGCTCCTGGACGAGGAGACCGCCCGCCAGGTGCCGGCGCCGTATCCGGGCCTGGTCACGGTAGGAACCGCCGCGGCCGGTGACCTGGTGCTGCTGAACCTGGCCCAGATGCCCGCTCTGCTGCTGGACGGCAGTCCGCTGGACATCACCGAGGTGTGCACCGCGCTGGCACTGGAGTACGCGATGAGCCCGTGGGCCGGCGAGGTGGAGATCATCGCCGTCGGCTTCGGTAAGGACCTGCCGCACCTGCTGCCCACCTCCCGCATCGCCCACATGCGCCAGGCCACCCACGCCCTACGGGATCTCACCGAGCGGCTCCTCGAAGCCCACCAGACACCCGCCCCGTCCCATCCGCCGTACCTGCTGCTGTGCGCGGACGCCCTCGACGCGGACACCGCCTGGCAGTTCGCCGACCTCATCGACAAGACCGACACCGTGCCGGTCACACTCGTCGCCCCCGCAAGCTCCGCCGCGGCGCACTTCCCCCATGCCGACCTCCTCAACGCCTCACTCGATGAGCCGCAGCCACTGGAGTTGGTTGATACCGCCATCACAGTGCAGCGCCTGGACCACGCGGCCTACCAGCAGATCACCACCGCGCTTGCCGTCTCGGGACAGCCCGCCGAACCCGCCCAAGGACCCTGGCAGCACGTGCCCCACGAGCCCGATGGCCGCCCGCAGCCCGCGCCCGGGCAGCCGGAAGACCTGGCCAGCCACGGCGACGACAGCACGTCCCCCCGCACGACCGGCGTACCGGCCCCCGCAGGGGACATGGGTGAGATGGCGGTGTTCCCGGCCCTGCTGGCCGCCTCCACCGACCCCGCAGCACCAGGCCTGCCCGCCGCCGTCCAACACCGCACCCCCACGCCCGAGAAGGACCGTGCAGGGGCCGGGTCGGCCGCCCCGGCGAGTTCCGCGCAGGCGGCTCAGGGCCTTGTGGCCCGCGTCGACGGGAAGGACAACGGGCAGGAGCTGCAGGCGCCGCAGATCCGGGTCCTGGGTCCCATCGAGGTGGATGGCGTGGCCTTCACCGGTCACGGCCCGCGGATGGCGCATCTGGCGGCGCTGTTGTATTTCCGTCCCGGTCGCACCGCCGACGTGCTGTGCGCCGACATGGACCCACTCAACCCCTGGTCACCCGCCACCCTCAACGCCCGCCTGCAGGGCCTGCGCCGCGCGCTGGGCAACGACCCGACCGGCAGCCCCTATGTGCCGCGCCGCCGCTTGGGCGAAGATCCCTACGGGCTCTCCCCCGCCGTCCGCTGCGACTGGAGCGATTTCCTTCACCTCGTCGAACACGCCCTGCCCCACGGCCCAGCTGCCCTGCCCGACCTGGAGCAGGCACTCGGCCTGGTCCGCGGACGGCCCTTCGGCGCCCGTCCTCTGCCGTGGGCCGAACCCCACCAGCAAGAGATGACCACGCGCATCATCGACGTCGCCCACACCGTGGCCACCCACCGCACGGCCGCCGGCCCCCACCACGACCTCAGCAAAGCCCACCGGGCCATCGCCACCGGCCTCGACGTCGACGACAGCGCCGAACTGCTGTACCGGGACTGGATGCGCATCGAGCACACGGCCCACAACCGGTCCGGACTCCACACCGCCATCACCCGCATCCAGCAGGTCAACCGGATGCTGGACGTCTCGCTCGAGACCGAAACCGAGCAACTCATCAACGACCTCCTCGGCAAACACCCGCACACGCCGCGCGTTGAGGCGCTATGACCCCCATCGGGTCAGCACGCGTCACGCTGCCCCGGCTCAAAGGGCCGGACGCCGGGAATGCGGCGCACGTGACATCCCAGCAGGGAGGGAGCCGGGCGTCATCGACTTCACCGTTGGCGTTCCCTGAGTTCACCCGGCTCCAGCGCGTGTTGATCGGTGTGGTCGTATCGGGGGCCGTCATCATCGCCGGGATCGGCTTCGCGGGCTCCTACGCGGCCGTACGCGAGCTGGCCATAAGGAAGGGCTTCGGGAACTTCGCCTACGTCTTCCCGATCGGCATCGACGCGGGCATCTGCGTCCTGCTGGCCCTGGACCTGCTGCTGACCTGGATCCGCATCCCCTTCCCGCTCCTGCGCCAAACAGCGTGGCTGCTGACGGCGGCGACGATCGCGTTCAACGGCGCGGCGGCCTGGCCCAACCCGCTGGGTGTGGGCATGCACGCGGTGATCCCCGTGCTGTTCGTGGTCGCCGTCGAGGCGGCCCGCCACGCGATCGGCCGGATCGCGGACATCACGGCGGACAAGCACATGGAGGGCGTCCGCCTGACCCGCTGGCTGCTCTCCCCCATACCCACGTTCCTGCTCTGGCGCCGGATGAAGCTGTGGGAGCTCCGCTCCTACGACCAGGTCATCAAGCTGGAACAGGAACGTCTCGTGTACCAGGCCCGCCTGCGCTCCCGCTTCGGCCGCGCCTGGCGCCGCAAGGCGCCGGTGGAGTCGCTCATGCCGCTGCGGCTGGCGAAGTACGGCGTCCCACTGATGAACACCGCCCCCGCGGGCCTGGCCGCGGCCGGGATAGAACCGGCCCTCATACCCCCGTCGCCTGAGCCGGCCGCGGCTCCGGCGAGTCGCACCGCGGGGACCGGTCCCGTCGCCCAGCAGGCGGCGCCTGCGGGCGAGCCGCGCCCCGAGCTCGAGGGCCGGCAGCACCCCGAGCAGCCCGTCCAGGCCGAGAATCCCGAGCAGAGCCCCTGGTTCAACACCCAGCAGCAGCCGCCGGACTACCACGGCGGATACGACCCGGGCTACGAGCCGGAACCTTCCTACGTCGGCGAGGAAGAGCACTGGCAGTTCTACGAGGCGCAGCAGTACCAGAACCCCGTCCAGGAGATCCCGGAGCAGTACCGGAACCAGATCCCCGAGCAGTACCCGAACCCGGTTCCGGACCAGTACCTGAGTCCCGTCCCGGAGCAGCCCCTGGAACCGTCTCCCGAGGACACCGGGAGCTTCCCCATCCCCGTCTCCGGCAACCGCATGCGCGAGCTCGGCGAGGGCGGCGGCGCACCGGAACCGGACGAGGAGTCGTACTACCAGGTCTTCAAGCAGTCGATCAACGGCAGCTATCCGACACCGCGCGAGTTCATCGACAACGTCGAGGCGGAGTTCCGCATCAGCCTCGCCTCGGACGACGCCAAGCGCATGGTCAGCCGCTTCACGAACCGCCACACCGCGGAGCTGGAAGAGGACCACATCGCATAACTCCCGGCACGTACGACGACGGGGGCGCCCGGTGCCATCACCGAGCGCCCCCGTCGTCGTACGGCAGGTCCTACTCCCCGAGCAGCGTGCGCACCCGGTCCTGTCCCACCGCGAGCAGCAGGGTGGGCAGCCGCGGACCGGTGTCACGGCCCACGAGCAGGTGGTACAGCAGCGCGAAGAACGACCGCTGCGCGGTCTTGATCTCCGGCGGCAGCTCCTTGGGCGTGGCGTCGGCGGAGAACCCGGCCTGCACCTTGGGCACGCCGTACACAAGGTGGGTGAGCCCGTCCAGGGACCAGTGCTCCGCGAGGCCCTCGATCAGCAGCCGCAGCGACTGCTGCCCCTGCTCGTCGAGGGACTTCAGCAGTTCGACGTCGGGCTCGGTACGGACGACGGTGCGCTGGTCCGCCGGCACCTGGGTGTTGATCCAGGCCTCGGCCCTGTCGTACCGCGGCCGGACCTCGTCGACCGAGGTGAGCGGGTCGGCCGGGTCCAGGTCGGACAGGATGCGCAGCACCTGGTCCGGCTGACCGGCGGTGATGTCGGCGACGGACGCCAGCGTGCGGTAGGGCAGCGGGCGCGGGGTGGAGGGCAGCGGGCCTGCGGCCGTACCGGTCGCCCGGGTGTACCCGGCCACATCGCCCGGCAGCGCGGAGTCGTCGGCGACCTTGAGCGCCAGCTTGTCCCACTCGTCGTAGAGCCGCTGGATCTCCTGATCGAAGGCGATCTTGAAGGACTGGTTGGGCCTGCGCCGGGCGTAGAGCCAGCGCAGTAGCTGGGGCTCCATGATCCGCAGCGCGTCGGCCGGGGTCGGCACCCCGCCCTTGCTGCTGGACATCTTGGCCATGCCGCTGATGCCCACGAAGGCGTACATGGGGCCGATGGGCCGTTCGCCGCCGAAGATCCCGACGATCTGGCCGCCGACCTGGAAGCTGGAACCCGGGGAGGAGTGGTCGACGCCGGAGGGCTCGAAGACGACACCCTCGTAGGCCCACCGCATGGGCCAGTCGACCTTCCAGACCAGCTTGCCGCGGTTGAACTCGCTCAGCCGCACCGTCTCGGTGAACCCGCAGTCCGAGCACGTGTAGGTCAGCTCGGTGGTGTCGTCGTCGTACGCCGTCACGGTGGTGAAGTCCTTGCCGCACCGGCCGCAGTAGGGCTTGTACGGGAAGTACCCGGCGGAGCCGGAGCTGCCGTCGTCCTCGCCGGCCGCGCCGGAGCCCTCGGCGGCCTCGAGCTCGGCCTCGTCGACCGCCTTCTGCTGCTGCTTGGCGGCGGCCTTGGGCCGGGTGCGGTACTGCTCGAGGACGGCGTCGATCTCGCCGCGGTGCTTCATCGCGAAGAGGACCTGCTCGCGATAGGCACCGGAGGTGTACTGCGCCGTCTGGCTGATGCCTTCGTACTCCACGCCCAGTTCGGCCAGCGACTCGATCATCGCGGCCTTGAAGTGCTCGGCCCAGCTCGGGTGGGCCGATCCCTTGGGGGCGGGCACGGACGTCAGCGGCTTGCCGATGTGCTCGGCCCAGGACTCGTCGACGCCCGGCACCCCGAAGGGCACCTTGCGGTAGCGGTCGTAGTCGTCCCAGGACAGGACATGGCGCACCGTGTATCCGCGCCGCCGGATCTCGTCGGCGACGAGATGGGGCGTCATGACCTCCCGCAGGTTCCCCAGGTGGATCGGGCCCGACGGGGAGAGTCCGGACGCGACGACGACCGGTTTGCCCGGGGCCCGACGCTCCGACTCCTCGATGACCTCATCCGCGAAACGGGAGACCCAGTCGGTGGTCTCGGTGCTCTGAGCCACGATCGGCACGTCCTTCTTTCTCCATGGGCAGCCGGTACGGTCGCACGGCTGACCGGTCCATTGTCCCAGGCGGGGCCGCCACGACGAAAACGCCTTTTCACGGCCCCGCCACATCCTCGATGAAGCCCGGGCACGGGCCGACGTCCGGCCCGCGAAGGGAAAAATCGCTTTACCCCGCATGGGATACTGGGTTTGTCCATCTATTCGCACGAGGAGAACGGCACCCACTCCTATGGCCTCGGTCACGTCCCTCACCGATTCCGTCCAGCAGCGCCTCGCGAACGCCCTCTCGGCCGCCCTGCCCGAGGCCGCCGACGCGGACCCGCTGCTGCGACGAAGCGATCGGGCGGACTACCAGGCCAACGGGATCCTGGCACTCGCGAAGAAGGCGAAGGCGAACCCGCGCGAGCTGGCGACCCAGGTCGTGGACAAGGTCGTCACGGGTGATCTGATCGAGGACGTCGAGGTCTCCGGGCCCGGCTTCCTCAACATCACGGTCACCGACAAGGCGATCACCGAGAACCTCTCCGCCCGGGCCGCCGACCCCGACGGCCGCCTCGGCGTGCCGCCCTCCGAGACCGCGGGCACCACGGTCATCGACTACGCCCAGCCGAACGTGGCCAAGGAGATGCACGTCGGCCACCTGCGCTCCGCGGTGATCGGCGACTCCGTGGTCAAGCTCCTGGAGTTCACCGGCGAGACGGTCGTCCGGCGCCACCACATCGGCGACTGGGGCACCCAGTTCGGCATGCTCATCCAGTACTTGGACGAGCACCCGCACGAGCTGGACCACAAGGCCGCCGAGGTCACCGGCGAAGAGGCGATGTCGAACCTCGACCGGCTCTACAAGGCGGCCCGCAGGCTCTTCGACTCGGACGAGGAGTTCAAGACGCGGGCCCGGCGCCGGGTGGTCGACCTCCAGGCCGGCGACGCGCGCACGCTCGCCATGTGGCAGAAGTTCGTCGACGAGTCGAAGATCTACTTCTTCTCCGTCTTCGACAAGCTGGACATGGACATCCGTGACCCCGACATCGTCGGTGAGTCCGGCTACAACGACATGCTCGAGGAGACGTGCCGCCTGCTGGAGGAGTCCGGTGTGGCGGTCCGCTCCGAGGGTGCCCTGTGCGTCTTCTTCGACGACGTCAAGGGCCCGGACGGCAAGCCGGTGCCGCTGATCGTGCGGAAGTCGGACGGTGGCTACGGCTACGCGGCCACGGACCTCTCCGCGATCCGCGACCGCGTCTTCAACCTCAAGGCGAACTCGATCATCTACGTCGTGGACGCCCGCCAGTCGCTGCACTTCAAGATGGTCTTCGAGACCGCACGGCGGGCCGGCTGGCTGAACGACGACGTGAAGGCGTACCAGCTCGCCTTCGGCACGGTCCTCGGCAAGGACGGCAAGCCGTTCAAGACCCGTGAGGGCGAGACGGTCCGCCTGGTCGACCTTCTCGACGAGGCGATCGAGCGCGCCTCCGCCGTCGTACGGGAGAAGGCGCAGGACCTGTCCGAGGAGGAGATCACCGAGCGCGGGTCCCAGGTGGGCATCGGCGCGGTGAAGTACGCGGACCTGTCGACGTCGGCGAGCCGGGACTACAAGTTCGACCTCGACCAGATGGTGTCGCTGAACGGCGACACGTCCGTCTACCTCCAGTACGCCTACGCCCGTATCCAGTCGATCCTGCGGAAGGCCGGCGAGGTGCGCCCGGCCGCGCACCCCGAGCTGGAACTGGCCGATGCCGAGCGCGAACTCGGCCTGCACGTGGACCAGTTCGCGGAGACGGTGGCGGAGGCCGCCCGGGAGTACGCACCGCACAAGCTGGCCGGGTATCTGTACCAGTTGGCTTCTCTTTACACGTCCTTCTACGACAAGTGCCCGGTCCTCAAGGCCGAGACGCCCGATCAGGTCGAGAACCGCCTGTTCCTGTGCGACGTCACGGCCCGCACTTTGCACGAGGGCATGGCGCTGCTCGGCATCAGGACGCCCGAGCGGCTCTGACAGCGCACCGCCTCGCCAAGCGCCCCGCATCCCGGGCCGGTTCCCGGGATGCGGGGCTCTCGTGCGTCAGCCGCCCTGCCGCGTGATCCACTCCGCGCCGCCGAGCGGGAAGTCGTAGCCCGGCCGTCCCGTGTCCCCGCTCGTCCGGAACGGCTTGCCGTGGTCGTCGATCCGGACGGTGCCGTGCCGTGCACCGCTGGACCACTCCAGTTCCAGGTACCAGCGCACATCGTGCGCGGCGCTGCGGGCCAGGACGTGAAAGACCTCGGGATCGGACTCGCTCACCTTGAACGGGAAGTCGCGCTGCCCCTGCGCGGGCACCGCGGACGGACGGCCCGCGTCCAGGTCCACGCCGAACGCCTGCGTCCCCACACCACCGCCGCAGCCGACGGCCATGGAGTAGTCGTTCCAGGCCAGGGGCGCGTCCGACGACACCACTCGGACCCTCAGGTCCTCCAGCACCACGGTCCGGCTGCCGGTGCCCTGCACCGTGAGGGAGACGTACTGCTCCCCGGACGACACCGCGCCGAGGGCCGACACCCAGCCCGGGGCGTCCTGTTCGGTGGGCGGTGGTGGCACCTGCTGCGCCGAACGGTCGATCAGATAGTGCTGGCTGCACTGGTCCTCCCAGGCGTACGGGCGGGTGTTGACCGTCAGCGGTACGCCGGAGCCCGTGTCCGCGCGGTCGGTCGCCGGGGGGCTCGAGCCCAGCGAGCCGGCACCCGGTTCGGGGCTCCGGACCGCGTCGGCCGCCGTGTCCGCGCCGTCGCCGGACCGCGACGGCGAGGGAGCCGTCGGGCCCGCGGTGCCGAGGCCGACCGCCGGCCCCCGCCCGCCCACGGTCGACGACGCGCGCGGCGGGCTCTGTACACCGCTCGCCCCGGTACCGGAGAAGGGGTTCCACGCGAGTGTGGCGGCGCCCAGGACTGCGAGGGCACCGACTGGGACGAGCACCGCGGAGCGTATGCGCCGGCGGGTGCCGGAACGTGCGCCCGTGACCGGCTCCTCGTGGACGGCCCCTCGATCGTCCTGCGGCGCCGGCTCCATGGCGGCGCCGGACCCGTCCGCTGCGGTACCACCGGCCACCGGTTCCACGGTACTTCCCGCCGAGTCCCCGTCCGCCCGCTCCTGCCCCGGCCCGGCATCCGCGTCCGGCTCGGCGGGGCGCGCCGCTTGTACGGCGGCCGTCCTGCCCTTCCTCTCCCGCACGGCGTCGGCCAGCACCCATCGGCGATGCAGCTCGACCAGTTCTTCGGGTGACGCCTTGCACAACCGGGCCAGCCGCTCCACGGGCGCGTAGTCGGTCGGCACGACATCCCCGTTGCAGTAGCGGTGCAGCGTCGACGTGCTCATGTGGAGCCGCTTGGCCAGCAGCCCGTAACTCAGCCCGGACCGCTCCTTCAACTCCCGCAGCGACTGCCCGAACGCGTCTGCCGCATCCACCCCCGACACCATTCCTCCGCTTCCCGCATCCCGTCCCGGCATCCCAGAGACACCTCGTTCCCCCAGCTCAACGCTACTGCGGGCGTTCCAGTGTCCCTGATGGTCCGTCGGTCGTAGCGGCTGGGACACATCGCCCCGCAGGCTTCAGGCCATCCAAGCACGCCGCTCCCGCCGACCGGCCGGGCGGCGTGCGCCATCCCGGAACCGCGAACGAGGTATCCAGCCATGCGCACCCTCCGCACCACCCGCCCCCGCACCGCACTGCTCGCCACCACCACGGCCGCGCTCGCCGCTCTGGCCCTGACGGCGTGCCAGAGCGGCATGGGCACACAGGACGAGGGCAAGGCGTCGTCGACACCGACCGTGTCGTCCGCGGTGCACAGCCCGGCCGCGCAGAACACCGGTTCCTCGCAAACGGGTTCGGGATCCGGGTCGTCGACCACGCAGGGGTCGGACGCGACGTCCCACACGGGCAAGGGGACCGGCGCGGGTTCCGCGGGCTCCGGCTCCGGCTCCGGCTCCGGCTCCGGCAAGGGCAGCGGGACGACGACCGCCTCCCCTGTCCTGTGCAACGGCGCCAACACCCGCGTCACCGCCCAGGAGGTGTCCCGTCCTGTCGACCACATGCTGATCACCGCCACGAACACCGGCTCGCGGCCGTGCGCCCTGACGTACTACCCCTTCCTGCGGTTCGACGAGATGCAGTGGGCGCCCGGGGCGTTCGAGGAGAGCCGGCCGCAGGCCGTCACCACGCTCGCCCCCGGTGAGTCCGGCTACGCGGGTGTGCGTCTCTCCGCCGCCGACGGCAGCGGAGAGAACGGCACGACGGGCCACAAGCTGACCGTCCTCTTCCAGGGGCGGACCCCGCGCAGTGACGCGGGCCCGACGGCCGAGGTGAAGCTGCCCGCCAAGGGCGTCCACTACGACAGCGAGCTGACCGCGACGTACTGGCAGACGACCGCGGCCGACGCCCTCACCTGGTGAGGTCCCCGGGTGGTGGGGAGGCGAACTCGCACCACACCACCTTGCCGAGTTCCCGCTCACCGACACCCCACTTGTCGGCGAGCGCGGCGACCAGCAGCAGGCCCCGGCCGCCCTCACCCGCCTCGTCGAGGACACGGGGGACGCCGGGCCCGCTGTCGTGCACCTCCACCCGCAGCACCACACGGTCGTACCGCAGGAACACCCGGAACTGGCGGCCCGGCGGCACACCGTGCATCAGCGCGTTGGTCGCCAGCTCGCTGACGCACAGCAGCACGTCGTCCCGCCGCCCGCCTCCGGTGAGCCCCCAGCCGGTCAGGGTCTCGTGGGCGAACCGCCTGGCGGCCGGGACGGAACGCCGCTCGCGCCGGAAGAACCTCTCGCGCAGGGGCGGGAGTTGAATCATCTCGTTCACGGGACGAGTGTTGCGGAGAGTGACTACCTTGGATCACCGGGTGAGCCCGTACAGATTTTTTGTACGGGTTCGTTCGGGGTCACGTACGGGCAGGTGCGGGGAGTGGGTCCGGCATGAACTCCAGGAAGCTTCCGCGGAAGAAGAACCTCTCGGCCATGAGGATGCTGGGCGTACAACTCGGCACGGCCCGCCGCGCGGCCGGCTTCACCCAAAGGTCCCTCGGCGAGCGGTTGATGATCGACGAGGAGACCATCGCGTCGATCGAGCAGGGCCGACGTCCGCTGAAGCCGGACCTGGCCGCGTCGCTGGACGAACTCCTGGGGACCAAGGGGATGTTGTCGGCCGGGGTGGCGAACCTTCCGGAGATCGACCAGTTCCCGTTGTGGGCGGAGCTGTATGTGCAGCACGAGCGTGAGGCGGTCTCACTTTCCCTGTATGCCAGCCAGGTTCTGCCCGGCCTCCTCCAGGCCGAGCAGTACGCACGAGCCGTTTTGCGCGAACGTGTTCCTGCCTACGACGAGGACGAGATCGAGACCAGAACCGCCGCCCGCACAGGCCGCCGCGACGTGCTGCACCGAAAGACCCCGCCGACGGTGAGTTTCATCGTCTGGGAACCGGTGCTGCACCTTGACATCGGTGGCGCGGACGTCCGCCGCGAGCAACTGCGCCACCTGCGCGAGTACAGCGAACTTCCGGGTCTTTCCTTGCAGTTCCTGCCTCTGGACAGTCCATCCCATGCCGGGCTCGACGGCCCCTTCATCCTCTTGGAGACCCCGGATCACCAGCACTTGGCCTACATCGAAGGGCAGCGGGGCAGCCAATGGGTGTCCGACCCGAGCGAGGTGTCCATCCTGGCGCGCAAGTATGCGATGCTGCGAACACAGGCCCTCACACCACAGGAGTCGCAACGCCTGTTGGACCGTCTGCTAGGAGAACAAGGTGAGCAGCGCACTTCAGTGGTTCACGTCGACCTACAGCGGTAGTGAGGGCGGCGAATGCCTCGAGGTCGCCTTCGCAAGCGATGACTTCGGGACCGACCGCGCGGTCCACATCCGTGACTCCAAGAACCCCACCGGGCCCATCTTCACCGTCTCTCCGGAGGCCTGGGCCGCGTTCACGGACTACGCGACCCGCTAGAGCCGTTGTCAGTGGCTGCCCCTACAGTCACCGGCATGGCGACACTTCCCAATCCGCTGCCTCGCTTGGCGGCCGATCCGAGCGGGCGCGTGCTCGGGCTCGAACTCCCGCCCGGGAGTCTGATCGACGCGACGGACGACGGGCCTTGGCACGAGCCGCTGCTGTGGCATGCCGGGCGCCCCGCGTCCTCCGGCAACTGGGCGCGGCTGGGTTCGCCCGGGGCGCGGGCGGGCCTCCTCCCGGTCCTCGTGGACGTCGGCGGCACGCAGGGCGGGCCCGAGGAATGGGAGTTGATGCCGGGCGAGATGTCGTACCCCGGCGATCACGACGCCGAGGAGGTACTGGCCGAGTTCTGGGGCGACGAGGACGCCGACGACGAACTCGACGAGATGCTCGCCCCCTTCGGCCCGCAGTGGCCGGGACTCGCCGCCGCTCCCCGGCTGACGGCCGACCCCGACGCGCGCGCCGCCGAGGTCGCCGACTCCCTGCTGGAGGAGGGCTCCTGGTTCAAGGAGCCGCGCCTCGCCCTGGTTCCGGCCCGTCGTTCCGCCGACATCCCCGCGGCCATCGGCTGGGGCGGGCCCCTGAACCACGAGACCGACACGGCCCGTCTGTGTGCCGTGCTCCGCTCCTGGGAGGACCGCTTCGGCATACGGGTCGTCGCGCTCACCTTCGACCAGCTCGTGCTGTCGGTGGCGGCGCCGCCGACCACCGCCGCCGAGGCGGAGGAGGTCGCCGCCGAGCACTTCGCCTTCTGCCCGGACAACATCACCCAGGGGCACCACGACACGCTGCGGGAGTACGCCGAACACGACGTCCTGGGCCGGAGGATCTGGTCCTTCTGGTGGGACTGACCCGCTCGCCCTAGTCCAGTGCCCTCCCCAGGCGCCGCAGTCCCTCGGCGATCTCCTCCGGCGTGTGCGTGACGAAGCACAGCCGCATCGTCGACCGATCCGGCGCGCCCGCATAGAAGGGCGCGCCCGGGACGTACGCCACATCCTGTTCGACCACGCGCGGCAGCAGGGCCGTCGTGTCGTACGCCTCGGGAAGGCGGGCCCACAGGAACATGCCGCCCTCGGGCCGGTTCCAGTCCGATCCCTCCGGCAGCGCGTCCGGAAGTCCGGCGAGCATGGCGTCCCGTCGTTCGCGGTAGGCGGCGGCGACCCGGGCCACATGGCCGTCCAGATCACGGTCGGCCAGGTAGCGGGCCGCGGCGAGCTGGTTGACGGTCGGCGTATGCAGGTCGGCGGCCTGTTTGGCGACCGCGCACGCCCGCCGCAGGGCCGCCGGTGCCCGCAGCCAGCCGAGCCGCAGCCCCGGCGCCATGACCTTGGAGAAGGAACCGAGCAGCACACTGCGGTCGCCCGCGTCCTCGTAGGAGGAGATCCAGGGCACACGCTCGCCCTCGAAGCGGAGTTCGCCGTACGGGTCGTCCTCGACGATCCACAGCCCGTGCCGGGCGGCGACCCGCGCGACCGCGGCACGGCGGTCGGCCGGCAGGGTGCGGCCGGTGGGGTTCTGGAAGGTGGGGACCGTGTAGAGCAGCTTGGGACGCTCCCCGACCACCAGTTCCTCCAGCGCGTCCGGATCGATCCCGTCCGCGTCGCCGGGCACGGGCACGATCCGGGCGCCGGCGAAGCCGAACACCTGAAGGGCCGCGAGGTAGCAGGGGCTTTCGACGAGAACCGTGTCGCCGGGGTCGAGCAGGGCCGTCGCGAGCAGGGACAGCGCCTGCTGCGAGCCGGTGGTCACGAGCAGGTCGTCGGCGTCCGTGGCCAGACCGCGCACGGAGGTGCGGTCCGCGAGCGCGGCCCTGAGCCCGGGCTCGCCCTCCGTCGTGGAGTACTGCAGCGCCTGCCGCGCGGCCCCGGTCAGCACGGCGTGAAAGGCGGCGGCCACGCCTTCCGAGTCGAAGAGACCGGGAGCGGGCAGTCCCCCCGCGAAGTTGACGACTTCGGGACGAGCGGTGACGGCCAGGATGTCCCGTACGGGAGAGCCGCCGACGGAGGCGACCCGGGCGGCGAACGCGGGCTGCGGCGAACCGGTGATCGCACTGTTGATGAAGGTCACGGCGGCGGCTCCTTGTGTGACACCGGCGCCCTCACGGCGAGGAACCCCCGTCGGCACGCCGCTCGAAACCGTCTCGTTCGCGCGCCCGGGGGGCATGGCTGCCCCATGCAACAACCTCGTATCGTCATGCGGACGACCGTTCTTGGGCTCTAGCATGCGGCCCATGCTGCCCAGCGTGGACACGATCGACGAGTTGGAAGCGATGGTCTCGGACGAGGCGGTACTGCGCCCGGCCGCACTCGACGTCTGCGACCGTCTCGGGCTCGTCGGACTGCCGGTGCGGCGCTTCGACGACGGTTCGCGCCCCGTGTACGCGGTCGGCGGCGATCTGGTGCTGAAGCTGTATCCACGGTTCGAGATGACGGAAGCGATCAGGGAGGCGCGGGTCCTGGCCCACCTCTGGGGTCAACTTCCGCTGCCCACACCGCGGCTGCACGCCACGGACGAGTACTCCAACGGCTGGCGGTTCGTGCTGATGTCCCGGCTGCCCGGCCTGAGCGTCGCCGAGGCATGGCCACGTCTCACGGCGGCGGACCAGGACCGGATCGTCACGGAGTCGGCCGAGACGCTCGCCGCCCTGCACGCGATGAACCACGCGCCGCTGACGGACGTCCTCGGCCCCACCGACTGGGGCGCGTTCCTGGACCGCCGGCGCGCCCGGGCCACGGGGCACCACACCGCGAACGGCGTGGGAGAGCCATGGCTGAGCGGGATCCCCGAGTTCCTGGACTCGGTTCCGCTGCCCGCGTCGACCGACCTGGCCCTGCTCCACACCGAGTTCATGCCGGAGCACCTGACCATCGACATGCGCGACGGCCGTCGGCTGACCGGGCTCTTCGACTTCGAGCCCGCGATGATCGGCGACCCCGCGTACGACTTCGTGAACGCGGGCCTGTTCGTCACGCGCGGCGACCCACGCCAGCTCCGCCGCTTCTACGAGGCCTACGGGCGCTCACCGCACGACCCGTACCAACTGCTCGCGTACACGCTGCTGCACGTGTACAGCGACCTGCCCTTCTGTCTGGACGAGCTTCCGTCCCCTTCCGAACCGCGCATCGACGCACTCGCCGAGCTGTGGTTCGGCACGAAGGGCTGACCGGCGCAGGGTGATCGGGTCCCGCTGCGGACTCCTCGCCCCGGCCGGCGAAGGACACCGCACCGCGTGCCTCACCGACGGCCCCGATGTGCCGAGACGAGGGCGGGGGGCTAGCGCAGCTGCCGTGCGACCTCGGTGGCCCAGTACGTCAGGATGGAGCGCGCACCGGCCCGCTTGATGCCGGTCAGGGTCTCGAGGATCGCGCGCTCGCGGTCGACCCAGCCCTTCTCCGCGGCGGCCTCGATCATCGCGTACTCACCGGAGATCTGATACGCGGCGACGGGCACGTCGACCGCGTCCGCCACCCTCGCCAGGACGTCGAGGTAGGGACCGGCCGGCTTGACCATCACCATGTCGGCGCCCTCCTCCAGATCGAGGGCGAGTTCCCGCAGGGACTCCCGCCAGTTCGCGGGGTCCTGCTGGTAGGTCTTGCGGTCGCCCTTCAGGGACGAGGCGACGGCCTCGCGGAACGGGCCGTAGAAGGCGGAGGAGTACTTGGCGGTGTAGGCGAGGATCGCGACGTCCTCGCGCCCGATCTGGTCCAGCGCGTCCCTGACGACCCCGATCTGGCCGTCCATCATGCCGCTGGGCCCGACGACATGGGCACCCGCGTCGGCCTGTACCTGTGCCATCTCGGCGTACCGCTCGAGAGTGGCGTCGTTGTCGACCCGCCCCTGGGCGTCGAGCACACCGCAGTGGCCGTGGTCGATGACCTCGTCCAGACACAGGTCGGACATGACGAGGAGGTCGTCCCCGACCTCGGCACGCACATCGCCGATGGCGACCTGGAGGATCCCTTCCGGGTCGGTCCCCGGCGTGCCCACGGCGTCCTTCTTCGACTCCTCCGGCACACCGAAGAGCATGATCCCGGAGATCCCCGCCTCCGCCGCCTCCACGGCCGCCTTCTTGAGGCTGTCCCGGGTGTGCTGCACGACGCCCGGCATCGACGAGATCGGCACGGGCTCGGCGATGCCCTCCCGCACGAACGCCGGGAGGATGAAGTCGGCCGGGTGCAGCCGGGTCTCGGCGACCATACGGCGCATGACGGGGGTGGTACGCAGACGACGGGGACGCGTACCGGGGAAGGATCCGTACTTCGTCATGCCGTCTACGCTACGCCCGGCCGGGGCGAGCCTTTGCCGACGCTATGTCGGAGTATGGGCCCCTGCCGAACGCGGATGTGCCTCGGGGGTGCTCCGCGAACCGGAGCACCCCCGAGGCACGAGAACCGACCGGCCGGATCAGGTGGTCGACCTGCGCCGCCGCGCCCCCGGGCGCCGCTCGCTGGGACGCGTCACCGGGTCCCCGGCCTCCAGGGCGGCAGCACGCCGCTTCAGGCCGAAGTCCGCCAGCGCCTGGGCCAGCTTGTGGACGGACGGCTCCGGAGCCATGACGTCCACCCGCAGTCCGTGCTCCTCCGCCGTCTTCGCCGTGGCGGGACCGATACAGGCGATGACCGTCACATTGTGCGGCTTGCCCGCGATACCGACCAGGTTCCGGACCGTCGAGGACGACGTGAACAGGACCGCGTCGAAGCCGCCGCCCTTGATCGCCTCCCGGGTCTCGGCCGGCGGGGGCGAGGCGCGGACCGTCCGGTAGGCGGTGACGTCGTCCACCTCCCAGCCGAGCTCGATCAGGCCGGCGACCAGGGTCTCCGTGGCGATGTCGGCACGGGGCAGGAACACCCGGTCGATCGGGTCGAACACCGGGTCGTACGGCGGCCAGTCCTCCAGCAGGCCGGCGGCGGACTGCTCCCCGCTCGGCACCAGGTCCGGCTTCACGCCGAAGGCGACCAGCGCCTTCGCCGTCTGCTCGCCCACCGCGGCCACCTTGATGCCCGCGAAGGCGCGCGCGTCGAGCCCGTACTCCTCGAACTTCTCCCGGACCGCCTTCACCGCGTTGACCGACGTGAACGCGATCCACTCGTACCGGCCCGTCACCAGGCCCTTGACGGCGCGCTCCATCTGCTGGGGCGTGCGCGGGGGCTCGACCGCGATCGTCGGCACCTCGTGCGGCACGGCGCCGTACGACCGCAGTTGGTCGGAGAGCGACACCGCCTGCTCCTTCGTGCGCGGGACGAGCACCTTCCAGCCGAACAGCGGCTTGGACTCGAACCACGACAACTGGTCGCGCTGGGCGGCGGCGGAACGCTCACCGACCACGGCTATCACCGGGCGGCCGCCCTCGGGGGACGGCAGCACCTTCGCCTGCTTCAGCGTCTGTGCGATGGAGCCGAGCGTCGCGGTCCAGGTGCGCTGCCGGGTGGTCGTACCGGCGACGGTCACCGTCAGCGGCGTGTCCGGCTTGCGGCCCGCCGCCACCAGCTCGCCGGCGGCGGCCGCCACCGAGTCCAGGGTCGTGGAGACCACGACGGTGCCGTCGGAGGCGCCGACCTCGGTCCAGCAGCGGTCCGAGGCGGTCCGCGCGTCCACGAACCGTACGTCCGTGCCCTGTGCGTCCCGCAGCGGCACACCCGCGTACGCGGGCACACCCACGGCGGTGGCGATACCGGGCACGACCTCGAACGGAACACCGCTCGCGGCGCACGCCAGCATCTCGCCGGTCGCGTACACGTCCAGGCCGGGGTCCCCCGTCACCGCACGGACGACCCGCCTGCCGCCCCTCGCGGCCTCCATGACAAGATGTGCGGCATCCCTCGACGCAGGGACACCAGCGGCTGTCGACTCACCGTCGACTACCGCTAGTTGAGGCGTGCCCGTGCCCGGAAGCGCACCCCTGGCGGGGTCCGGGCCCGTGGTGACGACGGCGACGCCCGTTCTGGCATGCGCGCGCACAACGGCGAGCACGTCCTGCTCGCCGACGATGACGTCCGCGTTCGCCAGCGCCTCGACGGCGCGCAGGGTGAGAAGTCCCGGATCTCCGGGTCCGGCACCGAGGAAGGTGACGTATCCGGGTTCATTGCCGGCGGGAAGGGTGGTGGGGCTCAATGTGCTCGCTCCCCCATCAGACCGGCCGCGCCCTGGGCAAGCATCTCGGCAGCGAGTTCGCGACCGAGCGTCATCGCCTGGTCGTGCGTCTCGGGCACGGGACCGGTGGTGGACAGCTGCACCAGCGACCGGCCGTCGGGGGTCCCGACGACGCCGCGCAGGCGCATTTCCTTGACAATCTGCCCGTCGGCCAGCAGGTCGGCCAGTGCGCCCACAGGGGCGCTGCAGCCGGCCTCCAGGGCGGCGAGCAGGGACCGCTCGGCGGTCACGGCGACCCGGGTGAAGGGGTCGTCGAGCCGGGCGAGCGAGGCGATCAGGTCCGCGTTGTCCGCGGCACATTCGATCGCCAGTGCCCCCTGGCCGGGGGCGGGCAGAACCGTGTCGACCGACAGGAAGTCGGTCGCCTCGTCTATCCGGCCGATGCGGGTCAGACCGGCGGCGGCGAGGACCACGGCGTCCAGCCTGCCGTCACGGACGTATCCGATCCGGGTGTCGACGTTGCCGCGGATCGGGACGGTCTCGATGTCGAGGCCGTGGCCGAGCGCATAGGCGTTCAGCTGCGCCATCCGGCGCGGCGAACCGGTGCCGATGCGCGCACCGCGGGGCAGGTCGGTGAACTTCAGGGCGTCACGCGCGACGACCACGTCGCGTGGGTCCTCCCGCACGGGCACGGCCGCCAGCGCCAGCTCCTCGGGCTGCGCGGTCGGCAGGTCCTTGAGCGAGTGCACGGCGAAGTCCACCTCGCCCCTGTGCAGCGCGTCGCGCAGCGCCGTCACGAACACACCCGTGCCGCCCATCTGGGCGAGGTGCTCGCGGGAGGTGTCGCCGTACGTCGTGATCTCCACGAGCTCCACGGGCCGTCCGGTCATGCGGCTCACGGCGTCCGCTACCTGCCCGGACTGGGCCATGGCCAGCTTGCTGCGCCTGGTCCCGAGCCTCAATGGCTCGCGTGGCTCACTCATGCTCGCCCTCGGTTCTTGGCGTTCTCGGTGTTCTCGGTGTCCGCGGCCCGGGAGACGGAGGCGACCGTCTCGGGGTCGAGGTCGAAGAGGGTGCGCAGCGCGTCCGCGTACCCGGCGCCGCCGGGCTCGGCGGCAAGCTGCTTGACCCGTACGGTCGGCGCGTGCAGGAGCTTGTCCACCACGCGCCGCACGGTCTGGGTGATCTCGGCCCGGTGCTTGTCGTCGAGCTCCGGGAGCCGTCCTTCCAGGCGCGAGATCTCGTTCGCCACCACGTCGGCGGCCATCGTGCGGAGCGCGACGACGGTCGGTGTGATGTGCGCCGCGCGCTGGGCGGCGTCGAACGCGGTGACCTCGTCGGAGACGATCCGCCGCACCTGATCGACGTCGGCGGCCATGGGCGCGTCGGCGGAGGCCTCGGCGAGCGACTCGATGTCGACGAGGCGCGCCCCGGGCAGGCGGTGCACGGCCGCGTCGACGTCCCGCGGCATCGCGAGGTCGAGGATCGACAGCACGGGTGCCGGCCGGGGGGCCGGCAGGACGGGCTCGGGACGCCGGCGCTCGGGGATCCGGCCGGCCGTCGCCGCGGTGGCGGCGAGTGCGGTGATGAGTTCGGCCTCGGCCTCGGGGTCGGCTCCGCCGGCCGGACGGCCGCTGCGCTCCTTGTCGCCCTTGTCGACCCAGGCCGCGTGCTGCTCGAGCTCGGCGGCGCCCATCCCGGCGACGGCCGCCTCGCCCAGCACGGAGAACCCGGCGGTGCCCTGGACGGCCGACAGATCCAGCGGGCAGCCGTCCTCGGCGCCGAGGCTCGTGGGAGGAAGTTCGTCCCCCGCCTCCGCCGGCGCCTCGGCGGCACGGACGGACCCGGCGCCCGCGAGGGGAGCCGGGACCACGGGTGCGAGGGGGGCGGGAGAGCCGTCCACGCGCCCCTCGAGCGCCTCGGCGACCGCCTGGGCCGTGAGGACCAGCCCGGTCGCGCCCGTGCAGGAGACCACGACGTCGGCACGTGTCAGCTCGTCCGGCACCGTCTCCATCGGTACCGCACGTGCCGCCACGTCCGTGCCGTCGTCCTCCGTCAGGATCTGCGCGAGCCGCCGGGCACGCTCCAGCGTGCGGTTGGCGACGACGACCTCGCTCACCCCGGCGCGGGCGAGGGTCGCGGCCGCCAGGGAGGACATCGAGCCGGCGCCGATCACGAGGGCGCGCCTGCCCGACGCCCAGGTCTCCACCGGCGTACCGTCCGCCAGCTGCTCGAGGCCGAAGGTCACCAGCGACTGGCCCGCCCGGTCGATGCCCGTCTCGGAGTGGGCGCGCTTGCCGACCCGCAGCGACTGCTGGAACAGGTCGTTCAGCAGCCGTCCGGCCGTGTGCTGCTCCTGCGAGACGGCCAGGGAGTCCTTGATCTGGCCGAGGATCTGGCCCTCGCCGACGACCATCGAGTCCAGACCGCAGGCCACCGAGAACAGATGGTGGACGGCCCGGTCCTCGTAGTGCACGTAGAGGTGGGGGGTGAGCTCCTCGAGGCCGACCCCGCTGTGCTGGGCGAGCAGGGTGGACAGCTCCGCGACGCCCGCGTGGAACTTGTCCACGTCGGCGTACAGCTCGATGCGGTTGCAGGTGGCGAGCACCGCGGCCTCGGCGGCCGGCTCGGCGGCGACCGTGTCCTGGAGCAGCTTGGACTGGGCGTCCGCGCTCAGCGCGGCCCGCTCCAGGACGCTGACGGGAGCGCTCCGATGGCTCAGCCCTACGACGAGGAGACTCATGCCGGCATCACGGCGGGGACGTCCCCGTCGGGCCCCTGGTCGGCGGAGTCGGTGGCCGCCGCGGCGGTCGGCAGGCCGTCGGGCAGGGCCTCCTCGCCCGCCTTGCGCTGCTCGTGGAAGGCGAGGATCTGCAGCTCGATGGAGAGGTCCACCTTGCGCACGTCGACGCCGTCCGGGACGGACAGCACGGTCGGCGCGAAGTTCAGGATGGAGGTCACACCCGCCGCCACGAGCCGGTCGCAGACCTGCTGGGCGGCGCCCGCGGGGGTGGCGATGACGCCGATGGACACGCCGTTGTCCTCGATGATCTTTTCCAGGTCGTCCGTGTGCTGCACGGGAATGCCGGCGACCGGCTTTCCGGCCATCGCCGGGTCGGCGTCGATGAGCGCCGCGACCCGGAAACCGCGCGAGGCGAATCCACCGTAGTTGGCCAGCGCCGCGCCGAGGTTACCGATACCGACGATCACAACCGGCCAGTCCTGGGTCAGGCCCAGTTCGCGGGAGATCTGGTACACGAGATACTCGACGTCGTAGCCCACGCCCCGGGTCCCGTAGGAGCCGAGGTAGGAGAAGTCCTTGCGCAGCTTCGCGGAGTTGACGCCCGCGGCGGCGGCCAGCTCCTCGGAGGAGACCGTGGGTACCGAGCGCTCCGACAGTGCTGTCAGGGCTCGGAGGTACAGCGGAAGCCTGGCGACGGTGGCCTCGGGAATCCCTCGGCTGCGGGTCGCCGGTCGGTGAGTTCGGCCAGTTGCCACGGTGCTCCTGCGGGTAGCGCGGGGCTGCAGGCGGTCATGCGTCCCCAGACCGCCCCGTCGAATGCAGGCTATGTCTTTGTGAACGCGTGCACAAAGATGGTGTCCGATTTGCCCGGCCAACGTGACCGGGGTCACGCACACCCGGCGCATGGGTACGGAACCGGCGCACACACCCCGCCGTTCCTTGCGATCTGGGGGCAAAACCGCACACTCTCCTCAACGATCCACGCCCCCGAGACCATTCGCCATCGATCCTAAGCGACTTTCCGGATCAGTTGGACTACTCAGTCAGGTCACGCGGGCGCCGGCTTCTAGGCCAGTGCCTTGCGCAGGCGCTCCTCGTTCACACGCCAGAACGTGTGCTGCTCGCCGTCGACCAGCACGACGGGGATCTGCTCCCAGTACCGGCGGTTGAGCTCCTCGTCCTCGGTGATGTCCTTCCGCTCCCAGGACACGCCGAGTTCACCGCAGACCTTCTCGACGACGATCTGTGCGTCGTCGCAGAGATGGCAGCCGGGCTTGCGGATGAGGGTCACGATCCGGTCGCGGGGGTCCTGGTCGGTCCTGCGTCGAAAGATGGGACTCATGTCGGCCATTCTCGCCCCGCCGGGCGGAAGGGGGAGCCCGAGCGCGTCGACCCGGCACCCCGGGCCGCCGGCCCGCCGCCACGCCGACGACATCACTTCTTTAACGACACGGTCGCGGAGAGTTCACAGCCTCCAAACCTCTCGACTCCGGAACCACCGAACAGACTGGCTATGCTCACGACATGGCCGCTCTCGGATGGCTCACTCCCCGTAGGCGCTCCGCCACGGCGCGGAGCGTTTTGGCAGGCGAGGCCTCGGCGGAGGCCGCGCGCAAGTCCTCGCAGGACACCGTGCCGCAGGACGACTCCGACCAGGAGCCGGACTTTCCGGTGCTCGGGGACGACAAGGCAGCGGCGTTCTTCGACCTGGACAACACCGTGATGCAGGGCGCCGCGCTGTTCCACTTCGGCCGGGGCCTGTACAAGCGGAAGTTCTTCGAGACGCGCGACCTGGCCAAGTTCGCCTGGCAGCAGGCGTGGTTCCGGCTGGCCGGGGTGGAGGACCCCGAGCACATGCAGGACGCCCGCGACTCGGCGCTCTCGATCGTCAAGGGCCACCGCGTCTCCGAGCTGATGTCGATCGGCGAGGAGATCTACGACGAGTACATGGCGGAGCGGATCTGGCCGGGCACCCGGGCGCTGGCACAGGCGCACCTGGACGCCGGCCAGAAGGTGTGGCTGGTCACCGCCGCGCCCGTGGAGATCGCCACGGTCATCGCGCGCCGTCTGGGCCTGACCGGGGCGCTCGGCACGGTGGCGGAGTCGGTCGACGGCGTGTACACGGGCAAGCTGGTGGGCGAGCCGCTGCACGGACCGGCGAAGGCGGAGGCGGTACGCGCGCTGGCGACGGCGGAGGGCCTGGACCTCTCACGCTGCGCGGCGTACAGCGACTCCCACAACGACATCCCGATGCTCTCGCTGGTGGGCCACCCCTACGCGATCAACCCGGACACGAAGCTGCGCAAACACGCCCGCGCCCAGGACTGGCGCCTGCGCGACTACCGCACGGCCCGCAAGGCGGCGAAGGTCGGCCTTCCCGCGGCGGCCGGCGTGGGCGCGGTGGCGGGCGGCACGGCGGCGGCCATCGCGCTGCACCGCCGCCGCCGCTGAACGACGCGCCCGGCGAAGCGGCACCGCACCGCCGCGGCGGGCACCGGACGGCTGTGCGCCGGGCGATCGCGCCACCACGGGCACGAGACAGGTGTGCGCCGGGCGACCGCCCCTCCGCCTGTACCGAACGTGTGCGCCCCGGGCGACCACTCCGCCCCGGGGCACCGTGGCCCACAGGCGCCCGGACCAGCGGCCCGTCGCCTTTCCCCGCCGTCCCGGGACGGGGAAAGGCGCCGTCGCGTCCGGGCACCCCGGCCCCTCTATGTGACTGTGCGTGACGGCGGGACGGTGGGCCGGACCGGCGCGGGTCCGTCCGCACATGGCGGCAACTGTTCACGTGCGCGCCTCGCCCGGGTCGCAGGCACAGTTCCGGGGTCATACCCCCGCACCCTCCCCACCACACGCCCTTCGCCCACCCGGCCACAACACGCCCCGTACCGAGACGGAAGACGAACTCTTCCGATCAACAAACGGTCACTCTAGGGCACTTGAGTGGGCGTCAATCGGTTACAGAAGCGACGTAATCGATTGTTTGAGCAACTGGGTGTAGCGCTGCCTGTACTAAGCGTTATTCTCCTCAGACGCAATCCGGTACCTCTCCGTCGCTACGACGGGTGAACGGTTCCGTACTGCACGTGATGGAAGCTCTGCCTCTGGGAGTCCCGTGTACCCACACGTCGGGGTTGACGCCTCGGGCCTGGCTACGCTGCGCGCAACGGTCCTCGACCTGCTGCGCGGCTTCGTCCCCACCGCGTACGCCGTGCCCGCTTTCGCCACCGCCGCACCGATCGGCCCGTGCTACGCACTGGCCGACGGCAGCGCTGCGGTCGGTGGCCGACGGGGCCGCTCCGGCTCGGCCGCCACCGCCGCACGCCGACCGGCTGCGGACAGTGACAGCGCCCGCATGATGGACCTCGTGGAGCGCGCCCAGGCGGGCGAGGCCGACGCATTCGGGCGCCTGTACGACCAGTACAGCGACACCGTGTACCGCTACATCTACTACCGGGTGGGCGGCAGGGCGACCGCCGAGGACCTCACCAGCGAGACATTTCTGCGCGCCCTGCGCCGGATCGGCACCTTCACCTGGCAGGGCCGCGACTTCGGCGCGTGGCTCGTCACCATCGCGCGCAACCTCGTCGCCGACCACTTCAAGTCGAGCCGCTTCCGGCTCGAGGTCACCACCGGGGAGATGCTCGACGCCAACGAGGTCGAGCGGTCCCCGGAGGACTCCGTCCTCGAGTCCCTCTCCAACGCCGCACTGCTCGACGCCGTGCGCCGGCTCAACCCCCAGCAGCAGGAGTGCGTGACGCTGCGCTTCCTCCAGGGCCTCTCCGTCGCCGAGACCGCCCGTGTGATGGGGAAGAACGAGGGCGCGATCAAGACCCTCCAGTACCGGGCCGTCCGCACCCTGGCCCGGCTGCTGCCCGAAGACGCCCGCTGAACCCGCACGCTCCGCACACGCTCGGCGACGTTCAACTCACCCTGCGTACACGGCCTTTGAGTTCGCGGTCCGATCATCCGTCGTCCGTAACCCAAGTGCCGAGCCGCTCGTTGTGCGGGATACAGGCTCCCTGTAGTCACCCCTGACCGTCCCCGGCCACCCGATCGTGTGGACGTGGTCAGTGCGTGCAACCCTCAGGATCCCCTGGGGAGTCGACCGTCATGATGAGAGGAGGTGCCGCCAGTGATCGCGAACGTATCGGCGCACCGGCGGGCGAACGCCTTCGCCCAGGCCTTGGAGGACCAGTCCGACGACCGGGGCACGGTGGCCGAGCCGCACGGAGGTTCGGCTCCGGCCCCGGATTCCGCGGAACGGACCGAGCAGGCCTGCCTGTTGGCCCTCGCGACCCGACTCGACGAGCTGCCGAGGCCGGAGCTCGACCCCGAGGTGAAGGTCGTCCAGCGCGCGCGGTTGGTCGCAGCGATGGAGGCCATGCTTCAGGAGGGCACAGCCCTGGGGGGCGAAGCGGCGAACCCTTCGGTACCCAGCCAGAAGGGCAGCGCCACGACGGGGCCGCGGTCCCACCGGGCCCGTGGCGCCCACCGGGCAAGCCCGTTGGGGAAGTTCCGCCCGCGCACACGGCTCACCAAGGGCCTTGCCGCCGGGGGGCTCGGTGTCGGAGTGGCCGCCGCGTCCTTCGGAGGAGTGGCCGCTGCCAGTTCAGACGCGCTGCCGGGTGACTCGCTCTACGGCCTCAAACGCGGCATCGAGGACGTCAAACTCGGCATGGCCGAAGGGGACAACGACCGCGGGCGGCTCTATCTCGACCAGGCCTCCACCCGGCTGAACGAGGCCCGTCGGCTGATGGAGCGCGGCCGTGCCGGCCAGCTCGACCACGAGTCCGTGGGCGAGATCCGGCGCACCCTGTCCGGCATGCAGCACGACGCCTCCGAGGGCCACCGCCTGCTGCACGAGGCATACGAGCGGGACGGTTCCCTCGCCCCGATCCAGACCCTCTCCACCTTCTCCCAGTCGCACCGCGAGGCGTGGGGCGCTCTGCGCGACCGGCTTCCGGTCCAACTCGGCGACGTCAGTCAGCAGGTGACGTCGGTCTTCGACGCCATAGACCAGGAAGTCGCCCCGCTGCAGTCACTGCTGCCGCAGGCGCCGTCCCAAGGTGGCTCGGGCCGACCCCGGAGCTCCGCTCCGGGTGCCACCGACTCCGCCGGCACGGACGCACCCGCGCCCAGCGCCACCGGCGGCTCCGCCTCCGGCAGCCGCAGCGGCGAGACACCCGAGCCGTCCGCCTCCCAGAGCGGCGGTGACGGCCTGCTCGGCGGCAACACGGGCGGTCTGCTGGACCCGCCGAAGGACACCGGCAGCAGCTCCCCGTCGTCGAGCAAGAGCCCCTCGTCGGGGACGAACGTGACGCTCCCGCCGCTGCTCCCCGGCCTTCTGCCCGGCCTGGGGATCGACAGCGAGGAGAGCAGGTAGGGCCCGTAGGACACACACGAGGACGGGGCGCCCCTGATGGCAGGGGCGCCCCGTCCTCGTACCGGGCACAGCGGGGGGATCAGAAGAACACCGAGCGCCGCTGCACGAGCAGCTTGTACAGCGTGTGCTGGATCTGCTCCCTGACCTGGTCCGTCAGGTTGAACATGAGCATCGGGTCCTCGGCGGCCTCCGGCGGATAGCCGTCCGTGAGGATCGGCTCGCCGAACTGGATCGTCCACTTCGTCGGCAGCGGGATCGCGCCCAGCGGGCCCAGCCACGGGAACGTCGGGGTGATCGGGAAGTACGGGAAGCCCAGCAGCCGGGCGAGGGTCTTCGCGTTCCCGATCATCGGGTAGATCTCCTCGGCCCCGACGATCGAGCACGGGATGATCGGGGTGCCTGCGCGCAGCGCCGTGGAGACGAATCCACCGCGGCCGAAGCGCTGCAGCTTGTAGCGCTCGCTGAACGGCTTGCCGATGCCCTTGAAGCCCTCGGGCATCACACCGACCAGTTCGCCGCGCTCGAGCAGGCGCTCGGCGTCCTCCGCGCATGCGAGGGTGTGCCCCGCCTTGCGGGCCAGCTCGTTGATCACCGGGAGGACAAAGACCAAGTCGGCCGCGAGAAGCCTGAGATGGCGGCCGGCCGGGTGGTTGTCGTGCACGGCGACCTGCATCATCAGGCCGTCCAGCGGGAGCGTGCCGGAGTGATTGGCGACGATCAGCGCCCCGCCCTTGGACGGGATGTTCTCGATGCCCTTCACCTCGACGCGGAAGTACTTCTCGTACACCGGCCGCAGCAGCGACATCAGGACCTGGTCGGTGAGCTCCTCGTCGTAGCCGAAGTCGTCGACCTCGTACTCGCCCGTGAGACGGCGGCGCAGGAAGGCCAGCCCCCCGGCGATACGTCGCTCCAGCCCGCCGCCCTCCCCGGGAGCGGCCTGCGGCTTTTGCTCAGGCGTCACAGGAACATCATCCTGCGGGATCTCCCCGCTGGGCAGAGGCTGCACCTCGCGGACCGCCGCGGGATCGCCCTTGCGCCGGTTCCCCGCGCTACGGCGGCGCTGCGGCCGCTGCGCGGCAGCCCCGCGGGACCGGTCGTCGTCGAACGGAATGACCTTGGCGTCCGCCATCGTTGATGCGCTCCTCAGTTGGCGCTCTGCGTCGGGAGGTGGCCACCGCCCAGGACGGGCAGTGCGGCGATCCGGTCCATGGCCCCCGCGAGGGCCTCCGGTGGCAGCAGTCCGGGCCCACGGCTGTGGACGAAGTCCGCGAACGTCTCCGCCGTCGTGTACTTGGGCTCGTACCCCAGTGTCTCGCGCATCTGTTCCGTCTCCACCACCCGCCCGTGGGTCAGCAGCCGGATCTGTTCGGGGGAGAAGTCCGTCATGCCCAGGGTGCGCATCGCCGAGCCGACCCAGGTGACCGCCGGCAGCAGCAGGGGGACCGTCGGCCGTCCGAGGCGCCGGGCGCACTGCGACAGCAGCAGCACGCCCTCGCCGGCCACGTTGAACGTGCCGCTGTTGAGCGTGCCGCGCTGCGGCTCGTGCGAACCGATACGCAGCACCTCGATCACGTCGTCCTCGTGCACGAACTGCAGCCGTGGGTCGTAACCGAGGACGGTGGGCAGCACAGGCAGCGAGAAGTACGAGGCGAGGGGCGAGTCGGCCATCGGGCCGAGGATGTTGGCGAAGCGCAGGACGCAGACCGCGACATCGGGCCGCCGCCGCGCGAAGCCGCGCACATACCCCTCGACCTCGACGGTGTCCTTGGCGAAGCCCCCGCTGGGCAGGGACTTGGGCGGGGTCGTCTCGGTGAAGACGGCCGGATCGCGGGGCGCGGACCCGTAGACGTTCGTACTGGACTTCACGACCAGCCGTTTGACCGTCGGGGACTTCTGGCAGGCGCCGAGCAGCTGCATCGTGCCGATGACGTTGGTCTCCTTGACCGTGGCCCGGCTGCCGCTGCCCAGTGGCGTGCCGGTCACGTCCATGTGGACGACCGTGTCGACGGAGTGCTCGGCGAGCACCCGGGCGATGGTGGGCTGGCGGATGTCGGCCCGGATGAATTCGGCGGCGCCCAGATGGTGATCGGGCGGGACCGCGTCCACCGCGATGACGCGGTCGACCTCCGGGTCACGCTGGATCCGTCGTACGAACCGGCCGCCGAGTCGGCGGGCCACCCCGGTCACGAGCACGACCTTGCCCAAGATCAGCGCCTCTCTTCCCTCGCGTCCAGTCGTGGACGTCACTCTGCCCGTCAGCCTGCCGCGTTCCCCGTATGCGGCCAACTTAGCGGTTCGATGTTGCGCTGTGATGGCCACCCGATGCACGAAGTGACGACACCTGCGAACGTACGACCGGACCAAGCCATGTGATCCACGGACATACGCACGGCCGCACGCGGTCACCGTGCGGCATGACGCCCCAGCGGCGCGTCGCCCGGAGACGACAAGAGCCCCCCACCGATGGTGGGGGGCCACGGC
>Ga0102590_1001800_pt1 | contig 29083 bp, 24 predicted proteins | sample AraplaMF_Col_mMF_FD_76859 | JGI IMG/M metagenome (GOLD analysis project Ga0102590, IMG submission 76859) | Arabidopsis root microbial communities from the University of North Carolina, USA - plate scrape MF_Col_mMF | ecosystem: Host-associated > Plants > Roots > Endosphere | place: USA... | reverse complement strand
GCCCACCCTTACATAGAAAGCCTGTTCTGCTTTAGCGCCTGCCAGTGCACCGGCGCGCCATTGTAATGAAAGGAAGTTCTCTATCATCGCCCTCACCTTTACCCAGGTGTTGGCGTCATTAGGTTCAAACACAAAAGGCTCTGTGGCTTTGCGGGTGCTTTCTTCCACCATATTGAAGAAGCGCCTTACGTTGATGTAGCGCCATTCATTGCTGTTGCCATCCAGGGTGCGGGCGCCCCATACCATTACGCCTTTGCCGGTGAAGGTGCGTATGGCGTTAACAGATTTACCGGTGGTATGTACGTTCAGGTTTTTCTGCGTGGCTTCGTCGATCACTACCAGGGGACGCCTTACAAAATTCAGGCTGGTATTGGCAGGCGCCTTCCATACACCCCTGGAAGCATCCACGCTGGCATATACACCGGCAATAGCGCTGCTGGGCGGCAGTTTAATGAACTTCGCTGCGATAGCGTCTTTTACCTGGTGGTAAAGATTATTTGCCAGGTGGAACAGGGATTTGGTGGGATCTGTGTGAAGCAGCTTGGCGTCTGCAGGAACGGGGGCAGCTGGTCCGGCAGCAGTGGTTGACAATGATCCGGTAATGGAAACAGCTCTTTCATCATAGTTGAAATTCAGGGATGTTTCCAGGTGCGGATAATAGGCCGCGCCGTACAGCAGGGCATTATTGCCGATCAGGGTACGGATGCCGATGGCGGCATCATCTATTACATCGTTGGTGGCAGCCGGGGCTACGGTGTAATCCAGCTGACCATTATACACGTCGCAGATAGTGAAACGGTCTTTGAGTTCGGCGCACTGTGTCAGTGCGGCTTTATATACGTTGTAAAATGCATCAGCATCGGGAAGCGCCTGCGCATCCGGGAACACCAGGAGCGTAGGTTCATCTTCCCTGGCAATAGCTGCCAGTCCGGCTGTATGATTGGCCAGTGTAGCAGGTGAAGTGGTATCCGGTCCTATACTCACCACATAACAGGGGCCGCCGCCATTGGCAAAGTATAATTGCAGCGCATAATACATGCGGTAAGTGGCGGTGGGGCCAGGCGCTGCGGCATGGGCTACTACAAAGTTTCCCTGGGCGGCGTTCCAGTTCACTGATACGGTGAATGGCTCGAGGCGGGCGCCGAATATAGATTCATATTCCACCAGTGATTTTATACGGATGGGTTTATTCACGATAGAATCCCCGCCAAGGGAAGTGTTGCGCGTATACCCGATAAATGCAGGAATGGCGGTTTCAACCTGCGCTACGGACGGTGGGAATTTCGGCACCTCGTCGATATATACGCCGGGTGTTTTAAGATCTGCTAGATTTAACATGTGTAGTATGATTTTATGCGTTTACTTTAATCAGGTACTTAAGAAATTGAGCTGGTAGATCCTGGGTTGCGGTGGTAAATGCCATGTATCGCGGTGTATTTCTATAATACCGTTTACGCCGGAGAGCACGGCCTGGTCGTTGATCACCACGCGCTCTTCCACAGGGCTGCCGCCATCGAGCTTTACCACATAGGCGCCTGCAGCCTGCTGCCTGAAATCCAGGGACGCCGTTGTTTGTGTGCTTGCCAGCGCCTGGTTGATCGGGAAGCTGACCGCTGCTCCGGATTGTATCCTGCCCGCGCGGATAAAGTTGAAAGTGCCGGGCGTGATGGCTGCAGACAGGAGGAAGGGGCTCAGTGCTCCGTTCTCTGTATTACCGGCAGCAGCGGCTGCGCTGAGTGTTACCGTATTGGCGTTCACGTTAGCGTCTATTACACCTGTGCCCGAAACATTATTGGCATACAGGATCTTTTTACCAAACCGCTGTTTGCCCTGCCTGAAGAAATCAGGGATCCTTGCTGCGGCATGGTTCACTTCCAGCCAGAAGGGAAGCACCAGCGCCTGCGACAGGCTGGCTACAGGTATCCAGGCAATGCCGTTGTGCCGTTGTTTTACAAAGACCGTCACCTGCCCGCTGATGTTTTTGGCCAGCAGGCCGTAACGTTCAAAGGTGACTGCATCAGATGGAGCGGGGATCAGGCGGATGGTATCGCCTGCGTCCTGTCCGTTAATAAGCAGCTGAACGGTAAATTCAGGATGATATCGCCATGCCAGGGTTTCCATGTTGGGGATTATACTGATGTGTTAAAAGAAAGCCTTGAAGTATTGAGATTGATCTCTTCGATAATGCCGGTATCCAGTATCGGTGCATCCTGTATAATGGCTAAGCGCATCTTGTAGATCACGGAAGGAATGTACTTGCCGCCCATTACGCTCCATATCTGGTTCAATTCCTGGAAATTGGTAGAATACAATTCGAATATGAGCTTGCTCAGCTTCAGCGTAGCCAGCAGCGGCGTGTCTGCAGGGGTAAATACATACTGCCGCTGGAAAAAGGCAACGACCTGGGATATACGTTGCAGTCCTGTATTGTAGTTATTCTTGTTAGCGCCAAAAAGCACATACACATTCAGGTGGATCTCCGGCTCCTGCTCAACCGCCTGCGGCAGTCCCTGTGCATTCCTGACAACGCGTCTGAAAGGGATATTGCGCAGCGTTTCTTCCTGTTCGATATTGATGATGGAAGCAACGATCTTATCGTTTACATTCTGTGAGGAATTGTCGTGAAAAGCATCGGCAAATGCAATGTTGCCAACCATTACATCGGGCTCAAGGGTGCCTATATAGGTGTTCAGCTTTGCAGTGATTGCGCTGAGGATCTGGTCAATCATTGGGGTTATCTTGTTTAAATGGGGTTAGGGTTTAGTTAAACAGACCAACTGTATGTTTGTGCAAATATCCTTCGAAAGCTAATACCAGACATCCATGAAAGAACTGATTTTTTTAAATCACGGAATTCATGGATGAGCATAGAGTTGCCGCACCAATGCTTCTCTTACCAGGCCGGCAGTGTTCTTTACACCCATCTTTTGTATGAGGTGCAGGCGATGCGTTTCTACCGTGCAGCAGCTGATATATAGCTTGCCGGCTATTTCCTGGGTGGTGTTCTCTTCTACGATCAGTCTGAGTACTTCTTTTTCCCGCCGGGTAAGTATCCGGTGATTATTTTTTTTTTCGTTTGTGTTCAGCAGGTAGTCAGTGAGGTATTGCCGCACCCGCGGATCAATGTAGATATTATTATTAGTTATACTTTGTAAGGTGTCTTCAATACAGTCAACAGTGCAATTAGGCAGCAGGTAGCCTGCTATACCGGCCTGTATTAATCCTTTGATCGTTTTTGGGTCTTTGCTGTCATGGAAGAAGATCAGTTTCAGCCCGGGCATTTTCTTTCTGAGCTGCAGGCAAAACGCAGCTGCGTCCCAGTCTGCTCCCGGGTGTTCCAGCCATAGATAGTCGCAGGGAGGAATGTTACCAGCTTCTGGTGTCTGATCAGTTGTTAACAGCGTTTGTGTAATTACTACATTTTCCCGGCGGGAGAGGTGTTGTTGCAAGCCAGTCAATAATAGGGTTGGACCGCCTGATACGTGGTGTAGGATGGTCATGTCTTTGGGGTGTTTTTGAGTTCGCTGATCAAAGATATTGACTTTTTAGTGATATGGCGTAGCGTATAAATACCTAATCAGGCATAAACATGAAATATCCATACAAACATGGATATTTATAAGCGGCGTTTATTTTGGAATGGTAATTCGATAACTTTGTTTTTATGTAAAAAAATATAGACGATATGCAAACCCCTTCGTTTATGACCCCAGCAAACCTGCAACGAAAAAAAGATCCTCTCAGCACGCAGCAGCACACATTTTTTCCACCGGCGCCAGGCATCATACAAACTAAACTGACCGTAAATGCGCCGGGCGATGAATATGAACAGGAAGCAAATATGATGGCAGATAAAGTAATGACCATGCCTGCAGCCGGTACGGTGCAACGTAAATGCGCCGCCTGCGAGCAGGAGGACAAGGTGCATAGAAAGGAAGACGGTCCGCCGGTGAATGATGATCTGGCTGCCTCGCTGAGCAGTACAAAAGGTGGCGGCCAACCCCTGCAGGAGGATGTAAGGGGATATATGGAGCCCCGTTTCGGCACAGATTTCAGCGGGGTAAAAGTGCATACAGGCGCTGCGGCCGTACAGCTTAGCCGTGATCTGAATGCGCAGGCGTTTACGCACGGCTCGGATATTTATTTTAATGAAGGAAAATTCTCACCCGGTACTACAGCAGGAAAACATCTGCTGGCGCATGAACTCACACATGTGGTGCAGCAAAATGCGCAATGAGATCAACACTAGTCAATGAAACAGTATAAACCTGGTTCCGGTACAGCGCCTGATACTACTGGCAGCCGGCAGTTCTTTCACTATGGCCCGCCGGCCGGTACTTTCTTTAAGCCGGCAACAGGTCCTGTCATACAAAAAGAGGATGCAGCGAAAGCACCGGCGGCGCCCACAAAGACAGAAACGACGGAAAAGAAAGATGGGGCGAAAGATGAGAAGAAAGAAGAAGCAAAGATAGCGTTCGGCAGCTGGAGTGTGTTCGAAAAGATCTGGAATGACATCTTTCCAAAGCTGCCTAACCGTTGGAAGCAAGCCGGTGAACGGGCAAAAAAGGAAGGGTTTGACAGGGCTTTGGATCCGGCTTTTGGAAAGGAGCTGATCTCCAAGGAGATCATGTCGCTTTGGAACCTTGTTTATGCTGCATACTACAGTAGTACCTCACCATATGGTAAAGCAGTGGATTTTTTCAAAGGAGTTGAAATGGCAGAGCAGCTAAGCGGAGTTACCGGTACTTATCTTAACCTGGTGTCACTCGGTTTGCAAATGGACATGGAAAAATATTTGTCAGAAAAGCTGCCTGATTATGTGAAGCAGAACCTTGGCATATTCCTGATCTCCGGCGCCGCCGCGCAGGCAGGATGGGCAGGTGTAATGGCTTTATGGGGAAAAGATGTCGACTTTTTTTCACTGGTAGGACCGGCCACAGCTTCTTTTACGGAAGCTCCCATCGGACTGAAACGTCCATTTTTGTTGAATAATCTCCCGGACGAGCGTTGGCAATATCCTTTCTGGAAAACGCCGGAAAAATTAGCGCTGAACTATACGGGCCTGAATTCCGAGGCGAAGGCAAACACCTGGGATCTTACACTGGGATTGAACTTCGCTGCTATAATGGATCGGTATCCCAAGGACGAAAAGGAGAAAAAGCGATATAGCGGCATGGAGCTATATCCCTATTTAAGCTACACGAACAATCAGCCAGTGGAAGGAAAACCGGCGCCGGATGAACAGCAAAAATTCCTTGCCGGGATCTTTGGAGGCAATGACCACCTTTATGGACTGCTGGAATGGGGCGCCAGCTTAAACGACAATGACATTAAGGAAGCTTACGGCCGCGGAGGTCTGGTGGCAAAGAATTTCGGCCCGCTGTCTTTTTCACAGCTGACAGGAGAGTTAAATAATCGCCCCGGTAATATAGCCGATTGGCGCGGGCGCATCAACGCAGCTGCTGCTTTTGAGTTGCTGGATAATGATAAGTGGAAGCTGCAGTTAGGCGGAGCGCTGGGAGGCCTGCTTCCATCAGGCAAGGAGCCCGGCGCTGTTGATTTCAGCACCAACCTTTTGCTTAACTATAAACATCGTGGCCTTACCACCGGCCTGGATACCACATTTAGTATGGGCAGACAGGATCCTTTTGATGCCCGCTCACCTATGAAGTATGGGGTACTGGCCAAACTTCTTTTTTTTGATACCCTGTATGTGTCAATGGAATACTTTAAAATAAATGAGCAACGCGATGCGCTGCCGGACAGGGATATGAGATTTTTTGTCGGTCTTAACCTGCTGGCGCCACCATTTATGGAAGGAAAAAAGAAATGATAATATGCCAATAGCTGCTCAACATACCACTACAGGGAAACACGTCGCCGATACCGGCGCAGGAAAGCATACCTTTTTCCGCTCTCCGGCCATCAGTCAGCCGCCGCAGTTTTTCCGGCCTGCTCCCCAACAGCTCATGCGGATGGTGGAAGAAGACGGTATATCAGAAACGCCTGCACGTTATGCCTACTCTACTAATTGCGGCTGGATAGACTGGTCGCATGCGGGGCCAGGGCTGCCGGCCAGTATCATACAAGCAGTAAGGGACGCCTCAGACCGGATGCGCGCCAGCGGCAGCACTACGCCCGAGCCGGTTGTTACACCCGCCATGGCTTCTACCGGTCTGCGGATGACCATGAGCAGCGTGTCTGTAAGAGCGAACATAAAACAACCACTAAACAATGATGAAATACTAAGCGTAGCGCTGCGCATTTTTATGTTGCAGTCCATGGGCTTTGAAGCCTTGCAGGGATGGACAGACTGGATCAAGTCTTCTTCGTTCTCCGAAGAAGATCTTCCTTCCAACCTCATCTCTTTTTATCGCGATGCGCGGGGATTTGACAGAAGCCATATTGAAAGCACCTGCGGTATCTGGAACGCCACCGATTCGCTGGATGAATTTCACCGGCATCATTTCCAGAAGACAGGGCAGTTCCAGCCGCTTTCCTCTTCATTGCCATCCGGCGGCAGCTGGCCTGCGGATCTGTCTACTATCACGCCGGCTGTAACGGGTGGCCCCTTAATGGACCTGCCGGTAGGCGATTTCTCTACGCTCGCGTCCTCCTTTACAAGGGGATTATCCGGGTACGAGGTCATTCTCAATCCTAACCTGCATATTGAGAATCTATCCGGCAGCAGTACCATTAATATCGCGGGCACTGAACCTGGCAGGGAGCATGGTCCTCATTTCGAAGTAAGGCCGCTGATCACGGGCCACAATCTTAGTTGCAGGTGGGTGATCAAAGACAGCAGCGACCGCCGTTACCGCATGCTGGGTGATGACGGATCAGAAGTAATTCATTACGGTACACAGTTCAACGCATTTATCAATGCCCCTACACGCGAAGCATTGCGAACAGCCGGCGTTACCAGCGTTACCATTCTGTGCAGGGTGATCGTAGGAGGGGAAGGAGCGGATGCCAGTTTGCAACGCCTGCTGGAAAAGACGGTAGATCTTACATGGTAATATGAAAAGTGAAACACAAAATAAAATACAGATGAGCGCTGCTCCCGGAGCAGCACATGCCCCTGCCTTTTTCAGACCCGCGACCGCCCCCGGATTTTTTAAAGCCGCTGCAAATCTTCAGCGGAAAGAAACGCCGGAGATCCAGCGGGAGAGCATTGATGGTAGCTGCAATACTTCCCGGCGTGAATATATCCAGGAGGCCGTTACACGGGCCTATGGTGATCTTACGGCAGTACTGCCGATGCTCAGGGAAAGGCCGGTGCCGGAGCATGTCAACAATGCTTTGTGGATGGCCTTCCGGGACCAGTCGGCAGGTACGGCCGATAATGTGCTTTTTAATATCAGGCGTTTGCAGGAGGCGATCACCAGCGCACGTTTCAGCTGCGCCAATAGCAGCAACGACAGTCAATGTACGGGCAATACCTATGGGCACGCGCCGCTGGGCGTTCCGAATGGTGTGATTACACTCTGCGATCCCAAATTCTTTGACATGTCTATGTATGCACAGTCCAGGGGCGTGATACATGAAGCGGCCCATATGTACCTGAGCATGGAGGACCGGGGTTATTTTATGGGGGGATACGACAGCCTTTGCACGGAAAATGCTCATCCCTCCGGCACCTTTAACCCGGCGGATACCAATTCCGGTACCGAAGGAGACAACCCCGCTTACCGCCTGGAGAATGCCGATTCATACGGCTGCTTTGTACACATGCTGCGTAACTGGTCCGGAGCACGTTTAAGCAGGCAGTCGGCCGCCTACCGGGGCGACAACCTGAGCATAGCAACAGAAGACATTACCAACGACATTTATACAGAATCGCTGACCCCGCAGATCCATACTTTCCGCGTTGCCGGTGCGCCTGCCAACAGTGGTTTCCGTTACAGGTGGCGGATCAGCGCTAACGGCAGGGATTATACGCCAACTGCCACAGGCGGTTCCAATGCCGGCGCATTCCTGGAAGAGAACAGGGAAGTATATGTTTCTGCAGCCCTTCGTCAGATCTTCCTGAGAGACGGGGTGCGGCGCGTTACCCTCACTTGTGAAATTGAATTGTACGGGCCTGGTCCCGGCGGGCGGCTTCCCTCGCCTGTTATCACAAAAACACTGGACCTGGGTATTGTTGTAGGAAGAGAACCCGGAGATATTTAATATTAAAATGATCCTAATGAAGCAAGCAATCCCCATTATAGCCAACACGACGCCTCAGCAGAAACAGGGGCCCTTTTTTACAAAGACCCCGCTCAACATTGCCCGTAAGGATGAGAAAGGGCCTTCGAAGGCAGACATCGAGAAAAGCAAAAAGCAGCGCGATGCGATCAACTTATTCTGGACCGACCTTAAGACCTGGTTCAGCGGCGAAGGGCGAAAGCTGGCTGGTTCCGGTTTTGATGAGAACGTAGACTACCTGTCTACTAATTTTCAAAGTGGCGATACAATGGAAGGCACGGTAAAAGTAACCCGTTCTGCGCCGACGGTATACGTTGGAAAGAAGTACCTGGCAGAGCAAGACCCGGAAATAAGAAAAGCAGCTATCCGGGCAGAGCTGGACAAAATAGATGTATACCGTTTTGATAATGCACTGATCGATGATGAGGATACTACGAATACTGCTATTTCCGATAAAATAAACGCCCTGGATGTGTGGGGCAAAGATGCCTACCTGAAGCGAATGGCAGAAAAGACGTTCATCAAGAATGAAAAAATGAAGAACCTGATCCGCAGAAAGATGCCGTCCACACCATTGATGGAAGGCGCTGTAGCAGGGATGGATGAGGGCTTTGAACTGCAATTCGGGAATATAAAGATCATTGTAATGCCGGATGTGTTCGGCTCCAGCCAGGTAGAACCAGATCAGGCCCATACAGAGATCAAGCGTACCGACGCTAATACTTACAAAACATATCCCAAGTATACCTGGGACGGTAAGAATAAGATCAACTTCGTTGAACCTACATCTGTTCCTCAGCTTACCTATAAAGTGCAAACACATTATGGCCCCAACAGCGATCCTTCCTTCACATCCGGATATGGCGTAGGCACCCGGCCGGAAGACACGACAACCACAACCAAATCGATCCGTTTTCATGAAGGCTCCCATGGAACGGTATTCATCCAGCATATCCGTGATAATATTGCCGCCAATGAATTTCCTGTGTTCACCGGAAAAGAGAAAGACGATAAAGCTCCATTTGAAGTCAAAATAGAAGCGTACAAACAAAAGGTACTGGCCTTTGACCAAATGATCAGAAATGCCGTCGACGCTTCTGAACAGGATGTGGATTGCGTAGGCAAGACCATTGAGCAATACTATACGGAGAAAGGAAAAGTGTCGAAACTAAAATGTAAGACGAGATGAAAGCGCGAAATAAAAAAATAATATCCATATAGCAGCTATAAGTCGCAACAAATGTGCGGTATCCCGGTTTTAAATAGGTGAAACCTTTATCTATTACCAAAACTGCGCACATGAAAAAGATCATCAAAGCTGCCGCCGTTCAGATCAGCCCCGTGCTGTACAGCCGTCAGGGTACTGTAGACAAAGTTGTTGAAAAGATCCGTGAGCTGGGTAAGCAAGGTGTACAGTTCGCCACCTTCCCCGAAACAGTTATTCCGTACTATCCCTATTTTTCTTTTATTCAAGCCCCGTTCCAGCAAGCGAAAGAACATCTTCGCTTACTCGAAGAGTCCGTTACGGTGCCCTCTGCCGAAACCCTTGCCATCGGGGAAGCTGCGAGAGCAGCCAATATGGTGGTATCGGTCGGCATCAATGAACGCGACGGTAGTACCATCTATAATACGCAGCTGCTCTTCGATGCAGATGGTACGCTGATCCAGCGCCGCCGCAAGCTCACGCCTACTTATCATGAAAAAATGATCTGGGGACAGGGGGATGCCTCCGGCCTGCGCGCTATCGACAGCGCCGTGGGACGTATCGGACAGCTGGCCTGCTGGGAGCACTATATGCCACTGGCTCGTTATGCCCTGATGGCCGAAGGTGAACAGATCCACTCCGCCATGTACCCGGGATCGATCTTCGGGCCGCTGTTCTCAGAACAAACAGAAGCCAACGTCCGCCAGCACGCATTGGAATCAGGCGCCTTCGTTGTGGTGGCTACCGGCTGGCTGGACCCTGATCAGCAGGCGCAGATCGCGAAAGATACCGGTGGCCCGGTAGGCCCGATCTCAGGCGGTAATTTTACTGCTATCGTGAGCCCCGATGGCCAGATCATTGCCGGACCGCTCAAGGGCGGGGAAGGGGAAGCGATCGCTGATCTCGACCTGTCATTGATCGATGCACGCAAACGCCTCATGGACTCCCGCGGTCATTACAGCCGTCCTGAACTGCTTAGCCTCCTGATAGACCGGACACCTGCACCGCATGTGCATGACCGGTTTACACATCCGGAAACGGAGGCGACACGCGGGGATGGTGAAGCAACAGAAGCTTATCACCGGGTACTTTAAGTGCCCGGTTTGTTTTCTTACCTTTAGCGTCTTATATCATGCACAATAATGGCGATCACTTATCGCAGCAATCCGCTGTTAAAAACGATTATTAAAGACGCTGACTGGAAAGGAACACCGGTAGACCAGCAGGGACGGTTTATGAACCTTAGTCATCCATACGCCGCCAACTTTGTTGAAGTGATCCGCTGGAAGATGAAGACCAATCCTTTTGAACAGGAGAAGAAAGCCGATCACTGGCAGCTGGAAGTATATAAAGACGATACGTGGCTGGATGGGGAAGAGGATGTGATCGTTTGGTTCGGACATGCGAGCTTTTATATTCGTATCAACAGCATCCGCCTGGTAATAGACCCGGTATTCGGCGATATTCCCTTTTACCATCGTAAGTCTGCACTACCGGTAAATCCTGAACGGATCCGGAGGCTGGATTACCTGCTCTTATCACATGATCACCGCGATCATTGTGATAAAGGCAGTTTGCAAATCCTGGCCCGTAATAATCCCTCCCTGCGATATCTTTCCGGGCTGGGAATGGAACCGCTGATACAGGGCATCACGCATTCAACGAACATCGAAACAGCGGGCTGGTACCAGCAATTCAACACAGATCACCAGGCATTGAACATTACATTTATTCCTTCCCAGCACTGGGCCAAGCGCGGCATGTTTGACACGAATAAACGTTTATGGGGAGGTTTTGTGATCGAGGCAAACGGCAAACGGATCTACTTCGGCGGAGATGGCGGTTATGATGGTCATTACAAACAATTGCAGCAGGTGTACGGCAGTTTTGACTATGCCTTGCTGGGCATTGGCGCCTACGAGCCGGTCTGGTTTATGCACCTGATCCATCAATCACCGGAAGAGGCTTTAAGAGGCTGGAACGATTTACATGCACGATACCTGATCCCTATGCACTATGGTACATTCGATCTGTCAGATGAGCCATTGGGCACGCCTTTAAGGGAGCTGTCCAGGATCGCTGCGGCGGAGGGCCTGAAGGATAAAATAATGGCCTTGTCTCCCGGAAAACCGCTGTATATTTAACTTATGTCATCAAGGAATATTATCGTCAAAGATCTGGCAGAGCTGTATGATCTCATGGGGCTTCCACATGAGGTGATCGATACCACTTCCGGCTTCACCATTCACTACCTCCAGGATATCTTCAAAGAGTTCCCCGTTTCATCTGTTCCTTACCGGCCTAATTTTTTCAGTTTCCTTTTTGTAAAACATGCTTTTGGTAAGTATACTATAGACGACCAGAAATTTACCATCGAGCCCTGGACCGTCTATTTTACCAACCCCGGCAACTACCGCGATTTTGAATGGCACCAGGTCACCGATGCCTGCCTGATCGTTTTTAACGAATCTTTCTTAAAAGAACAGGTACATGCCGATGTTTACCGCGAGTTCTCTTTCCTGCTCACCGAGATCGTAGAGCCACGTATCCTGCAGCCAGAGCAGTTTGCCGTGATCGAGGAATTATATCGCTTTCTCTTCCGGGAACATCGTGGAGATTCACCCTATAAATTCAAGATCATCGGCAGTTCTTTAGTAACCCTTTTACTGAAGATCAAAGAGTATTTTTTCCAGGAGTATAATCCTATCTATGAAGGTAACCGCAGCTCGCAGATCGTAAAGACCTTCCGGAGAAACCTGGAGCAGCATGTAAGGGAATTGGTCAGTGGTAAGGCAGACACCCAGTTAAGGGTGCAGGACTATGCCGATAAACAGGCCTTGCACCCCAGTTATCTTTCCAGCGTGATCCGCAGCAAGACCGGCAAGACCATCGTTGCCTGGATAGCTGATAAAATGGTAGCCGAAGCCAAAGTGATGCTGCAGGATCCTGATCTGAGCATTAAAGAGATCGCATTGAGACTGGGCTTCCTGGAAACGCCGCATTTCAGTAATTACTTCAGGAAACACGCGAACCTGAGCCCTGTAGAATACCGGAAGTCTTTGTAAGGATTTAAAAGCCCCTTCACTTTTTCATTTATTGTAACTATATTGGTATACACGTAATGAAAAACCGATGCCCCCTGCATGTACGATAGCGAGGATATAATGAAAACAGCGCTCCGGCAGGATACCCCCGCCGCCATCGCCGCGCTGTTTGAACAGTACGCCGCCGGCTTACTGGGCTATGCCTGTAAATTCGTGAGCCGGGAAAGCGCCGAAGATATTATACAGGATGTCTTCATCCAGCTGCACCGTCAGGCGGCCGGCCTGGAAATAAAGCATACCATCCGCAATTACCTTTTCCGTGCCGTGCATAACAGGTGCCTGGACCAGCTCAAACACGATATGGTGCATAAACGTTATGTAAGCCGTGCCCTGGCAGAATTGCGCCTGCAGGAACTGGCCTACTATGATCCCTCATCCGGCCGGGAAAGCCTGTTGATGAACGCGGACGATGGCAGCATCTGGCAGGCCATTGAGCAATTACCTCCCAAATGCCGTGAAATAGTAAAGCTACGCTACCAGGAAGGCCTGAAAACCAGGGAGATCTCCGATGCCATGGGCATATCCTCCCGCACGGTAGAAACACAATTATATAAAGCCCTGAAGCTCCTCAAAGGGAAAGTAAGAAAGCTCAGCTACCTCTTCTGGTCATTATTTTAGTAATCGGGTCTCCTTCCCCGTCATTGCGAGGAGCAGCTTGGGCCTGGAGCGTGGGGCGCGCCGAAGCAATCTCCTAACGTAATCTTCATTTTCACCCACCACTCCTCTGACGGGGATGAAAAAAATATTTTTTCCACGCTATACGTAGAAAAGAATACATTGATCGTCTATATAATAGCAATGTCTGTATGCACGATAAAGAATTCGACCACTGGCTCCTTATAAGGTTCATTGACGGCACCGCAAATGAAACAGAGCAGGAACGCGTGCTTGCCTGGATCAACAGCGATGACGCCAATAAGGAACTCTACTTCCGGGTAAAGGATATATTAGACCGGCAGCGGGCAGCTGGCATTGTAGCGCCGCCACTACCCCGGAGATCTTTTAGCCGCGGATGGATGAAATACGCCGCCGTATTGCTGCTGGCCATCGGTGTAGCCGTCTGGTTCTTTTACCGTAACACCGGATCTCCCCAACTGATGCTGGTAAAGCTATCGCCCACAGACAGCGCCCGGATGATCCTGTTGCCTGACAGCAGCCTGGTTTGGCTGGGGCCCGGCAGCGAGCTGCAATATCACCGGGAAATGGAACAGGACGGACGCGCCGTCTGGATAAAAGGCACCGGCTATTTCGATGTAAAAGCACAGCAGGCAAACAACGCCTTCATTGTGCATACGCAAAGAATGGAAGTGACCGTACTGGGTACTTCCTTCGTGGTAAGGGAAGATGAACGCCGTTCCTCAGTAGTGGTCAGTACCGGCGCTGTAAAGGTAAATGCTCCGCAGCAGGCGCTGACGCTTCATCCGAATGAAAGATGGCTGCTGGAAGATGGCCGCTCCCGTAAGGAGGCTGTGAATGCTGCCCTGTACACTGCCTGGAAGGATGATGACCCGTACTTCGAAAATACCAGCCTCGCGGAAGTTGCTGAGATGCTCAGTGTTATTTATGGATATACTATCACTATTGAAAAACCGGAACAACTGAAAGGACAAACCTTTAGTGGGCGCATTGCTTTAAAAGACAGACCTGAGCTGTGGAACACACTGTCTATTATGTACAACGTAACAATTATTAAAAAAGAAAGACACGTAACTATTCAACCAAAATAGGATCGCCGCACATCCTTAAGTGAACAAAACTTTTCCGTTATGAAACAAGCTCTACGTTATTTACTAGGGGGCCTGGGGATCTATTGCTGTAGCCTGAGCATGATCTTACCCGCAACGTATGCCCAAACGGCCTTTGTACAAAACGATACGCCCGGCCGGGAAGAAACCTTGTCCGCACAGCGGAACAAAGCCGCAAAGCTGGACCTGAAGACCGCCCTGGAACAGATCTACCAAAGGCATCGCCTGAAATTCATTTATAATGAGGCCCAGGTGAAAGATATTAAAGTCTCCTCACAGCTGGTGCAGCTGGAAAGCGCCCGGCTGATCAGCAGCCTGGAACAAACACTGGCTGCACACCAGCTGAAGCTGAGTAAAATGGGAGACTTACAGTATCTCATCATTCCTGTTGCCAGTTCGGGACATGCTACCGTCATAGAAAAAAAAGAGCGGGCCGAAATAAAAGTGAACGGCACCGTAAGAGACGGCATCGGTAATCCGCTGCCCGGTGTAACCGTAAGAGTGATAAAAGCCGAAAAAGGCACTATTACAGATGAACGCGGGCGTTTTACCATCGAGGTAGATCCCCTGGGCTCGCTTGAATTCTCCTTTATAGGTTACAAGCGGCAGGAGGTGAGCGTACGTAACCGCGTGGATATGGAAGTGGTCCTGGAAGCAGAAGAAGGCGGCCTGAATGAAGTGGTGGTAGTAGGCTTCGGCAAACAAAGAAAAGTAAGCCTGATCGGCGCACAATCAGGCATAAAAGTAGAAGAGCTGAAACAGCCGGTACGCAACCTCAGCACCTTGCTGGCGGGCCGCCTGGCAGGTATTGTAGGCGTGCAGCGAAGCGGTGAACCGGGTTATGACGATGCACAGATCTGGATCCGCGGTATTTCCACTTTCACCAACAGCCGTCCCCTGGTACTGGTGGACGGTGTAGAGCGGCCTTTCGCCAATGTTGAACCACAAGACATCGAAAGCTTTAACATCCTCAAAGACGCCTCTGCTACTGCCGTTTACGGGGTAAGAGGAGCCAACGGCGTGATACTGATCACCACCAAACGGGGCAAATCGCAGAAGGCGCAGATCAATGTTGATCTGAACACCGGTGTGACTGAATTCACCCGCCTACCAGAATATGCGGATGGCGTGACTTACATGCAAATGGCCAATGAAGCCATTACCACCCGTGGCGGCACACCGCAGTATTCAGAAGAGACCATACAGAGAACCGCCAGCGGAGAGGATCCTTATTTATATCCCAACGTGAACTGGATCAAGGAGATCTTCAATAAGTTTGGCACTAACAAACGGGCCAATATGAATATACAGGGCGGTTCGGAAGCAGCCAACTATTATGTGTCCGCCTCCTATTTCGATGAAGTGGGTTTGTTTAAACGCGATCAGCTGGCCAAATACAATTCTGCTATTAAGTTCACCAGGTATAATTTTACCACAAACCTGAACCTGAAAGTTACCTCTTCTACAAAGCTGGAATTTGGCGTGCAGGGATACATTGGTAATGGCAACTATCCGGGCACGGGTACCGGTACCATTTTCGGCTCGGCATTGTCTACACCGCCAACCGTATTTCCTGTACGTTATCCGGATGGAAAGATCCCTGCGCTGCAGGATGGCTCTTCCGTGAACAATCCTTATGATCAGCTTACGCAGTCCGGCTTTGCAACGGAATTCCGTAACCAGATCTTCTCCAATATCCGGCTAAGACAAGACCTTGACTTCCTGATCAAGGGACTGTCCTTTACCACCATGTTCTCTTTTGATACCTATAACCAGCACAACCTGCGGCGTACAAAGTCTGTTGATACCTGGCTGGCTACCGGCCGTGACAGCGCCGGACAGCTGCAATACCGTCAAACGCGCATCGGTACCAATTACCTGGGCTTTAGCAGGAGCAACGGCGGTAACCGCCAGTTCTATACCGAAACAGCTTTGAGCTACGATAACGCCTTCGGGAAACACCGCGTAGGCGGCTTATTGTTATATAACCAGAGCGATAAGGTAGACGCTTTCCAGGATGATTTCATTGCCTCCATCCCCAGAAGACAAAGAGGCCTGGCGGGAAGAGGCACTTATTCTTTTGATGACCGCTATCTTTTTGAGGCCAACTTCGGTTATAACGGATCGGAGACCTTCTCGCCCAACCGCCGTTACGGGTTCTTTCCTTCTGTAGGCCTCGGCTGGATTGCTTCCAGCGAAAAGTTTATGAAGCCGGCGGCGAATGTGCTGCAGTTTCTGAAATTCCGTTTCTCCTACGGACTGGTGGGCAACGGTGAGATAGAAGGACGGCGCTTTGCCTATATCGCTACCGTAGCCAGCACCAACGGCTACGCATATGGTAATGAAAGGCAGAACAACTACAGCAATGGCTACGATATCGGAGAATATGCTTCAGACGTAACCTGGGAAACCGCTAAGAAAACTAACCTGGGCGTGGAGCTCACTACCCTGAAAGACCGCCTGAACGTCCAGGTGGATTTCTTCAAGGAGAAACGGAACAACATCTTCCTGAGGCGTTCTTCTATCCCTGCCATGCTGGGTCTGCGAAGCAATCCCTACGGCAACCTGGGACGAACCGAGAACAAAGGCATTGACGCCAGCCTCGATTTCAATATGAAGATAGGGGAGTTGATGATAGGCCTCAAAGGCAATTTCACCTACAATAAGAATAAAGTGATCGAGGATGATTTGCCGCCATGGGCTTATCCCTACCTGGAAAGAAAAGGCAGAAAGATCAGTCAGCGCTTTGCCTATATCGCAGAAGGGCTCTTCCGTGATTCACTGGATATACAGAGAAGCGCTAAGCAAACGGGCGATGTAAGGCCCGGCGATATCAAGTTCAAGGATATTAACGGCGACGGTGTGATCAATTCCTACGATCAGTACCCGGTTGGCTATGGCGATGTACCGGAGATCGTATATGGTTTCGGACTAAACCTGGCCTATAAGAATGTAGCCGTAGGACTGTTCTTCCAGGGAGTAGCCAATGTAGATACCTATGCTTATGGAGAGGGCTTTGTTCCTTTTGAACAGGGCGGTAACCGCGGCAATCTCATGAGCGTGATCACCGATCGCTGGACGCCGGAGAATCCTAATCCTAATGCTTTCTATCCCCGTCTGTCTTTCGGTGTTGTAAATGACAACTACAAGGAAAGCACCTGGTGGGTAAAGAATTCCAGTTACCTGCGTTTGAAGAACCTGGAGATCAGCTACACGCTTCCCCCGAAATGGCTGAGCCGCGCGGGCGTGCAACGCGCACGCATTTACCTGCTGGGCTATAACGTACTTACCATCAGCTCATTCAAGCTGTGGGACGTTGAGCTGGACCAGGGCAGGGGCACACAGTATCCGCAGCTAACTTCCTATAACCTGGGTGTTTCCCTGCAGTTCTGATAACGCACAAAAAATTATCGTATGAAACATTGCCACCTATATACATTACTGCTAACCGCCGTGTTGTTGACAGCCGGCTGTAAGAAGGGCTTCCTGGACCAGGTGCCCGATGACCGTATCACTATTGACGAGGTGTTCTCTAAGCGGAAATCCCTGGAACAATACCTGGCCAATATCTATGACCGTATCCGGGATGAGAGCAATCAATGGAGCTCCAATCCCTGGCTGGGCTGCTCTGATGAAGCAGACATGACCTGGGCACGGGGCGGTTATAATAGTTATTTCATGAACATCGGCAGCTGGGACCCTACTTCCGGCTTCTATGATTTCTGGACACACTATTACCAGGGCATCCGTTCTGCCAGCTATTTCCTGGAGAATGCAGACAAATGCCAGGAGATCCTGGCCCTGCCAGAAGGCAATGCCCTGCTCACGAAATACAAGGCAGAAGCCCGCCTGCTGCGTGCATATTTCTATTTCTGCCTGCTGCGCCAATACGGCCCGGTACCCCTGCTGGGCGAAAAAACCTTACCTCCTGATGTGCCTTTCGAGGAAACACAGATCCCCCGTAATTCCTATGATGAATGTGTAGGCTTCATCAGCACAGAGCTGGATAAAGCGGGCGCCGATCTCCCCCTCCAGCAAACAGACCTCGTAGAATACGGACGTGCTACAAAGGCATTCGCCATGGCGATCAAATCACGCTTGCTGTTATATGCTGCCAGTCCGCTGGTGAACGGCAACACCGCTTACGCTGGTTTCAAGAACCTGGATGGCAAGCCCCTGATCAGCCAGCAGGCGGATGTCGCTAAATGGCAAAATGCTGCTGCAGCTGCCAAGGCAGTGATTGACCTGGGCATCTTTAATTTGTTGAAGAAGAATGATGCCTCCGGTAATTTTGATCCGTTTATTTCCTGTCGCGATGTGCTGCTGGACCCCTGGAATAAGGAGACGATCTTTGCCCGCGGCGGCAACGATGTGTATCAATGGGAAGTGCATTGCTCTCCCCGTTTTGCCGGGGGCTGGAGCGGGGTAGCGGCTACCCAGCAGATCGTGGATGCTTTTCATATGGCCAATGGCAAGATGATCAATGAAACCGGATCCGGTTATGTGGAAGAAGGTTTTTCCACAACAGATACTAAATACACCAAAGCAGGTACTTACAATATGTATGTGAACCGCGAGCCACGCTTCTATGTTTGCATCACCTATAACGGCATGACCTGGTTCAACACCAGCGAAGGCGCAAAGACAGTGGAGCTGTATAATACAGGGAATACCGGTAAACAGGGTTCCTATGATTATTCCCGCACGGGCTACCTGGTACGGAAGAATTATCATCCCAACACCTATCCGCGGCAGGGAAGATCAGTGGCCAGGCCGCTGGTGCTGTTCCGCCTGGGAGAGATCTACCTGAACTATGCAGAAGCGCTGAATGAGGCGCAGCCCGGACATCCGGATATTCTTACCTATGTCAACGCGATCCGTGAAAGAGCTGGTATACCAGCTTTGCCCGCCGGTCTTACACAAGGGGAGATGAGAACGCGTATCCGCCAGGAGCGTCGTATAGAACTGGCATTCGAATATCATCGCTATTTTGATACGCGCCGCTGGAATATAGCGCTGCAAACAGATGGTGGTCCGTTCTATGGGATGAATGTAGACGCAGGCAATAGTGTACAGGATCTGAGCTTCTATAAAAGAACTGTTTTTGAAACAAGGGTATTTGCACAGCAACACTATTTCTTCCCGATCCCCCAGTTTGATATAGACCGGAATAAAAAGCTGGTGCAGAACCCGGGCTGGTGAAAGTAATTGTTTGATTTACGCAATCTTTTGTTTCTTTTTTGCAAGCACGCCTGTTTGCAGTGAATTACTTTTGCATCAAATCAACAGTCGCCTTCATCATATTCTGCATTGGTAACAGGCCTCATCCAAACAGTGCCGGCCATATCTGCCGGAACAATGGCCATATGGATCATCGCGCTGTGATGTGAAGCGCCAAACCAGTGTACGGTGCTCAGCGGGATTGTTACCACATCGCCTTTCCTGATGGCTTGTACGGGTTTGCCTCTTTCCTGGTAATAACCGGCGCCTTCCATGATCACCAGTATTTGTCCGTGCCCATAGCAGTGCCAGTTGGTTCTTGCGTTTTGTTCAAAGGTGACTTTGCTTACTACGATATTCAGATCATCTTCAGGCGTAACGATCAGGCTGGTCCGTACATTTCCGGTAAAGTGGTCCAGTACTGCAGATGTGCTTTTAGTGAGTGTTGGAGTCATTTTATGTGTTTTGTTGTCGGTCATTTGGTTTCTATGCAAAGGTCCGCCTGATTGACCGGAAACTTGTTATATCGATTACTGTATTTTTTACCAAAATCACTTTTCACCGCATATGGATAAAATAGCAAGATTGGATACCATCAGCCAGTACAATGCATTCTATGATCAGGAGACATTGCACCCGCTGGTGACCATCGTCGACTTCTCCAAAGTACCTCCGAAACGGAATGCCCGGATAAGGCTCGGTGTCTATGTCATTTCCCTGAAAGAAGTGAAATGCGGCGATCTGCGTTACGGCTGCAACTATTATGATTACGATGAAGGCACCCTGGTATTTATGGCGCCGGGCCAGGTAATTGGTATTGAAGATAACGGGGAGTATTACCAGCCTAAGGGCTATTCACTGGTCTTCCATCCAGACCTGATCCATGGCACCACACTGGGCCGCCATATAGATGATTACACCTATTTTTCTTACGAGGTGCACGAGGCGCTTCATCTGTCGGAATGGGAGCGGCAGATTGTGCTGGATTGTTTGTCGAAGATCCAGTTTGAACTGGAACACGCCGTGGACAAACATAGCAGAAAGCTGATCACTAACAATATTGAACTGTTCCTCAACTATTGTGTGCGTTTTTACGATCGGCAGTTCATTACACGCGATAATGTTCACAAGGGGATCGTGGAACGCTTTGAAGGTTTGCTGAATGGCTATTTTCAATCAGACAAACCACAAATACTGGGCCTGCCATCCGTAGGCTATTGCGCCGGGGAATTGAACCTGTCTGCTAACTACTTTGGCGATCTGATTAAAAGAGAGACCGGGAAATCGGCGCAGGAATATATACAGCTGAAGCTGATCAATGTTGCTAAGGAAAGAATATTTGATACCAGCAGGTCCCTGGGAGAGATCGCGTATGAACTTGGATTTAAGTATCAGCAGCATTTTACACGCTTGTTTAAACAAAGGGTAGGTTATACGCCCAATGAATACAGATCCCTAAACTAGGAAACCGGCCGTTTTACCGGGCTTTTTGTCCGTTTTGCAAGCGCCGCTCTGCAGCCGGCTGACATTTGTGTAACTTTATACAATGAAGTTCAAGGCGCTTGAAAAGGACCTGCTCAGGTATTGCTGGATGATCTCCATCATCACCGCGGCATCCGTCCTCATTTTTCATAACACTTTCAAGATTGACAGCAATACGCCTGTTATTTTTGCTTTGCTGGTTGGCGTCCGTTTCTTTATCCTGGGCCTTATCAATATCTGGATACTTAAAACCATTCCCCGTATAAGTCCTGCTATGCCGAAGAAGAAGCAGCGCCTGCTCCGTTATGCCGCCGGGTATGTGCTGGCCATCATTCTTTTCTTTTCTACAGATCCCTTTGAACAATATGCACTGCCCAACAGCGGCCCCTGGACCTTAGGCGCACGATTGTCCAGCATCCTGCTGCAAAGCATGATAAACAATAGCCTGATCATCATCATGCAAAATTTCATTATCCTGCAACACGAAAAGGCAGGTACTGACCTGGAGAATTCAAGGCTCAGGGCAGCCAGCCTGGAATCCGCCAACCTGCTGCTGAAGCAGCAGATCCATCCTCATTTCCTGTTCAATGCCTTAAGCATGCTGAAAAGCCTGTACAAAACCGATGTACATGCCGGGGAGGCCTACCTTTCCCACCTGGTAAGCTTTCTGCGCGCCTCGCTGGCAGACCGCCGATCCGGTGTTTCAGACCTGGCAGATGAGATAAAGTTGTGCAAGGACTACCTGACCATGCAGCAGATCCGTTTCGACAAGGCCCTCGTCTGCACCATTGGCATCCCGGAGGAAATACAGCTGCGGGGCGCCGTGCCCTCCTTTTCCATACAGTCGCTGATAGAGAATGCCATCAAGCATAATGAAGTAACAGCCGCATCGCCCCTGAAAATCCTTGTTTATTATAAAGATTGCCGTATCATCGTAGAGAATAACCTGCAGCCAAGAACACATGTAGATGCACCCAGCGGAAAAGGGTTAATTAACCTGGTCGAAAGATACAGGATCCTGTCGGGAGACGAAGTGATCATCCGCCAGGATAACAATACCTTTTCCGTCAGCATTAAAGTATTGAACAATGAGGATAGTAATCATAGAAGATGAAAAGATCACCGCGGATGACCTGGCGCAAACCATCATGCAGCTCTATCCGCAGGCCCGGATCGTACATATGCTGAGCACCGTGAAGGAAAGCATCGGGTATTTCAGGAACGGCGCGGATATAGACCTGATCTTTTCCGATATACAACTGGGCGACGGCCTGAGCTTCGAGATCTTTTCCAAAGTAGAAATAAAGGTGCCGGTCATCTTCTGCACGGCTTATGATGAATATACCCTGCATGCTTTCAAGGCCAACGGGATCGACTATATCCTGAAGCCTTTTGACAATGACACGGTGGCCGCCGCCATTAATAAATACATGGCCTTCCGGGAACGGATCATGGAGAATACCCTTAGTTACCAGTCGCTGGAACAGCTGTTTGTTTCCCGCAGGCAGCTAACGCCCGGCGCAGTGCTCGTGTATTATAAAGACAAGATCCTCCCGATAGCCATCAGCGAGATCGCCTTTTTCTGCCTGAAGAATGGCGTGGTGCATTTAAGCACCTTTGATAAGAAAAACTATACCATCAATAAAAGCATGGATGAACTGGGAGAGCTGACGGCGCCCTTGTTCTTCCGCACCAACCGCCAGTTCCTGGTGAACAGGAAAGCCGTGGTGGATGCTTCCAGCTATCTTTCCCGTAAGCTCTCTGTTACCTTAAATGTACCGGTACCTGAAACGGTCACGATCAGTAAGGAAAAGATCACCCAGTTCCTCGACTGGCTTACGCAATCATAACTATCCCCGTCCGTTTCGTTCCTTCTTTTGGCCGTTTCACAAAGCTTCCACTCACGCACCGCCTCTTTAGTCGGCAACTTTGCATCGTCAAATATTTAACGGCTTTATATCGTAAAAACTAAATAGTGGAACTATGAAAAAATTAATGTTTATCTGCCTGGTATTTTTGTCTGCCAATTGTTTCGGTCAGGGTTTGCTGCAAAGATTAAGCTTTGGTATTAAGGCCGGCGCCAACTACAGTAATTTCACCAATGCCGATTTTGCCACTGATGGACTAGTAGGTTTTCATGCAGGCGCTTTGGTCAATTTTAAGCTGATAGACGGCCTGTCGATCCAGGAGGAGTTCCTGTTCTCTTCACAGGGTGCTAAAATGAAGGAAGATCTTTTCGGTAAAGAGAATATTAAGGTCTATTACATGTCAGTGCCTTTCCTCTTTAAGTACCGCACCAGGCCAGGTATCTATTTTGAAGCAGGCCCGCAGGCAAGTTTCCGTATCAAAGATGATATCGGGAAGACAGACATTGGAGAGTTCACTAAGAAGATGGACCTCGCAGCAGTAGGCGGTATCGGTTTTCAGTCACCAATGGGCCTGGGCTTCGGAGCAAGATACGTATACGGTTTATCCAAGGTAGGCGATTTCCAGCTGTCTGATGTAAAGCCCGATTTCAAGAATAGCGTGGTACAGGCTAGTATCTTCTATATCTTCTAAAAATGTTGAAACAGGGTGACGGACTTACAGGATCCCAGCTGCAGGTATGCGGCCGGGATTTTTTAATATATGTACTGCTGTGGCAACAAGTGTACAAACGACACCTATGAGCAAAAAAAATAATCCCGCTTCACTTGCATACAACATTCCCGGCCATTATCTTTATTAGATCGTATTGTTAGTTAAACTCCCCAAAAGAGCAAACGAGAGATCAACCAATTTGGTTAACATGGTATACAGTGACAATGAACTGCTATCACAGATAGCAGAAGGGGACGAGTATGCGTTTAGTACACTCTATTTTCGGTACGACACAATGTTGTACACGTTTTTACTGAAGCTGACAAGGTCCGAATCCACCGCCGAAGAACTGCTCCAGGAAACCTTTTTGCGCTTATGGCTGTACCGCGACAGCCTGGCGGAAGTTGAGCATCCCCGTGCCTATATCCATCGCATCGCGGCTAATCTTTCTCATCGCTGGCTGCAAGAGCAGTTCCGGCATCATAAGGTATTGCAGGAACAGGGACAGCCGCCTGATACGGTCAATGATCCGGAAGACAAGCTTGCCTGGAAAGATATGGAAGCCCTGGTGGCCCGGGTCATTGCCGGTATGCCGGAGCAGCGGCGTAAGATCTACCAGCTGCATCGCGACGGAGGATTGTCTTCCGGCGAAATAGCCGAACAGGTAGGCGTTACCCCCAGCACGGTGAGGAACACCATTGCCGCGGCCATCAGGCAGATAAGGGAGCAATTGCTGGAGGCCGGCTTCAGCCTGGTATTGATCCTTTTATTCAGCCGCTGAAAAAATATTTTACCCGCCAATAGACACTTAGCATTTTTCCCTGCTCTTATATAGAGAAGGGGCTATTACAAATCATTGTTATGAACAAGGTGCGACTGCAATATTTGCTGGAAATGTGGATGGACAGATTAGCCAGCCCGGAAGAAGCGCGTGAGCTGGCTGCCCGCCTGGAAGAACACCGGGAGGATGGCACTGTGCCTGAGCTGCTGGTACAGTTAATAGAGCAAACCGAAACAGACGAAACGCTTCCCATGGAAGACCGTGAAAGAAGACTGTCCGCCATCCTGGATATTGACAAAACTACTTCTATCCATAAGAGAACCACTCACCCCCTCCGGATTTCTTTCCGCAGATGGGGGTGGGTGGCTGCTTCTGTGCTGCTGCTATTGGCAGAAGGCGCAGTGGTCATGATGGCCATCAACGCCAACCGGAAAGAGCAGCATACACAGGCCACTATACAAGACATTGCACCGGGCAGCAATAAGGCCGTCCTTACGCTGGGCAATGGCGCCACGATCCGCCTGGACAGCACCGGTAACCAGCTGATACAGCAGGGAGCAGTAAGCGTAAGGCAGGCGGGCGCACAATTGATCTACGACGTTCAGGGCAGCAATGCCGGTTTGACCTACAATACACTCACAACACCCAGGGGCGGACAGTTCCGCGTGCAGCTGCCAGATGGTACTTTGGTTTGGCTGAACGCGGCTTCCTCCCTGCGTTATCCCACCGCTTTTGCAGGAAAGGAAAGAACAGTGGAAATAAGCGGGGAAGCTTACTTCGAAGTAGCCGCAGCCGCGGGTCAACCCTTTATGGTGAAGATCGGGGAAACCGCTGCCGTAGAAGTGCTGGGCACCAGCTTTAATGTGAACGCTTACCGCGATGAAGCAGGTATTCATACCACCCTGCTCACAGGGGCAGTGCGGGTAGCCATGCCGAATACCGGCACTCATGCATTGCTGAAGCCCGGCCAGCAGGCACAGATCGCCGGCAGCCAGCCGGAGGCCGGTATAAAGATCATCAGCAACGCTAATATCAGTCAGATCATGGCCTGGAAGAACGGCTTGTTCAATTTTGAGAATGCCGGTTTACAGGAAGTAATGCGGCAGCTGGCCCGCTGGTATGACCTCCAGGTAGTGTATGAGAATGGTGTGCCCGATATGTATTTCGAAGGAGAGATGAGCCGGGAAATGAGCCTCTCACAGGTGCTGGCCGGTTTACAGCAAACAGGCGTGCGCTTCAGGATAGAGGAGGGGAGGCGCCTGGTAGTGCTCAAACAATAGCATAGAACAGTGGTCAATATATAAAAATCAAAAACCAACCATGTCAACCAAAATGTTACGCGCGATGCGTATAACCGCCTTATTCCTATTGGTGACTGCTATGCATGTAGCTGCCAGTGGCTTTTCTCAGACAGTGACCCTATCCGGCAACGCAATGCCTTTAAAAAAGGTGTTTGCCGGGATCAGGGAACAAACCGGCTATGTGTTCTTTTATAGTAAGGGAACGCTGGATAATACCCGTCCTGTTTCGCTGATGGTGCGTAATATGCCCCTGGAATCCTGCCTGGAGATCATCTTTAAAGACCAGCCTTTAACTTACACGGTATCTGCGAAAACCATCATCGTATCCCGGAAAGAGCTGCCCGCACCGCAGTTCACAGAAGCAACACCACTCGCGCCGCCAGATACGCTTCATGATATCAATGGCTCAGTAGTGAATGAAAGCGGCGTGCCTTTGCAGCATGCTTCTGTTCGGATCGTAGGAATGAACAGATCCACCGCTGCCCGCGAGAACGGTAGCTTCGTGCTCACTAATTTGCCCGATGGCAAATACAGGGTGGAAATATCTTTTGTAGGTTACGACAAGTATATCGCCGCTGTGGAGGTAACAGGCAGCGCGGCAAAAGTGACTGCTGTACTGAAACAGGCAACGGGAAAGCTGGACGAAGTACAGGTAGTGGCTTATGGTACTACCACCAAACGTTTCAGCACCGGTAGCATCAGCACCGTGAAAAGTATGGACATCGAAAAGCAGCCCGTTACCAATATACTTGGCGCCCTGCAGGGCCGTATGCCGGGTGTGCTGATCACCAGCGCCAATGGTATTCCCGGCTCAGGTATTACAATGCAGATCCGCGGAAATAATTCCATCTCCGCATTGTCTAACCCCCTGTATATCGTAGATGGTATTCCGGTTCCGGCTACTTCCATCAGTAATGTTAATACGGCCGCCGGATCAGTAAGCCCATTGAACGGCCTGAACCCGCTGGATGTGGAGAGCGTTACCGTGCTGAAAGATGCGGATGCCACCGCTATTTACGGCTCCCGCGGATCGAACGGCGTGGTGTTGATCACTACCAAAAAAGGAAAGCCGGGCAAAACAAAGCTGGACATCAATGTATACTCCGGCGCCAGCGTGGCCACCCGCGTGCCCGAATTCATGAACACAGACCAGTACCTGGCCATCCGGAAGAAAGCTTTCCTGGCAGACAGTATTACGCCTACCACCAGGAATGCGCCGGACCTGCTATGGTGGGATCAGCATGCCTATACGAATTTTCCGAAAATGATCATCGGTAATACCGCTCCCTTTACCAATGCAAAAGCATCCCTCTCCGGTGGAAGCGAAAGCACCCGCTTTTTGCTGAGCATGGGCTATCATCATGAAGGCGCCGTGATCTTTGGAGATAATCACTATAATCGCGTGGATGGCCATGCTAACATTGATCACAGCTCTGCAGACAAGCGCTTTAATGTGAATACCTCCGTTACCTATTCCAATGACGATATTAAAACGCTGGCGGCAGATCCTTATCTGTCTATTTATGCACCACCAAACTTTCCGCACTACGACAGCACGGGCGGTCTTTACTGGATCCAGCGTGATGTTTCTGCACCAATGATCAATCCATGGTCATATCTCAATAAGGTAGGCAAGACCATGACGGATAATTTCATCACCAATACATCCTTGCGATATGCCATCACTTCAGCACTGAACGCCCGGGTGAACATGGGCTTCACCAAAACGAACATGAGCCAGCAGGTAACTGCGCTTTCTACTGCATTCAACCCTACTTCAACTTCCGCCACTAAAAGCAGTGCAACCTTTGGCAATAGTAGGATCCAGACTTACATCGTAGAGCCGCAATTGGATTATACTAAAAAGATCAGCAAGGGTGTACTGAATGCATTGCTGGGTGGTACGATCCAATCCAGCGCTTCCCAGACAAATTCTATCACCGGGATCAACTTTACCAGTGACGACCTGATACAAAGCATTTCTGCCGCGGGCACTATTACTGATAAAACTCTTACCAGCAACCAGTATAAATACATCTCCGGTTTTGGCAGGATGAACTTCCGCTGGGATGATAAATACATTTTGAACGCTTCTTTCAGAAGAGATGGCTCCACCCGTTTCGGCCCGGGAAGGCAATTCGGTAATTTCTGGTCAGTAGGCGGCGCCTGGATCTTCTCTGAAGAAAACCTGGTAGAAAAGATCTTGCCTGTTTTAAGCTACGGTAAACTGAGGGCCAGCTACGGCATTACGGGCAATGACCAGATCAATGACTACCGTTACCTGGAAACATACACCAGCAATCAGCTCGCCTATAGCGGCAACCTGGGGCTCTATGCCAACAACATTGCCAATCCCATATATGGCTGGGAATCCAACAGGAAGATCGAACTGGCATTGGACCTGGGTTTCCTGAAAGACCGCATTTTACTGACAGCTGCCTGGTACCGCAGCCGTTCCGGCAACCAGCTGGTGCAAACCGCATTACCAGGACAATCGGGCTTTGATTATTACCAGGCTAACCTTCCCGCATTGGTGCAGAATACCAGCTGGGAATTTGAGCTGGCCACGATTAATGTTAGTCACAAAAACTTCCGCTGGCAAAGCAATTTCAATCTCACCATCCCGAAGAACCGGCTGGTAGCATTTCCGTCGCTGGAATCTTCCGCCTATGCCAGCTATTACGTGATCGGCCAGCCGCTGAACCTGTTCAGGGGATACCACTTTACGGGTATCGATCCCAAAAGCGGCGTACCCCAGTTTGAAGATCGTAACAAGGATGGTATGCTGATCTCTACAGATGATTATGTGAACATCGGCACCCGCGACCCGAAATATTATGGCGGATGGGGAAATACGCTCACCTATAAAGGTTTCAGCCTCGACCTCTTTGTACAGTTCATCAGCCAGGATGGTTACAATGCCCTGCGCGCATATTATTTCCCTGTAGGATATAAAGTCAACCTGCCCCTGTTCCTGACAGAAAACTATTGGGAGCCTTCCAATCCAAATACAGACAGGCCAGGCCTGACCACCAGCGCTTCATCGCCGATCGGCTCCAACTATCTCAACCGCCTGTACGCATCCACTGCCGCTTTTTCGGACGCTTCATACATCCGGTTGAAGACACTCTCTTTTTCCTATCAGTTACCTGCAAAGGTGACGGAAAGGATCAAAGCGCAGGCCATGCGCCTGTACGTACAGGGACAGAATCTCTTTACCATCACCTCCTATAAAGGGCTGGACCCGGAAACGCAGAATGCCACACCGGTATTGAAAACGCTTACGGGCGGTGTACAATTAACTTTTTAATGCATAGCAATGAAGAATACTTATCAATATAAACGTTTCATATGCATAATAGCGGTGCTGCTGATAGCAGGCGTATTGGGCGGTTGCCGTAAATACCTGGAAATAGACCCGCCGAGGGACCAGATCACTTCCGGGGCTGTTTTCGATAATGCCGGCAATACCCTGG
>Ga0102590_1001797_pt1 | contig 29133 bp, 19 predicted proteins | sample AraplaMF_Col_mMF_FD_76859 | JGI IMG/M metagenome (GOLD analysis project Ga0102590, IMG submission 76859) | Arabidopsis root microbial communities from the University of North Carolina, USA - plate scrape MF_Col_mMF | ecosystem: Host-associated > Plants > Roots > Endosphere | place: USA... | reverse complement strand
TGGAGTCTGGGGGTTGTCATGCCGGGTTTCGTGGATTTGTCTCGTTCAACAGCAACAAAGCGGGAACGGCCATGAGTCTAATGGCGTCCCCGCGACCATCGGCGCCCGACGGCGCTTCGCTCAGCTCACTGCTTCAGTGCCCGCCGATGTAGGCGAACTTGAAGAGGAACACGGCTGCGATGACCCAGACCATCGCATGCACTTCCCGTGCCCGCCCGGTGCACAGCTTCAGCACGGCGTAGGTGATGAAGCCGAAGGCCAGGCCGTTGGCGATCGAGTAGGTGAAGGGCATGGCCAGCGCGGTCACCGCCGCCGGGATCACTTCGGTGGTGTCTTCCCAGTCGAGCTCGACCAGGTCGCGCAGCATCAGGCAGCCCACGAAGAGCAGCGCCGGCGCGGTGGCGTAGGCCGGCACCGAGCCCGCCAGCGGCGAGATCATCAGGCAGGCCAGGAAGAGCAGCGCCACCACCACGGCCGTGAGGCCGGTGCGCCCGCCGGCCTGCACGCCGGCCGCGCTTTCCACGTAGGCCGTGGTGCTCGAGGTGCCGAGCAGCGAGCCCGCGAAGATCGCGCCGCTGTCGGCCAGCAGCGCCTTGTTCATGCGCTCCATCTTGCCCGGTACCAGCAGGCCTGCGCGCTTGGCCACGCCCATCAGCGTGCCGGTGGCGTCGAACATCTCGACCAGGAAGAACACCAGCACCACGTTCAGGATGCCGCCCTTGAGCGCGCCCAGGATGTCCAGCTGCATGAAGGTGGGCGCGATGGACGGCGGCGCGTCGAACACGCCGTGGAACTTGTTGCCGCCGAAGAAGAAGGACAGCACCGTCACCGTGATGATCCCGATCAGGATCGCGCCGCGCACCTTGAGCTTGTCCAGCGCCACGATGATGAGGAAGCCCAGCGTCGCCAGGATCACCGGCGCCGAGTGCAGGTCGCCCAGCGTGACGAAGGTGGCGGGCGATGCGGCCACCACGCCGGCGCTCTTCAGTGCGATGAGCGCCAGGAACATGCCGATGCCCACCGTGATCGCCGTTCGCAGCGACTGCGGTATGCCCTGTATGAAGAGCTCCCGCAGCCCGGTGACCGTGACGATCAGGAACAGGCAGCCCGAGATGAAGACCGCGCCCAGCGCCACCTGCCACGTGTAGCCCATGCCCAGCACCACCACGTAGGAGAAGTAGGCGTTCAGGCCCATGCCCGGCGCCATGGCGATCGGGTAGTTGGCGTACAGGCCCATGATGAGAGTGCCCAGCGCCGCGATCAGGCAGGTGGCCACGAAGACCGCGCCCTTGGGCATGCCCGCGTCGCCGAGGATCGACGGGTTCACGAAGATGATGTAGGCCATCGTCAGGAAGGTAGTCAGCCCCGCGATGACTTCGGTGCGCACCGTGGTGTTGTGCGCATCGAGCTTGAACAGGCGTTCAAGCAGACCCGAGCCGCTTGCGCTGCCCACAGCCGCGCGCGGGCGCGCGGACTCGACATGCCCCGGCGCGCGGGGCTCGGCGCCCTTGGGCGCCTGTTCAAACGTACTCATTTCGCTTGTCTCCAGCTGTTGTAGTGGCGGTTTCATCGTTCCCCCGCTCACGACGCCGGCGCGAACGGGGTTTTCTCAGGGATCCGAGGTTTCAGGTGCGGCGGGCGGGCGCGCCGTGGCGCCTGATATGGCGGAAGCCGGAGGCCGCAGCGACGCCGCCACCTCCTTGATGCATTCGCGCAGCCAGCGCGCCGAGCTCGACGAATGGGTGCGTTCGTGCCAGAGCTGGTAGTACATGAGGCGCGGCAGCGCCACCGGGCAGTCGAGGATCTTCAGCGGCAGCCGCGCAGCGAAGCGCTCGCAGTACTGTCGGCCGGTGGTCAGCACCAGCAGGCTGGAGGCGACCATGTCCGGAATGAGCCCGAAGTGCGCGCAGCGCGCCGTGATGTTGCGCTGACGGCCCAGCTCGTCGAGCATCTGGTCGATGATGCCGCGCCCCCCCGGGTGCATGGGCGTGGGCGCGATGTGCTCGGCCGCCAGCCAGGTCTCCAGGTCCCAGCCGCGGCGCACCGCCGGATGGTCCTTGTTGACCAGCGAGACCACGTCGTCCCCGAAGAGCCGCGCCATGTGCAGGTCTTCCGGCGGCTTGAGCCAGTTGCCGATCACCAGGTCGACCTGGCCGAGCGCCAGGTGCCCGTGGTAGTCCGAGTCGGGCGTGAGCGCGTGGATCTCGATCTGGCACAGCGGCGCGTCGCGCTTGACCTGCGCCACCAGCATGGGCAGGAACAGCGGGTCCATGTAGTCGCTGGCCGCGATGCGGAAGGTGGTGGCCGCCGACTGCGGATCGAAGCCGCGCGCATCCGAGAACAGCATCTCCGCCGCGCGCAGGATGCTGGCCGCAGGCTCGATCATGCGCAGCCCCGCGTCGGTCGGCACCATGCCCGAGCCCGATCGCACCAGCAGCGGATCGCCCGAGAGCTCGCGCAGCCGCTTCAGCGCCGCCGACACCGCCGGCTGGTACATGCCCAGCCGGATGGCCGCCCGCGAGACGCTGCGGTCGGTCAGCACGGTGTGAAGCACCCGGATGAGGTGCAGATCGATCTTGTCGAAAAGAGCCTGGTCTCTCATGGCCGCGTGCCTGGTAGTGAGCAATGCGGATGGTTATACGCCGGAAGAAATCGGGCAGCCGAACGCAGAAGGCAGACAGAAGTTGCGCAGAAGTCGCGAAAGGGACCGAAGACATTTTTTCGGTTTTCCTTCTGCGACCTTCGCGAAGCCTTCGCGTCCTCTGCGTTCGGCTGTCCGCTTTCACGGCAGCCATCACCCCTGCACGGCAGTGATCGCACGCAGGATCGACTCGCTCGTGGCCGGCGCCTTCAGCGGCGGATCGACCCTGTGGCCGCCCGCGGCCGAGACCGCGTCGCGGATCGCGAAGAACACCGAGAACGGCAGCAGCAGCGGCGGCTCGCCCACGGCCTTGCTGCGGTGGATCGAGTCCTCGAAGTTCTGACCCTCGAACAGGCGCACGTTGAACACCGGCGGGCAGTCGTTGGCCGTCGGGATCTTGTAGGTGCTGGGCGCGTGCGTGGTGAGCTTGCCGCTCTGCGGATGCCACACCAGCTCCTCGGTGGTGAGCCAGCCCATGCCCTGGATGAACGCGCCCTCGACCTGGCCGATGTCCACCGCCGGGTTCAGCGACTTGCCCGCGTCGTGCAGGATGTCGGCGCGCAGCAGCTTCCATTCGCCGGTGAGCGTGTCCACGATCACTTCGCTCACCGCCGCGCCGTAGGCGTAGTAGTAGAACGGGCGGCCCTGCATCTTGTCCTTGTCCCAGCTCAGGCCGGGCGTGGCGTAGAAGCCGTCGGACCACAGCTGCCTGCGGTCGAGGTAGGCCTCGCCCACCACGGTGCTGAAGGCCAGCGAGCGGCCGTTGACCTCGACCGTGTCGTTGGCGAAGCGCACTTCGCTCGCCTTGCCGCCGTGGCGCTCGGCCGCGCATTCGGCCAGGCGCTCGCGGATCTGGCGCGCCGCGTCCTGCGCGGCCTTGCCGTTCAGGTCGGCGCCGGTCGATGCGGCCGTGGCCGAGGTGTTGGCCACCTTGGTCGTGTCGGTGGCCGTGACGCGCACGCGCTCGAAGCTCACGCCCAGCTCGTGCGCCACCACCTGGGCCACCTTGGTATTCAGGCCCTGCCCCATCTCGGTGCCGCCATGGTTCACCAGGATCGAACCGTCGGTGTACACGTGCACCAGCGCGCCGGCCTGGTTGAAGTGCTTCACGTTGAACGAGATGCCGAACTTCAGCGGCGCCAGCGCCAGCCCGCGCTTGAGCACCGGGCTCTTCGCGTTGAAGGCGGCGATGTCCGCGCGCCGCGCGCGGTAGTCGCTGCTGGCCTCCAGGTCGGCCACGAGTTCGTGGACGATGTTGTCGGTCACGGTCTGGCGGTACGGCGTGACGTTGTTCTCGGCCTTGCCGTAGAAGTTGATGCGCCGCACGTCGAGCGGATCGCGCTTCAGTTCGCGGGCCACCGAGTCAAGGATGTTCTCGATGGCGATCGCGCCCTGCGGGCCGCCGAAGCCGCGGAAGGCCGTGTTGCTCTGCGTGTTGGTCTTGCCCGAGAAGCCGTGCATGGCCACGTTGGGCAGCCAGTAGGCGTTGTCGAAGTGGCACAGCGCGCGGGTCATCACCGGGCCCGAGAGGTCGGCCGAGTGGCCGGCGCGCGAGACCATGGTGATCTCCGCACCGAGGATGCGGCCCTCGCCGTCGTAGCCCACTTCGTACTCGTACCAGAAGCAGTGGCGGCGGCCCGTGACCATGAAGTCGTCGTCACGGTCCAGCCGCAGCTTCACCGGGCGCTGCAGTTGGCGCGCCGCGATGGCGGCCACGCAGGCGAAGAGCGCCGACTGCGATTCCTTGCCGCCGAAGCCGCCGCCCATGCGCCGGCATTCGACGTGCACCTCGTTCGACTGCAGGTGCAACGCATGCGCCACCAGGTGCTGCATCTCGCTCGGATGCTGCGTGGAGCAGTGGATGTGCAGCGCGCCGCCTTCCTTCGGAATGGCGTAGCTGATCTGGCCTTCCAGGTAGAACTGCTCCTGCCCGCCCACGTCGAAGGTGGCCTTGTGGCGGTGCGGCGCCGCGGCGATGGCAGCGCGCACGGCCGCCTCGTCGCCCTCGTTGGCGGCACCGCCGCTGCGCACGATGTGCATCGGCGGCACCACGTACTGGCCGCGCTCGTGAGCGGCCTGCGGCGTGAGCACCGGCGGCTGCGCCTCGATGGTCAGCGCGTCCTTGGCCTTCGCGGCGGCGCGGCGCGCGGCGTCGCGCGTTTCGGCGATCACCGCGAACACCGGCTGGCCGAGGTAGCGGATCTCGCCGCCGTCGTTCACCGGCAGCAGGATCGGGTCGTCATGGATGATCGAGCCGCAGTCGTTGGTGCCCGCAATGTCGTCTGCCGTGATGACCGCGACCACGCCCGGCATCGCGCGAATGGCGTCCAGCGAGATCGCCGTGACGCGCCCGTTGGCCGCCGGCGAAAGCCCCAGCGCGCAGTGCAGCGTGCCGGCGAGCTCGGGAATGTCGTCGATGTAGGTGGCCTCGCCGGCCACGTGCAGGTGGGCCGACTCGTGCGGGCGGCTGATGCCTACTCGCATGCCGCGCTCGTGCGCCAGCGCTTCTGCGCCCACGTCGATGCGCGCGGCGGTGTTGGCCAGGTAGTCGGCGAAGGCCTCGGCGGGCTGCAGCAGGCGGGCGTCGATGGGTTTGTTCATGTTCAGATTCCTTCCGCCGCCGCGTTGACGGCATGGGGCATCACGCTCCAGACGCTGGTTTCCTCGATCGGCAGCGCGCCCTCGGCGCGCGTTTCGAGCCAGAGGCGCTGGATGAGGTTCTGCGCCACCAGCAGCCGGTAGTCGGCCGATGCGCGCATGTCCGACAGCGGCTTGAAGTCCTGCGCCAGCGCGAGCCTGGCTGTGGCGACGCTGGCCTGCGTCCACGGCTTGCCGACCAATGCGGCCTCGGCGTTCGCCGCGCGCTTGACCACGGCGGCCATGCCGCCGAAGGCCAGGCGCACGGCCTTCACCGTGTCGCTGCCCGCCTCGAGCTCGATGGCGAAGCCCGCGCACAGCGCCGAGATGTCGCAGTCGAAGCGCTTGCTGATCTTGTAGGCGCGCACCTGGCGGCGCATCGCGGCGTGCGGAACGGCCAGGCCCTGGACGAACTCGCCCGGCTGGAGCTGGTTCTTCATGTAGTCCAGGTAGAAATCGGGCAGCGGCATGCGGCGCACCACATCGCCTCGGCGCAGTTCGATCTGCGCATCGAGCGACATCAGCACCGGCGGCGAATCGCCGATGGGCGAGCCGTTGGCCACGTTGCCGCCCATGGTGCCGGCATGCCGGATCGGGGGCGAGGCGAAGCGCAGCCACACCTCGGCCAGGCTGGGCACGCGCTCCACCAGCGCCGCGAAGGCGGACTCGAGCGAGGCGCCGGCGCCGATGTAGAGCTCGCCGCCGTTGTCCTTGCGGTCCTCGATGGTCTTCAGCTCGGCCACGTCGCCCACGTAGATGATGTCGCCCAGGTCGCGGAACTGCTTGTTGACCCAAAGCCCCACGTCGGTGGAGCCGGCCAGCAGCTGCGCGCGCGGCTTCTGTTCGCGCAGGGCGGCGAGCTGGGCCAGGGTCTTCGGGGCGTGGAAATGGTCGATGCGCGCGCCCAGCGGGGCGGCGTAGTCGAAGCCCTCGTTCTTCAGCGCGGTGAGCGCGGCGATCACGGGTTGGGTGTCGAGGCGCACGGCGGGCAGGTCGAACATGCGCTGGCCGGCGTCGAGGATGGGGCGGTAGCCGGTGCAGCGGCACAGGTTGCCCGAGAGCTCGTCGGCCAGCTGCTGGCGGGTGGGCTGGGTGCCGCCGGCCTGGTGGTGCTCGTAGCTGGCCCACAGCGACATCACGAAGCCGGGCGTGCAGAAGCCGCACTGGGAGCCGTGGCAGTCGACCATGGCCTGCTGAACGGGGTGCAGCGTGTGCACAGGGTGCTTGCCGTTGCTGCCGGTCTGCGTCTTCGGCAGGCACTGCGCCTGCGCCTTGAGGTCTTCGACAGTGAACAGGGCCTTGCCGTGCAGCGTGGGCAGGAACTGGATGCAGGCGTTGACAGTCTGCAGGCTCAGGCCGTCGACGGTGCCGGGAGCCTGAGGGTCGGCGGCCAGCTCGCCGATGACGACGGTGCAGGCGCCGCAGTCGCCTTCGTTGCAGCCTTCCTTGGTGCCGGTGCAGCGGGCGTCCTCGCGCAGCCAGTCGAGCACGGAACGGGTCGGATGGACGCCGGTGACGTCGACGATCTTTCCGCGATGGAAGAAGCGGATCGGTTGAATCTTGCTGCTGCTGTCGGTGCTCATGCTTTTAGGGCTCGTGGGCGACCCGTCATGGGTCAGTCATGGACGTTAGCGGCTTGTCCGGCGTCTTGCATACGCAGGTGCCCATAACGCGTATGTGGGGGCCGGTATGCCACGTACGGGGAAACCCTTGCGTGGGGGTTGCAATTCCCGGGCCACCGGGAGATTTTCGGATGGCCCCGGGCGAGGTTCAGCGCTGCGCGATGGCCACCCAGGCAGTGGCCACCAGCGTCGAACCCGCCACCGCGAGCAGCCCGCCGACCAGCCACTTGAGCGTGCGCGGCTGCAGCTTGTTGGGCAGGCGGTGATGCAGCCGCGTCACGCCGTAGACCACCGGCATCGCGCAGCCGGCCAGCAGCGCCGAATGCCACGAGAAGTGCCCCGTGGGCACCACGATCACCAGCCGCACCAGCGAGTTGAACGCGAACATCAGCAAGAGCGCGCGGCGCACCAGCTCGCGGTCCAGCGGCTGGCGGTACATGTGGAACACGATGGGCGGCCCCGAACTGGAGAAGAGCCCGCCCAGCACGCCCGACAGCCCGCCGATGACGGCGAAGCTCGCGCGCCCCGACACCACCGGCAGCGGCTTCGCCTGCAGCACCAGCAATACCGCGCAGCCCAGGATCGACACGCCCAGCAGCCCGCGCAGCCAGTCGACCGCGCCACCGCTGAGCCAGGTCAGCAGCATCAGGCCGACGATCACGCCCACGGTGCTGCCGTTGAGCGCCGGCTTCATCAGCTGCCAGGGCACCACGCCGGGCCGGGCGCGGAAGTAGGTCCAGGCATTGATCAGGCTCAGCACGGTGGCTGCGTTGGCCGTGTCGCTCACGCTGGCGACGTGCAGCACCGACACCAGCCCGAGCAGGATCAGGCTGAACGCGAAGCCGGTGAGGTTCTGCGCGTAGGTGGCAAGGGCCACGCAGGCCATGAAGACCAGCACGGGGCCGGCCTGGGAAAGAATCGCTTGCACGGGCTGCTCGCTCAGAGTGCGGCGGCAGGCGCGGAACGGGAACGGGAGGCGTGGGGGAAGAAAGCGGGAGACGGAACGGACATTCGGAGGCAATCAGGGGCAACTGAAGGCGCGGGCAGCAAGGAAGGGCGCCTGCCCAAGAATAACCGCGCCCCCGATCCGGGGCCCGCTCACGGTTTCTCGGAGAAGAGCTCCGTGATGACCTGCCTGAGCCAGCGGTTGCCAGGATCGGCCTCGAAGCGCTTGCTCCAGTGCAGCGACACGGTGAAGTCGCGCAGCGGAAACGGCGGCTCCACGATGGCGTAGCCGCCCTCCTGCGCGAAGCCGCGCGCGATGTTGCGCGGCATCACCACCGCGAGGTCGGTCGCGCGCACGATGGCCGGCAGCACCATGAAATGCTCCGTTGTCAGGCGCAGCCGGTCTTCCAGGTTCAGCAACTGCAGGATGCGCAGCGTCTCGGCGTGCGTGCGCACCGCCACGTAATCGAGCTCCTGCAGGGCCTCCAGCAGCACCTGCCCGCTGCGCCTGCGCTTCACGAAGGGATGGTCCTTGCGCAGCAGCACGATGTAGCGGTCCTTCAGCAGCTGGGCGCGCTGGGTGTCCTTCACGCCGGGCAGGAAGCCGAAGGCGAAGTCGACCTTGCCGCTGTCGAGGCCGGCCGCCACGTCGCCCGGCGCCAGCGGCATGGTCTCCAGCCGCACCCCCGGCGACAGCTCGCGCAGCCGCGCCATCAGCGCCGGCAGGAAGCGGCCCTCGCCGATGTCGCTCATGTGGATGCGGAAGGTCTTGCGCGACACCTGGGGCTCGAAGCGGTCGGGCTCGTGCAGCGCCTCTTCCAGCGTGCTCAGCGCCGCCTGCACCGCCACCGCGAGCCGGTCGGCGCGCGGCGTGGGGGCCACGCCGCCGGGGGCGCGGGTGAAGAGCGCGTCCGCCAGCAGCAGCCGAAGCCGCCCCAGCCCGTGGCTGGCCGCCGGCTGCGTGAGGCCCAGGGACTCGGCCGCGCGGCTCACGTTGCGCTCGCGGTAGACCGCGTCGAAGAGCCGCAGCAGGTTGAGATCGAGCGCTTCCATATGCATGCCATTCATATTACTTAGCTCGATCATTTTATTGAGCATGGCGGCGGTGCCACGCACACTGGCGGGCGCTGTCCGGATCGCCCCTCGAAAGGCGCCGGCCGGCGCCCCACGACAAGAAGGAGACGACACATGGCCCCGATTCGTGCACTCCGCGCGTTCCGCGCGCATGCGGCGCTCGCCGCCCTGCTCTGCGCCGCCGTCACCGCCGCCGCACAACAGCCGCCGGCCGAAGAGCCTGGCTGGGCCAAGGGCCGGCCGAAGACCGAGGCGGCCACGCGCATGGCACCGGTGCCCTCCTTCCCCATTCCGACAGCGCCCGACCAGCTGCCCACGGCCAAGTTCAAGCTGCCGCCGGGCTTCAAGGTCGAGACCTGGGCCTCGGGCGTGCTCGACGCGCGCGAGCTGCGCCAGGGCGCCAAGGGCACGGTGTTCGTGAGCACGCTCTTCGTGGGCAACAAGGTCTACGCCATCGCCGAGAAGGGCGACCGCAAGCCGAAGACCATCATCGACAAGACCGAGTTCGCCACCGGCATCGAGTTCGACAAGGGCGCGCTCTACCTCGCCACGCACAAGCAGATCCTTCGCTACGACGGCATCGAGGACAAGCTCGACAACCCCGGCGCGCCGGTGGTGCTCAACGACAAGCTGCCCGGCGGGCAGGACCACAGCTGGCGCTACCTGCGCATGCACGAAGGCAAGCTCTACTACGCCGTGGGCGCGCCCTGCAACCTGTGCGAACCCGACGACGCGCATGCGCGCATCTTCCGCATGAACCCCGACGGCAGCGGCATCGAGACCGTGGCGCGCGGCGTGCGCAACACGGTGGGCTTCGACTTCGACCCCAAGACCGGCAACCTCTGGTTCACCGACAACGGCCGCGACTGGCTCAGCGAAGACCTGCCCAACGACGAGCTGAACGTGGTCACCAGGCCCGACCAGCACTTCGGCTACCCGTACTGCCACCAGGGCAACATCCTCGACTCGGAATTCGGCTGGGGCAAGAGCTGCAGCGACTACCAGAAGCCCGCCGCACTGCTCGGCCCGCACGCCGCCGCGCTGGGCCTGACCTTCTACAACGGGAAGATGTTCCCGGCCAGGTACCGCGGCGCCATGTTCATCGCGCGCCACGGCCCATGGAACCGCACCGTCAAGTACGCCGACATCGCCGTCGCCTGGCCCGACGGCAAGGGTGGCGCGAAGGTGGAACCCTTCATGACCGGCTTCGTCGAGAACAACAACTACCTCGGCCGCCCGGTCGACTTCCTGGTGCTGAAGGACGGCTCGATGCTCGTGAGCGACGACCACGCCGGCGCCATCTACCGCATCAGCTACGGCGGCCGATGACACCTGCGAGCCTTCTCTTCCGATGCGCGGTGGCGGCAATGACCGTGGCAGCGGCGGCATCGCCGGCCGGTGCGCAGGGCACCAAGGGCAGCGTCTACGCCCAGCGCTACGTCGAGCTGTGCGCCTCGTGCCACGGTGCCAACGGCCGCAGCGACATGGCGGGCACGCCGGTGCTCGCCGGGCAGCATTCGTTCTACGCCATCACGCAGCTCTACCTGTTCCGCGAAGGACGGCGCGACAACCCCGCGATGAGCGCGGTGGCCAAGACCATGAAGGACGAGGACCTGCGCGGCTTCTCGGACTTCATCGCCACCCTGCCCGCCGTGCCCGCGCCGCCGCCGGCCACGCCGCCCGACGCGGCGCGCATGGCACGCGGCCAGGCACTGGCGCAGGAGAACCGCTGCCTCCTGTGCCATGGCGCCGACCTGGCCGGCGGGCAGCAGGTGCCGCGCATCGCGCAGCAGCACGAGGACTACCTGCAGCTGACCCTGCAGGGCTTCCGCACGGGCAAGCGCCCGGGCTACACGCAGGCCATGAGCGAGGCGGTGGGCCGCATGTCGCCTGAAGACCTCGACACCCTTGCCTACTACGTGGCGCGCTTCCCCGGGGCCACCGCAAAGCCGACTTCTTCGCCCACCAGATAGACGCCATCACCCGACGTGCGGCACCCGCAGGACAAGCGCGGTGCGGGCACGGCTCACCCCGAATCCCGAACAACCCCCCTCAACATCGGAGCCGAATCTCTTGGAAGTTTCATTCAGCAAGGAAGTGGAAATGCTGCGCCTCGGCGCGGGCGACACCTTTCACGGCGAGGGCATCCTCGCGATCACCAAGGGCCTGCTGCAGTCGGGCGTGGCGTATGTGGGCGGCTACCAGGGCGCGCCGGTGTCGCACCTGCTCGACGTGATGGTCCAGGGCAAGGCCTACATGGACGAACTGGGCGTGCACGTCGAGGCCTGCTCCAACGAAGCCTCGGCCGCCGCCATGCTCGGCGCCTCCATCCACTACCCGCTGCGCGGCGCGGTGACGTGGAAGTCGATCGTCGGCACCAACGTGGCGGCGGACGCACTGTCGAACCTGTCGTCGCCGGGCGTGACCGGCGGCGTGCTCATCGTGGTGGGCGAGGACTACGGCGAAGGCGCCAGCGTGATCCAGGAGCGCACGCATGCCTACGCGCTCAAGTCGAGCATGTGCCTGCTCGACCCGAGGCCCGATCTCGGCGTGATGGTGCGCATGGTCGAGGAAGGCTTCCGCCTCTCGGAAAGCTCGAACATGCCCTGCCTGATGGAGCTGCGCATCCGCACCTGCCACGTGCGCGGCAGCTTCGAGTGCAAGGACAACGTCGCGCCCACCGTCTCCACGCGCTCGCTGATGGAGGAGCCCGCCGGCTTCGACTACATGCGCCTCGCGCATCCGCCCGTCACCTTCAGGCACGAGAAGCTCAAGGGCGATGCGCGCATCCCGGCCGCGCGCAGCTACATCGCCGAGCACGGCCTCAACGAGCTGATGCCCGGGCGGCGCCATGCCGACCTCGGCATCGTGGTGCAGGGCGGGCTCTACAACGCGCTGATCCGCAGCCTGCAGCAACAGGGCCTGGCCGACGCCTTCGGCGAGACGGACATCCCGATCCTGGTGCTCAACGTGACCTACCCGCTGGTGCCAGAACAGGTCGCCGACTTCTGCGTGGGCAAGCGCGCGGTGCTGGTGGTGGAAGAAGGCCAGCCCGAGTACATCGAGCAGGACATCGCCACGCTGCTGCGCCGGCGCGACATCCAGACGCCGCTGCACGGCAAGGACATGCTGCCCCCGGCGGGCGAGTACGGCGTGGAGGTGCTCTCGGCGGGCATCGGCGCGTTCGCCGCGAAGTACATCGAGCCGGACGAGGCCTCGCACTCGGCGCAGGCCTGGCTGGCAGGCAACCGCGAACGCCGCGAGGCCGTGGCGCGCAGTCTGAGTTCTCCGCTGCCCAACCGGCCGCCGAGCTTCTGCGTCGGCTGCCCCGAGCGGCCGGTGTTCTCCGCGCTCAAGCTGGCGCAGCAGGAGACCGGGCCGGTGCACGTGGCCGCCGACATCGGCTGCCATGCCTTCGGCACCTTCGAGCCTTTCTCGATGGGCCATTCCATCCTCGGCTATGGCATGAGCCTCGCGAGCCGCGCGGGCGTGGCGCCGATGATGAACCGGCGCACCCTGTCGATCATGGGCGACGGCGGCTTCTGGCACAACGGCCTGCTCACCGGCGTGCAGAGCGCGCTCTTCAACGGCGACGACGCGGTGCTGCTGATCTTCAAGAACGGCTACACCTCGGCCACCGGCACGCAGGACATCATCTCCACGCCGGACGACGAGATCAAGGAACGCGCCGAGGACAAGCAGCAGAGCCTGGTCGACAAGAACCAGACCATCGAGGCCACGCTCAAGGGCCTGGGCGTGCAGTGGATGCGCACCGTGACCACCTATGACGTGGAGCGCATGCGCCGCACGCTCACCGAGGCGCTCACCAGCGACTTCGACGGCCTGAAGGTGGTGATCGCCGAGGGCGAATGCCAGCTGGAGCGCCAGCGCCGCATCAAGCCGTGGATCGCCAGCCTGCTGAAGAAGGGCGAGCGCGTGGTGCGCGTGAAGTACGGCGTGGACGAGGACGTATGCAACGGCGACCACGCCTGCATCCGCCTGTCGGGCTGCCCCACGCTCACGCTGCGCGACAACCCCGATCCGCTGAAGGTGGACCCGGTCGCCACCGTCATCGACGGCTGCGTGGGCTGCGGCCTGTGCGGCGCGAACGCCCATGCGGCCACGCTGTGCCCGAGCTTCTACCGGGCCGAGGTGGTGCAGAACCCGAAGTGGCATGAGCGGCTTCTTCACGGCCTGCGCGGTGCCTTCGTTCGCGCACTGCAACCGGCATGAGGGGCGAGGAAACCATGGAACAGAACCGCCCCATCACATTGCTCGTCTGCGCCCTCGGCGGCGAAGGCGGCGGCGTGCTCACCGAATGGCTGGTCGACACCGCGCGCCATGCCGGCTACGCAGCGCAGAGCACGTCCATTCCCGGCGTGGCGCAGCGCACCGGCGCCACCACCTACTACATCGAAGTGTTCCCCGTGCCGCTCGCGCAGCTCGGCGGGCGCCGCCCGGTGTTCAGCCTGAGCCCCGTGCCGGGCGCGCTGGATGCCATCGTCTCCTCGGAGCTGCTGGAAACCGCGCGCCAGATCGGCAACGGCATGAGCGCGCCGCAGCGCACGCTGGTCATCAGTTCGTCGGCGCGCATCCTCACCACCGCCGAGCGCATGGTGCCCGGCGACGGCCGCGCCGACGCGCAGCGGCTGCTCGACGTGGTGAAGGCCTTCAGCCGCGAGCACCATGTGTTCGACATGAACGCTATCGCGCGCGACAGCGGCACGGTGGTCAGCGCGGTGATGCTCGGCGCCATCGCGGGCAGCGGGCTGTTCCCGTTCCCGCGCGAGGCCTACGAACGCGTCGTGCGCGGCGGCGACACCAGCGCGCCCGAGAAGCTCGGCAAGATGGCCGCCGCCAGCCTGCGCGGCTTCGCCTCGGCCTTCGATGCGGTGAACGCCCCGCGCGCGCAGGCCGCCTTCGTCAGCAGCGTGATGGCCGGCGACACCAACGACGCGCCGCCGCCCGCCGCGGCCCTGCCCTCCGACCTGGCACGGCGCTTTCCGCCGGCCGTGCACGACATGCTCGCGCTGGGCCATGCCCGCGTGCTCGACTACCAGGACGCCGCCTACGCATCGCTCTACGCCGAGCGGCTGGGCCGCCTGCTCGATGCCGAACGCGCCGCCGATCCGGCCGGCGCGCGGGGCTTCGCCATCACCCGCGAGGCCGCGCGCTGGCTCGCACTGTGGATGGCCTTCGACGACATCGTGCGGGTGGCCGCGCTCAAGGGCCGCGCCAGCCGCGCGCAGCGCGTGCGGCGCGAGGTGCGCGCCGGCGAGGAAGACATCGTGAAGGTCTACGACCACTTCAAGCCCGGCGCGGCCGAGTTCGCGGCGCTGCTGCCGCCCTCGCTCTCGCGCCGCGTCACGGCCTGGGACCGGGGCCGCCAGTCTCGCGGCCTTGCGCCCTGGGCGCTGCCGCTGAAGGTGGGCAGCCACTCGGTGCTGGGCATGGCCTCGCTGCGGCTGCTGGCCTCGCTGCGCTGGCTGCGCCGCCTGGGCAGCCGCTTCGCGCAGGAGCAGGCACTGATCGAACGCTGGCTCAAGGCCGTGGAAGCAGGCACGCGCGAGACCTGGGCGCTGGGCCACGAGCTGGCGCTGTGCGGACGGCTCATCAAGGGCTACGGCAGCACCAACGAGCGCGGCAAGCACAACCTGCTGCACGTGATCGACGAACTCGCCGGCCGCAACACCCTGCCCGCCCCCGCGCGCGCCACGGCCATCGCGGCGGCGCGCGAAGCGGCACTGGCCGACGAGGGCGGCAAGGCGCTTGACGCCACGCTGGCCGCGCACGGCGCCGCGCCACGTCCGGTGCAGGCACAGCCGATCCGCTGGATGAAGCGCCCCCCGTCGGTCAAGGCCTGACCGGACGCAGCGAAATACAAGAAAAGGAGACAAGACCGATGACCCGCCCCGCCCTTCCCTGGCGACGATGCCTGCTGGCACTGGCCGCCGCTGCCATGCTCGCCCCGGCGCATGCCAACACCCCATGGCCCGCCAAGCCGATCAAGGTGATCGTCAACTTCCCCGCAGGCGGCGCCGCCGACCAGATCGCGCGCGCCATCTCGCAGCCGCTGCAGGAGTCGCTGAAGCAGCCGGTGGTGATCGAGAACCGCGCCGGCGCCAACGGCAACCTCGGCGGAGAGGCCGTGGCCCGCGCGCCGGCCGACGGCTACACGCTGCTGATGAGCTCTGGCGGCATGGTGTCGGTGAACCCGCACCTGTATTCGCGCATGAGCTTCGACCCCGCGAAGGACCTGGTGCCGGTGGCGGCCGCCGCGCGCGTGCTGGTGTTCCTGGTCACGCGGCCCTCGCTGCCGCCGGCGAACGTGAAGGAGTTCATCTCGTACGTGAAGGCCAACCCGGGCAAGCTGTCGTACGGCTCGCCGGGCAACGGCAGCTCGCCGCACCTCGCGGGCGAGATGTTCAAGACGCAGGCCAACCTGTTCGCGCTGCATGTGCCCTACCGCGGCGCCGCGCCCGCGCTGCAGGACCTGCTGGCCGGCCAGATCGACTACGCCTTCGACCCCGGCATCGCGCTCACGCAGGTGCGCGCGGGCAAGCTGCGGCTGCTGGCCGTGGGCAGCCCGAAGCGCTCGCCGCTCTTTCCTGACGTGCCCACGCTCGACGAGGCCGGCCTGCGCGGCTTCGACGCCGACACCGTGTTCGGCTTCTACGCTCCGGCCGGAACGCCGCCCGAAGTGGTGGCGCAACTCAACGCGCAAATCAACCGCACGCTCGCGCTGCCGGCCGTGCAGGAGCGCATCGCGTCGATCGGCGGCGAGCCGCAGCCCGGCTCGCCGGCTGCGTTCCAGCAGCGCGCGGCGACGGACTTCCAGCGCTTCGGCGCGCTGATCCGCGAGCGCCGCATCGCGGCGGACTGAGCAAGGATGGCCCAACTGCTCAACGTGGAAGACTACCGGCGCCGCGCCCGAAGCGCGCTGCCGCGGCTGGTGTTCGACTACATCGACGGCGGCGCGGAAGACGAGCGCTGCATGCAGCGCAACCGCGACGCGCTCGAAGCGCTGCCGCTGATTCCCGAATGCCTGCGCGACACCAGCAAGGTGGACATCGGCATCGAACTCTTCGGCCGCCGCTGGCGCGCGCCCTTCGGCATCGCGCCCATCGGGCTGGCCGGCCTGGTGCGCCCGCGCGCCGACGCGCTTCTGGCCGCCGCGGCGCAGGCCGCCGGCGTGCCCTTCGTTCTTTCCACCGCCTCCAACACACGCATCGAGGACGTGCGCAACGCCGCGCCCGATGCCGCGCTTTGGATGCAGCTGTACGTGATGGGCGAGCGCGCCATCGCCGAGCGCATCGTGCGCCGCGCGCGCAATGCAGGCTTCGAGGCGCTGGTGCTCACGGTAGATGTTCCCGTGAGCGGCCTGCGCGAGCGCGACCTGCGCCACGGCTTCCGTGTGCCCATGCGGCTCACGCCCGGCACGGTGCTCGACATGGCGCGGCATCCCGCGTGGCTGCTGCGGCTGGCCGGCGGCGGCATGCCGCAGTTCGCGAACCTGCTTCCCGATGATGAAGACGGCGCACCGGTCTCCGCGCAGACGCAGGCCGCGCTGCTCTCGCGCGCCATGGACCGCACGCTGACCTGGGACAGCCTGGGCTGGCTGCGCAGGCTCTGGGACGGGCCGCTGCTGGTCAAGGGCCTGCTGGGCGCCGAGGACGCGCGCCGCGCACTGCGGCATGGGGCGGACGGCATCGTGGTCTCCAACCACGGGGGCCGCCAGCTCGATGCCGCGCCGGCCACCATCGCCGCCCTGCCAGCGATGCTCGATGCTGTCGGTGGCCGCATCCCGGTGCTGGTGGACAGCGGCATCCGGCGCGGCAGCGACATCGTCAAGGCGCTCGCGCTCGGCGCCAGCGCGGCGCTCGTGGGCCGCGCGCCGGTCTACGGCCTGGCCTGCGGCGGCGAACAGGGCGCGCTCTCGGTGCTGCAGCTGCTCGCGCAGGAAACCGAACGCACGATGGCCCTGCTCGGTGCCTCGCGCGTGGGCGAACTCGGGCGCAGGCACGTCGAAATACATGCGCCGCGTTCGCACGCCGAACAGGCTGGGCCCGCACCCGTGCAGGCGCACGGGAAAGCCTCCATTTACCCCGCGCACGCGGCTGCCTAGATTGCGGATTCACTCGTAGAGACACACAACACAACGAAGGAGACCATGAAAGCCAATCGCCAATCCCGTCCGTCCCGTCGCCTGGCCACGAGCCTCGCGGCGGCCACCGCAGCCCTCGCGCTGATCGCCCCGGCCGTGCAGGCGCAGGACAAGCCGGTGCAGCTCAAGCTGTCGAGCTGGGTACCCGCGCAGCACCCGCTCAACCCCGCGCTGCAGGCGTGGGCCGACGACATCAAGAAGGAATCGGGCGGCACCATCACCGCGATCCTCTTCCCGTCGGAGCAGCTGGGCAAGGCATTCGACCACTACGACATGGCGCGCGACGGCATCGCCGACTTCTCGTACGTGAACCCGGGCTACCAGCCGGGCCGCTTCCCGGTGATGGCGGGCGCGTCGCTGCCCTTCCTGTTCGCCAACGGCAAGGAAGGCTCCGCCGCCATCGATGCCTGGTACCGCAACTACGCGGCCAAGGAAATGAAGGACGTGAAGTACTGCTTCGCCTTCGTGCACGACCCCGGCACCTTCCACTCGCGCAAGAAGATCACCGTGCCCGGCGACGTCAAGGGCATGAAGGTGCGCCCGGCCACCAGCACCGTGGGCCAGCTCATCACCTCGCTGGGCGGCACCAACGTGCAGGCCTCGGCGCCCGAGTCGCGCGACATGCTCGAGCGCGGCGTGGCCGACGCCATCACGTTCCCGTGGGGCTCCATCGGCCTCTTCGGCATCGACAAGGTGGTGAAGTACCACATGGACGTGCCGCTTTACGTCACGCCCTTCGTGTGGGTGATGAACAAGGGCAAGTACGACGCCATGTCCGCCGCGCAGAAGAAGGTGATCGACGACCACTGCACCAGCGAATGGGCGCAGAAGGTGGCCGGACCGTGGGCCGACTTCGAGTTCGCGGGCCACGCCAAGATGGCGGCGCTGTCGGGCCACGAGATCTACAAGCTCACGCCCGATCAGCTGGATGCATGGCGCAAGGCGGCGGCACCCGCCGAGGCGCAGTGGGCGGAGGGCGTGAAGAAGGCCGGTGAAGATCCGAAGGCCGTCATGGACGCGCTGAAGGCCAGCCTCGCCAAGTACAAATCGGCGCTCTGAGCGATGGCTACACGGTCCGCCAGCTATATGGACCGCGCGATCAACACCATTGAATGGCTCGCCGCCATCTTCGTGGGGATCGTCGCGCTCAACATCTTCGTGGCCGTGGTGCTGCGCAAGTTCTTCGACACCTCGATCCCGGACGCCTACGACTTCGGCCGAATGCTGCTGGGCATCCTGATCTTCTGGGGCATCGCGGCCACCAGCTACCGGGGCGGCCACATCACGGTGGACCTGGTGTGGACGGCGGCGGGCCCGCGCATGAAGCGCGCCATCGACGTGTTCGCCACGCTGGTGCTGCTCTTCGTGGTGGCGGTGCAGACCATCATGCTGTTCGACAAGGTGCGCGGCACCTATGTCGACAACGTGCAGACCTACGACCTCAACATCCCGACCTGGCCGTTCTACGCCGTGGCCTGGGCCGGCGACGTGTGCGCCGTGCTGCTGATCGCCATCCGCACCTACAGGCTGATCTTCCATCCCGAACAACTCGAAGAAGTTCACGCAGAACAGAAGGCCGACGAATGAGCCCCGATGCAGTCGCAGTGTTGGGCTTCGTCGCCCTTTTCGTATTGATGCTGTTGCGCGTGCCGGTCGGCATGGCGATGGGCCTGGTGGGCGTGGTGGGCTACAGCTACCTCGTCGGGCCCGGCCCCGCGCTCAAGCTGGTGGGCCAGACCTCCATGCGCACCGTGACCGACTACACCTTCGGCGTGATCCCGATGTTCATGCTGATGGGCGCGCTGGTGTCGGTCTCTGGCGTGAGCCGCGAGCTCTTCAAGGCCGCCAACTCGATGATCGGCCACCTGCGTGGCGGCCTGGGCGTGGCCACCGTGGTGGCATGCGGCGGCTTCGCGGCGATCTGCGGCTCGTCGGTGGCCACGGCCGCCACGTTCTCGGCGGTGGCCTATCCGGAGATGCGCCGCTTCAACTACCCGCAGTCGTTCTCCACCGGGGTGATCGCGGCGGGCGGCACGCTGGGCGCGATATTGCCGCCTTCGACCGTGCTCGCGGTGTATGCCATCCTCACGCAACAGGACATCGGCAAGCTCTTCATGGCCGGCATCGTGCCGGGCATCCTCGCGATGGCCATGTACGTGCTGACCATCGCGGTCATCGTGAAGACGCGGCCGGGCTGGCTGCCTGGCGGCGAGGTGAAGCCCTGGTCGGAGCGCCTGAAGGACCTGAAGAACGTGTGGGCGCCGCTGGTGCTGTTCGTGTTCGTCATCGGCGGCCTGTACGGCGGCTTCTTCACGCCGACCGAGGCGGGCGGCGTGGGCGCGAGCGGCGCCTTCATCCTCGGGCTGGTACGGCGCAAGCTCGACGGGCCGAAGATCCGCGAAGCGCTGCTGTCGGCCACGCGCACGGCGGCGGCGGTGTTCACGGTGCTGATCGGCGCACTGCTGTTCGGCTACTTCCTCACCATCACGCAGAGCCCGCAGAAGCTCACCGAGTTTCTTACCGGCCTGGGCATCGGCCGCTACGGCGTGCTCGCGCTCATCATGCTCATGTACCTGGTGCTGGGCTGCCTGATGGACGCGATGGCGATGATCATCCTCACGGTGCCGATCATCTACCCGGTGATCGTGCACCTGGGCTTCGACCCGATCTGGTTCGGCGTGATCATCGTGATGACGGTGGAACTCGGCCTGATCCACCCGCCGGTGGGCATGAACGTGTTCGTCATCAAGAGCGTGGTGAAGGACGTGAGCTTCACCACCATCTTCAAGGGCGTGCTGCCGTTCATCGTGACCGACATCGTGCGGCTGGTGATCCTGATCGCGTTCCCCATCATCGCCCTGTGGCTGCCGACGAGAATGGGCTGATGAGCAATACAAGCACCAACGCAACCAAGGAAGTCGTCTACACCGTGCGCGTGGAGTTCGGCGACTGCGACCCCGCCGGCATCGTCTGGTTTCCGAACTTCTTCCGCTGGATCGATGCGGCCTCGCGCCACTTCTTCGCCGAATGCGGCGTGCCGCGCTGGGAGGAAACGACCGAGACGCTGGGCGTGATCGGCACGCCGCTGGTCGACACGCACACGCGCTTCGTGAAGTCCGCGAGCTACGGCGACACGCTGCAGATCGCGGTGCGCATCACCGAGTGGCGCGAGAAGAGCTTCGTGCAGACCTACCGCGTGACGCGCGGGAGCGAGCTGATCCTGGAGTGCGAGGAAGTGCGCATCTTCGGGGCGAAGCGCGAAGGCGGCGGGATCCGGGCCGTGGCGATTCCGCCCTCCATACGGGTGCTCTGCGAATAGCCGCGAAGCCGGCGCCACCTGCGCGGCGCTGGTTTTCACCTACGCCATATTTCTTCTTTCTCTTGCCGCATCACGCGTACTGAGTCCTTTCGGCAGATATTCACCTCGCCCATGCCTCACAAATAATCACACGCATTACAAAGGCTTGGAGGCGAGCCGTGAACCATGTCTACCGTGTGATCTTCGACCGCCGGCAGAGCCGGTATCGCGTGGTTTCCGAACTGGCGAAGAGCGCCAGCGGTTCCGGAGGGACAGCAGTCAGGGGACGAAGGCGCACCGTGCGCAGGGGCGCCGCTCCTGCGCTCGGGGTCCTCGCGGCTCTGGCCGCACTGGCACTGCATGGCGGCACGGCGCTCGCGGCCTGCACGCCCGCCTCGCCTGTCGACGACGACGTGGTCACCTGCACCGGCGTTCCGATCCTGCTGCCCCCCAACCCGAACAGCTTCCTGAGCAACGCCAACGGTCTTGCCGTCACGGTGCAGTCGGGCGGCATCATGAGCACCCTGCCGGGCGGCACGGCGATGACGCTGGGCGGCAACGGCATCACGCTCAACAACCTGGGCGCCATCGACGCCAACGCAGCGGGCTCCCTCGTGCTCTCGCGGGCCCTCACGATCGGCAACCTGGTCGTGCCCGGCAGCGGCAACGTCACGGTGAACAACCAGGGCATGATCGAAGGCACCTTCGACGGCACCTTCGGCCTGCTGGGCGCGGCGGCCGTCATCGCCACCACCGGGACCACGACTTTCAACAACAGCGGCACGATCGGCATGAGCGCGCTCGGGCTCTTCGATCCGATCAACTCGATCGCCGTCGCCGTGTACGGCGGCGGCAACGTCAACTTCACCAACACCGGAACGATCACCGGCCGCGTGGCCTTCCAGAGCCCCGACAGCGGCGGCAACGCCTTCGTCAACGCTGGCACGATCAACGGCAGCGTCTCGCTGGGCACGACGCTGAGCAACGACACTTTCGTGGCGGTGACGGGCTCGTCGATCAACGGCGGGCTGGTGCCGCTGCCCGGCGTGACCATTCCGACGCCCGCGGTGCCGCCGAGCTTCCTCACCTTCGCCGCCGGGGGTACGGTCGACGCGGGCATAGGGGGCAACGACACGCTGGTGCTGCAGAACACCGTGGCGGGGCCTGGCTCCGGCAGCGGCGGCGCGGGCACGGTCTCGAGCCTGCAGTACCTGAACTTCGAGAACCTCGTCGTCAACAGCGGCACCTGGACGCTCGAGGGCCCCGTGGTGAGCGGCGCGGCCGCGCTCAACGGCGGCACCGCGATCTTCGACGATGCGCTGTCCTTCGGCACCGGAACGCTCACGGCGAATGGTGGTGCAATGCAGGCCTCGGTGGCAGGCCTTACGCTGACGCAGAACATCAGCCTCACGGGCGGCCTGATCGTTCAGGGCGCAAACTCCATGACGCTCGGCGGCACCGTCACCGGCGCCGGAGGGCTGATCAAGAACGGCAGCGGCACGCTCACGCTGTCGGGGAACAACGACTTCAGCGGCGGGCTGGCCCTCAATGGCGGCGGCCTGACGCTGGGCAACGCGAGTTCGCTCGGCACGGGCCTGTTCCTGGTCGGCGGCCCCGCCGCGCTCAACACCGCCTTCACCGGCACGCTGACCAATCAGGTGCAGCTCAACGGCGCGCTGACGCTCAACGGCGCGGGCACGCTGAGCTTGAACGGCAACATCAACGGGGGCGGCAGCCTGACGCTCGCCAGCGGCGACCTGGTGCTGAACGGCGCCAACAACTACAGCGGCGGCACCGTGCTGCAGGCCGGCTCGATAGACCTCGGCTCCGCAACCGCGCTCGGCTCCGGCGCATTGACGGTCGATGGCGCCGCCACGCTGACCGGCAAGAACGGCCTCGCGCTGAGCAACGACATCGTGCTCAACAACACGCTGAACCTGGGCGGCGGCGGAAGCGGCGGTGCGCTGACGCTCAACGGCAAGATCAGCGGCGCGGGCGGGATGAGCCTGGCCGGCGCGCCAGGGCTCACGCTCAACGGTGCCAACGACTTCAGCGGTGGCTTCAACCTGGGGGGCGGCCAGCTCACCGTGGGCAACAACCTCGCGCTGGGCACGGGCGCGGTGACGGTGAGTGGCGCCAGTTCGCTGGCAGCGAATACGCCCGTGGGCCTGACCAACAACTTCAACCTGAATGCGGGGCTGAACGTTGCGAGCAGCAGCGCTCTCTCGCTCAACGGCACCATCGGCGGCCTCGGCGGACTGACGCAGTCGGGGCCAGCCAAGCTCACCTTGGGCGGCGCCAACGGTTTCGCCGGCGGAGTGAACCTGCTGGGCGGCGGACTGGGCGTGGGCACCAACACCTCGCTGGGACTCGGCGCGCTCACGGTCAACGGCGCGGCCACGCTCGATGCCAGCGCGGGCGTGAACCTGGGCAACGCGGTAGTGCTCAACGCGGGCCTGGATGTGGGCGGCAGCAACGACATCGCGCTGGGCGGGGTGGTGTCGGGCGCGGGTGCGCTGTCGTTCAACGGCACGGGCAAGCTGAGCCTGAACGCTGCGAACGCCGGCTTCAGCGGCGGCGTCACGCTGGGCAGCGGCACGCTCGGCGTGGGCAACAACCTCGCGCTGGGCACCGGCGGGCTCGCCGTGACAGGCAACGCGAGCCTCACGGCGAACGTGCCGGGCATCGTGCTAGGCAACGGCGTAACCCTGGGCAGCGGGACCACGCTGAGCCTGACCGGTGCCAACGCACTCGCGCTGGGCGGCACCATCACCGGCGCCGGCGCGCTCGCGGTGAACGGTCCCGGCGGCGTCACGCTGAACGGCGCGAGCGACTTCTCGGGCGGCGTTTCACTGGCGGGCGGCACTCTTTCGCTGGGCACCAGCACCTCGCTGGGCAGCGGCACCCTCGGCGTGACGGGCAACGCCGGCCTGCAAAGCGCGGCCGGCGCCCTGACGCTGGTCAACGCCGTATCGCTCGGCACAGGCGCGGGCCTGACGGTGGGCGGCGCCAACGATCTCACGCTGAACGGGCCCATCGGCGGCGGAGGCTCCCTCATCAAGACCGGCGCCGGCACGCTGGTGCTCGGCGGCGCCAACAACTTCGGCGGCGGTGTGACGCTGCAGGCCGGCACGCTCGGCGTGGGCACCGGCACCTCGCTGGGCACGGGCACGCTGACTGTGAGCGGCGCCGCCACGCTGACATCGAGCGCCGACGTCGCGCTGGCGAACGACGTCACGCTCGATGGCGCGCTGAGCGTCACGGGCACGAAGAACATCGCACTGGGCGGCGTGATCGGTGGCGGCTCCGGCCTCAGCTACAGCGGCACCGGCATCCTGAGCCTTGGCGGCGCGAACGCCTATGCAGGCACCACCACCGTCGCTTCGGGCACGCTGCTGGCCACCAATGCGAGCGGCAGCGCCACGGGCACCGGCGCGGTCACGGTGCTGACCGGCGCCACGCTGGGCGGAACCGGCCGCATCGGCGGCGACGTCACCCTGAACACGGGCGCGAAGCTGGCTCCGGGCGCCGGCACCGCCGGAAGCTTTGGCGTGCTGGCCGTGGGCGGCAATCTTTCGCTCGCCGCCGGCAGCACGCTCGATTTCGATTTCGGCGCGCCTGGCCCCAACTTCAGCACGCCGGGCGCGAGCGACAGCGTGAGCGTGGGCGGCGACCTGTCGCTCGGCGGCGCGGTGACGCTGAACGTCGCCAACGCCGGCAGCTTCGGCCCCGGCGTGTACCGGCTCGTCGACTACGGGGGCTCGCTGACGGGCGCCGGCAGCCTTTCGCTCGGCGGCTTGCCGGGCGGCAGCACGGTGCTGCTGCAGAACCTCAGCGCCGACAAGCGCTTCAACCTGCTCAACACCACCGGCCTGACGCTGAATTTCTGGAACGCCGACGGCCTGGCCAGCCCGGTGCAATCCGGCGGCGGCACGGGCACGTGGTCGACCACCAGCCCGGTTTGGACCGACGCGGCCGGCACCGTGACCGTGCCCATGCAGCCGCAGCCGGGCTTCGCCATCTTCGGCGGCGCGCCGGGCACCGTGACCATCGACAAGACCGGTGGCGCGGTGCAGGCGCTGGGCATGCAGTTCACCAGCGGCGGCTATACGCTGGCCGGCGATGCGCTCACGCTGCTGGGCAACGGCGGCGGCAAGGCCGAGATCCGCGTGGGCGACGGCAGCGCGGCCTCTACGGGCTTCGTCGCGACGGTGAACAGCGCCATCGACGGCAGCGCGGGCATCGCCAAGACAGGCGCGGGCACGCTGGTGCTGGGCGGCACCAACACCTACACAGGCGGCACGGCCGTGCAGGGTGGCGTGCTGTCGGTTTCCGCCGATGCCAACCTCGGCGCGGCCGGCGGCGGGCTCGCGCTCGACGGCGGGCGCCTGCAGATCACCGGCACGGGCTTCGCCGGTACGGCACGCGACATCGACATCGGCGCGGCGGGCGGCGGCATCGAGGTCGTCGACGCGGCTCACGACTTCACCGCGAGCGGCACACTGGGCGGCAGCGGCACCCTCGTCAAATCGGGCCAGGGCACGCTGACCCTGGCCGGCACCAACAACCACACGGGTGCCACGGTGGTCGACTCCGGCACGCTGCGGCTCGGCGCGGCCGATCTGCTGAACCCGGCGGCGACGATCGCGCTGGCCGACAAGGCCGGCGCCACACTGGACCTGAACGGCTTCGACCAGACCATCGGCTCGCTCTCGGGCGGGGGCAGCGCGGGCGGCGAACTGAAGCTGGGCAGCGCGACGCTCACCACCGGCGGCGACAACACCAGCACCACGTTCGGCGGCAGCCTGAGCGGCAGCGGCAGCGTCGTGAAGCAGGGCACCGGCACCTTCACCCTCGCCGGCTCGAACAGCTACGGCGGCGCGACGCAGGTGAATGCGGGCACGCTGCAGGCCGGTGCCGCCAACGCCTTCAGCGCGACTTCGGCCCACGGCGTGGCCGCGGGCGCGACGCTCGACCTCGCGGGCTTCAACCAGACCGTCGCGTCGCTGAACAACAGCGGCACGGTTTCGCTGCCGGGCGCGACGGCCGGCACCAGCCTCACCGTGACCGGGCCTTACGTGGGCAACAACGGCGTACTGCGGCTGGGCGCGGTGCTGAACGCGAGCGGCCCGTCCGACCGGCTGGTGCTCGACGGCGCCGGCGCCACGGCCAGCGGCCGCACCACCGTGCAGATCGTCAATCTCGCAGGCCTGGGCGCGCTGACCACCGGCAACGGCATCGAGGTGATCAGCGCCCTCAACGGCGCGACCACCACCGCGCAGACCACCAGGGACGCCTTCACGCTCGCCGGCGGGCACGTGGATGCCGGTGCCTACGAATACCGCCTCTATCCCGCCGATGCGAACGGTGCGGGCGAGAACTGGTACCTGCGCTCGACCACGGGCGCGGGCGGCCCCGGCGTGCCAGGTGCACCGGGCGGGCCGGGCCTGCCGACCTATCGCGCCGAAGTTCCGCTCTATGCCGCCCTGCCCCAGCAGTTGCGCCAGGCCAATGTCGCGATGCTCGGCAACCTGCACCTGCGCGGCGGCGACGAGATGCGGCAGCCCAACGACGCCGGCGACACGACGACTTACGCCGGACGCCGCGCATGGGGCCGCGTGCTGAGCACCGACATCGACGTGCGCCAGCGCGGCACCGTGAGCCCCGAGAGCAAGGGCCGCCTCACCGGCTTCCAGGCCGGCACCGACCTGTGGGCCGATGCGAACTGGCGTGCCGGCATCTACGTCGGCCAGCTCGAGGGCGACGTCGACGTGCGCGGCTTCGCCAGCGGCATCCAGGGCCTGCGCGTGGGCCGCAGCGATCTGCGCAGCCGCTACCTCGGGGTGTACGCCAGTTGGCACAACAATGCCGGCTGGTACACCGACATCGTGCTGCAAGGCGGCCAGCACCGCTACACCGCGCGGCCGCTTGCGAGCATGGGCAGCTCGGGCAAGGGCGACAGCTTCCTGGCTTCGTTGGAAGTGGGCAAGGCCTTCGACATCGGCGGCGGCTGGCGCGTGGAGCCGCAGCTGCAGCTCATCCACCAGCGCCTGAGCATGGACGGCGCGAGCATCTCCGGCGCGTGGATCACGCAGGACACGCACGACGGCCTGATCGCGCGCGCCGGCGTGCGCATCAAGGGCTCCATCGCCACCGGTGCCGGCTTGCTGCAGCCCTACGCGCGCATCAACGTGAACCGCGCATCGAGCGGCACCGACATCGCGCGCCTGACGGGGCCGGCCGGCAGCACCGGCATCGCCAGCGAAACAGGCGGCACCAGCACCGAACTGGCCGGCGGCTTCACCCTCGCACTCGGCGAGCGCACGGCGATCTACGGCGAGCTGGGCAAGCTGTGGGCCACCGGCGGAGACACGCGCATGAAGAGCTCGCTCAACGCCTCGGTGGGCGTGCGGGTGCGCTGGTAGCCCCGGCGTCGGCTTGCAGTCGCGCGAGCAGGCCATCCACGCCCAGGTCGATCAGGTCGAAGACCTCGACGAAGTCCTTCTGCCCGCCGTACCACGGGTCGGGCACGTCGCCCTCGATGCCGTCGGCGTATTCGGTGAACAGATGGATCTTGCCGGCCGTGCTGGCGGGCGCGAGCCTGCGCAGCGCCGCGCAGTGCTGCGCGGTCATGCCGATGATCAGTTCGAAGCGATCGAAGTCGGACTTGCGAACCTGCCGCGCGCAGTGCGCGTGCATCTCGATGCCGCGCCGCCTGGCCTCGGCCACCGAGCGCGGATCCGGCGGGTTGCCGCACTCTTCATTGGAGATGGCGGCGCTGTCGACTTCGACATCGAAGCCGGCTGCGCGAGCCTTGTGCATCAGGAGAACGTGGGCTGTCGGGGAGCGGCAGATATTCCCCGTGCAGATGAACAAGACTGACGGTGTCTTCATCGAATTGAATGCAGATTGAAAGGTTCGCGTCGAATGCTGCAGGCCAATCGCAACATGGAGGCAATAAGCCCGCGAATCGCATCGTAAAACACCGTCCCGCGGGTTGACGCCCCTGTGATGCGGTGCAACAATCCGGAAATCTTCATTTCGGAGCCCCGTGCGTGGACAGTGCCAGTTGGATCAGTGACAAGACGCGTGCCTCGGCAGGCGTGACACATCCGGCCCTCTAGCGCAGGCTTCCCCCGCGCTGCGTGCCGGTCGTTGCACACAGCGTGACCCGTTTGCCATTCCGGCAAGCGGCTCCCCTCCTCCCGATTTCCGTCGTTCTCGTCACTGACTTTTTCAGTCAGCTTGCGTGCGTCCGTGCGCGAGGCCCTTCTGTGCGAAGGAGCCTTGTCATGCGTCACTTCCATCTTCGTCGTCAGCCGCACGAACAGCCGCGTGTTCGTCCGTCGGCGCACGTGCCTGCGCACGCTGCCCCTGCGGCGGCTGAAGCAGCGCCTGCCGTGGATGCCAGGCTCGACCAGGCCGCCGCGCTCTGGACCACGCGCCGCATCCGCAGCTATCTGCTGCTGCAGCCGATCTGCGTGCCCCGCCGCTGAAGCGCGCGCCGCCACTCTTCTCTTCGAGCAACCCGCAAGCAACCCAGGAGCACACCATGGACCCCGCCTCTTGTTGGCGCCATAGCGCGCCCCCTTCGCCAAGACCTATTCCAACAACGACGCGGCCCGCTGCCGCGCCTCGCAGAGGGTTGAGCCCGGCCGGCTGATCGATGCCGGGGTTCTCCTTCCGCGGGCGCCGGTGGCGGCCGCTCCGAAGGAGAACATCATGAAGAACGTACTCAAGTCCTTTTTCGAAAGCTTCCTGCGCAGCCGCCACATGCTGCACCACTTCGAGCGCTGGCAGACGCTGCTGGGTTCGAAGCCCGTCGGAACCGGCTCCATCAGCATGCCGCCCGACATCGCGAAGGCCCTGAACGCGGCCTCGCGCACCGATGCCGGCGAGATGCTGGTCAAGCTCGGCAGCTCGCCGCGCGGCCTCAGCGAAGGACACGCGCAGGTGCTGCGCAAACGCCTGGGCAGCAACGAGGTGCGCCACGAGCAGCCGCTGCGCTGGTGGCAGCACCTGTGGCAGTGCTACCGCAACCCGTTCAACCTGCTTCTGACGGTGCTGGCGCTGGTCTCCTACGTCACCGAGGACATGAAGGCCACGCTCGTCATCGGCAGCATGGTGGTGCTGTCGACGGTGCTGCGCTTCCTGCAGGAGTCGCGCTCCAACAAGGCAGCCGACCGGCTCAAGGCGATGGTGAGCAACACCTCCACCGTGCTGCGCCCCGCCCCGGGCCACAAGGCGGGCGCGGCGGGCGACGAAGGCTTCGACACCACGCACGCCGGCGCGTTGCGCGTGGAGGTGCCGATGCGCGACCTCGTGCCGGGCGAGGTGATCGCGCTTTCGGCCGGCGACATGATCCCGGCCGATTGCCGGCTGATCACGGCCAAGGACCTCTTCATCAGCCAGTCGGCGCTGACGGGCGAGGCGATGCCGGTCGAGAAGTTCGTGGTCGATCGCGGCAACCATGCGGCAGGCGTGCTGGAACGCGAGAACCTGCTCTTCATGGGCACCAACGTCATCAGCGGCACCGCCACCGCGGTGATCGTGCACACCGGCGACCGCACCTTCTTCGGCGCGCTGGCCCAGCGCGTGACGGCCGCCGACCGCGGCACCAGCGCCTTCCAGGCCGGCATCAACCGCGTGAGCTGGGTGCTGATCCGCTTCATGCTGGTGATGGCGCCGCTGGTGCTGGTGATCAACGGCGTGGCCAAGGGCGACTGGTGGGAGGCCGCGCTGTTCGCGCTGT
>Ga0102590_1001793_pt1 | contig 29168 bp, 27 predicted proteins | sample AraplaMF_Col_mMF_FD_76859 | JGI IMG/M metagenome (GOLD analysis project Ga0102590, IMG submission 76859) | Arabidopsis root microbial communities from the University of North Carolina, USA - plate scrape MF_Col_mMF | ecosystem: Host-associated > Plants > Roots > Endosphere | place: USA... | reverse complement strand
AGATTGCTGAAAGACATGCGCTCGTTAGAGATGAAGAAGAAAATCCTTTGACCGAAGAAATTGATCACAATGTATAAAAGCAGGATATATCAATGTTTTGGCGTGCTGGGCATCTGCCTGGCCGTCGCCGCATGTAAGGTGCCGGCCATCATACCGGTGAATGAGAACCGATCGGTTCCCGGCTCTTACGGCAATAACAACGCGGATACCACCAATACCGCCGCCATCCAGTGGCGGAACTTCTTTACAGATAAAGACCTGGTGAACCTGATCGACACGGCCCTGAAGAACAACCAGGAGCTGATGATCACTTTCCAGGAAATAGAGATCGCAAAGAATGATATCCGCTTCAAACAGGCGCCCTTACTGCCAACCGTGGGTGCAAGGGCTGGCGCCGGATTGGAGAAAGTAGGAAGGTACACCAGCCAGGGCGCAGGCGACGCCACTACTGAGATCGAGCCCGGTAAAGAAATGCCGGATCCGCTGGCGGATTATACCGTGGCCATTTTTGCCAACTGGGAAGCAGACATCTGGAAGAAACTGCACAACGCCAAGAAGGCTGCAGTAGCCAGGTATCTTTCTACTGTAGAAGGCCGGAATTTCGTGGTGACCAACCTGGTGGCCGAAGTCGCCAACTCCTACTATGAACTGCTGGCGCTCGATAACCAGCTGGCCATTGTAAGGCAGAATATAGAACTGCAGAAGAACGCGCTGGAGATTGTAAAAATACAGAAGGAAGCTGCGAGGGTAACGGAACTGGCCGTGCAGAAATTCCAGGCAGAAGTGCTGGGTTCTCAGAGCCTCGAGTTCGAGATCCTGCAAAAGATCAAGGAAACAGAGAACAGGATCAATTTTCTCTTAGGCCGTTATCCGCAGGAAATACCCAGGGATAAAAGCAGTTTGCTGGGCTTATTGCCGCAGGCCGTTTATACGGGCATTCCTTCCCAGCTGCTGGGTAACCGTCCGGATATTAAACAGGCGGAGCTGGAATTATCTGCAGCAAAGCTGGATGTAAAAGTGGCGCGGGCAGAGTTCTATCCTTCTTTCGGGATCTCCGCTGCAATAGGCTTCCAGGCTTTTAAGCCCTCTTACCTGTTCAAAACACCGGAATCCCTGCTTTATTCACTGGCAGGCGATATTGCCGGGCCGCTCATTAACAGGAATGCCATCAGGGCAGAGTTTAACAGCGCCAATGCAAGACAGTTGCAGGCCATGTATAACTACGAGCGCACTATCTTAAATGCATATCTGGAAGTAGCTACACAGCTCTCCAATATCACTAACCTGGAAAAGAGCTATGACCTGAAATCTAAACAGGTGGATGCGCTGGCCCGGTCTATTGATATCTCCAATGATCTGTTCAAATCTGCCAGGGCCGATTACCTGGAAGTGCTGATGACACAGCGCGATGCGCTGGAATCCAGGTTGGAGTTGATCTCCACCAAAAAAGAACAGCTGATTGCAGTGATCAACATTTATAAGGAATTAGGAGGCGGTTGGAAATAGCAGAAAGATCTAAAATAAAAGAGAGCCTCCCGACATGCTGTCGGGGGGCTCTTTTATTAATAGGTTTATTATCTTACAGGTATTAAGATGTCACATGTCCTTACTGAACCTTATTAAAAAAGCCGTGCGCCGTATCGTTCCGCCAAAGCAACCGCTGGGCGCCGCAAAAGCCTACGATCTGTTGGCCGCTACCTATGACAGCCAATCGGATAACCTGCTGATCTACCTCGACGACCAGGTCTTTGCAGCCATGAGCGAAAGCATCTCCTGCGAAGGAAAGGTCCTGGCTGATATTGGCTGCGGAACGGGCAGGCATTGGCAGAAACTCCTTTCAGAAAAACCTTCCCGACTCATTGGGTACGACGTATCTGAGAAAATGCTGCAAATACTTCGTCAGAAATTCCCGCAGGCAGAAACACAGGTGTTGAAAGATAATTCCCTCCGAGGACTACAGGATGGATCCTGTGATATTATTATTTCCAACCTGGTGATCGGGTATATCGAAGACCTGAAGGCAGCATTTGCCGAATGGAACAGGGTGCTGAAACCAGGTGGAATAGTAATGATCACTGATCTGCATCCGGATGCGCTGCAAAGAGGGAACGGAGTACGCGCTTTCTCTCATGATAAAAAAACAGTGCAAATAAAGAACTATAGCCACCCGCTGCAAAAGATCAACATGCTGGCAACGGTGCTGCAATGGGAAGCGCTGTCTTTTATTGAAAGACGAATAGACGAAAGCATCCGGCCTTTCTATCAGGCACAGGATGCACTGGGTATCTATGAACGCCTCTATGAAGATGCCGGTAATGTGGCAATCTTATATGGATGGCAATTTAGAAAACATTAAAGGTGCTTCTTTACCCATTTTTCTGTTTCACTCACCAGTAGCGACATCGTATCTTTTTTACCCGCTTTGAAAGAATGGTCTGCTCCTTCCAGTTTCACCAAAGTAGCTTTCTTCAACGCGCCGCATACGGATTCAATCAGGTCCCAGGTGGCCAGTGTATCTTTTGTGCCCTGCAGGAACAGCATTGGTATCTTCAATGCTTTCAGATGCTCTGCCCGTTCGATGGAAGGCTTCCCTGAAGGATGCAGCGGAAAGCCGTAGAAAACAATGCCCTTCACATCTTTCTCCGGGTTGGCCGCCAGGTACTGTGAGCTCATCCTCCCTCCGAAAGATTTTCCCGAAGCAAACAGCGGCACTGCAGGATTGATTTCACGCGCTTTTTTGATGGCAGCTGCTATCGTTGCATGCGCAACGGCAGGCGTATCTGGCCTTCCCTTTTTGCCTTCGGCAAAAGGGAAATTAAACCGCAAGGTGGCAATGCCCACATTAGAAAGCGCCTCCGCCAGCGTTTCCATAAACGAATGATCCATACCTGCTCCGGCTCCATGCGCCAGTGTGAAGATACAGACAGGCTTATCGGGCGCGGTGTATTTGGCAGATACGGCGCCGATGGCAGGCGAGATAGCTATTTTGAAAGATTGCGTACTCATGATGGGATCAAAAATACGGGATATTCATCTACCTGCCGGTTTTGAACAAGCCAGCCCCCATATTTTCCGCCTCCGGAATGGATGGCAGCCCTGCTCTGTTGCCAGACTCTTCTGCCGCTGCGGCTTTTAATACCTGCTCCTTTTTTGAGCGTTGAACATGTTCAAAGACAAAGCTGGCGTCGCTGGCCGGGATCACGCCGTCTTTCCAGTTACCGGCGTTATGATTCACGTTAAGAAAAAGTGAGTTTTCGAAACGTGTCTTTGGATTGGCAGCCGGCGGGATGGTCCAGAAGTATTCACAATCTGCCACAATGTTATTGCGGAATGTGAACTGTCCGTCCAGCAGCCATACCCACATGGCCGCTTCATACGATCCATAAATAATAGTATTGGTAACGGAAAAGTTCTCCACCTTCTTGAAGAACAGCAAGGCATTCTTGCAATTGTAAAAAACGCAATGATCAATGGATGAGTTCGGGCCGTGCGCCCATACTCCGGCCTGGATAGGAGCCATGTACCGGTCTCCCGCAAAGAAGCATTGAGATACTTCCAGTCCTTTCAGCAGCGAGTCTTCCTTTACGATCGGGTAATAATACTTTACCCCCGGATTGGCATTACCGGTGAACTTGATCCCGCGGAATTTCACATTGTCCGCGGCCACCAGGATCCCTACCGAATGAGGGAACTGTACACCTGAATTATTACCGGAAACAGATTGTATCACCGGCATTTTTACAGGCAGCCAGTCCGCATCATCCGGAAGGGTGACAGCCTCAATACTGGCCGGCGACTTGATCACCTGCTTCTCCCACAGCGTGTATAACCCCGGGAACAGTTTGATCGTAACGGGTTCTTTCCCGGTAAAACCAGCTGCCATTGCTACCGCCTTGTCTAGTGTCGCCAATGGAGCCATCTCGGCGCCTGTCTGCGTATCCTTTCCTTTAAGCGGATCAACAAAAATGGTTTGAGCGCTTAACTGCCAGCCGGTGGCCAATAACAAAATGATGGTTTGAAAAATTGATTTGCGCATATGCGGGTGCTTTTGTTCAGCGGTGAATGTATGCGCGAACCTTTTGCTAAGCTTGTTCAAAGGGTTTTCAAGTTTGTTCAAGTTGTATCAAACTTATAAATAGATGATTATCACCACGAACCATTTTGAACGAATCGTGTTATATTCTAGGAGTAAACCCCAGGGGAATGGCAAATCTTATTCAATCGGAGGGCATTGACTATTCGCTGGTGATCTGTGCATACAATCCTGATGAAAGGATCTTTAAGCGCTGCCTGCAGGCGGTGGCGCTGCTGGACAGAACAGGCATTACAACGGAGACCATTATAGTAGATAACAACAGCCGGCCTCCACTGGATGGACCGGTACTCATGGCGGAATATGGCAATACAATTCCCGGTCTTAAGATCATTACGGAACAGGAGCAGGGCGTGCAGTATGCGCGCATTGCCGCCATCAAAGCGGCACGCGGGTGGCGGGTTGTTTATTTTGATTATGACAACGAGCCGGATCCTGCTTACCTGCAGGAGCTGAAAAAGCTCAATGATCAATACCCGGAAACAGGGGCCTGGGGCCCGGGAGATGTTACCGTAGAATTTACCGGTGACGTGGATCCCATGTTGAGAGAATATGCCAGAAACGCTTTCCAGGAACGCCATGAACAGCAGCTGCAAACCGCTGCGGAAAAAGAATGGCAATCCTGCTACCCTTTTGGTACCGGCTTATGTTCCTACCGTTCGGTGTTGGAAAAATATGTACGCCTGGCTGAATCCGGCGCTTTGACTTTAGAGGGACGGCATGGCAAACGCCTGAGCAGCGGAGAGGACACACAAATGGTATTGCTCGCCATCAGATCCGGTTATGCCGCCGGGGTAGCCCCGCAACTCAGGCTCAGGCACCTGGTACCGTCTGCCAGGGCCAGTGTTCCGTATTTAAAACGTCTGGCCTATGGCACCAGTGTTTGTTATGCCACCTGCCTGCTGCAGATCTTCCCGGACAGGAAGCAGCTGTTGCAAAGCAGATTGCTGACACCCGGGCGCTTTGTCAGACGTTCGCTAAAAAAATGGATAGCAGCCGCATGGGGCAGGTCCGTCTTCAAAACATTTGAGCTGGCTTATTATATAGGATTGAACGAAGGCGTTTACAGGGCACTTGGAAAAGAAGCTCCGCGGCCGGTCAAATGGCTGAGTAATTACATGAAACTGGAATGAGCGAACAGCACACACAAATCGGGCTAACTGTCGTTATCTGCTGCTATAACAGTGCGGACAGGCTGGCGGCTACTCTGAGACATCTGGCAGCGCAGCGTCACCCACCGGAATTCAGGTATGAAGTGTTGCTGGTTGATAATGCATCTACAGACAATACCGCGGCCATCGCCCTGCAGATCTGGGAATTATGCGCCGTTCCCGGTGGCTGCATGAAAATAGTGACCGAGCCTAAACCCGGACAATATTACGCGAGGGAAAGGGGTGTGAACGAAGCGGCCTATGAGTACCTGGTATTTTGTGATGATGATAACTGGCTGCAACCTGATTACGTATTTGCAGCCTGGCAGGCCCTGAGAAATGATGACCGAATAGGCGCGGTAGGAGGGGATAACCTGCCTGTCACCGATGCAGGCGCCTATCCGGATTGGTTCGCAGCATATGCAGACAAGTATGCATTAGGTATCCCGGCCCAGGCATCCGGTTATATTACCGGGCGCGGATTTGTGCTGGGGGCAGGCATGGCCACCCGGAAGTCTCTATTCCTTTCCATGTACGCACAGGGCTTTCCTTCACTGCTGGCAGGCAGGAATGGCAGCAGCCTGAGCACCGGCGACGATTTCGAATACTGTAAGCGCCTGCTGCTGGCAGGTTTTAAACTGTACTATGAACAGCGCATGCAGCTGCATCACTTTATTCCCCATCAAAGGCTCACGGTTGCTTACCGGGAGAAGCTGATGGCAGGCATCCTGGAAGCAGGGAAGGTGATCTCAGAGTACGATCTGGCCATCCGGGTACATAACCGCAACCGGACCAAGAACCGCTGGCGTTTGTTGTTATTAACGCCCTTCCGCATTCAGCTCGTCAAAATGAAATTATCAAACCGCCTGCTCATTGACGAGCAGCTCACCTTGTTCTATTTATCTCCCTTTGACAGTAACACTCATCCTACCAGGACATTCATCAAGCGCTTTATGCACTATTTAAAAACACTGCCAAAGCATTATTCATGATATTGAACCGGCGAAAAAAACAGGACTCCATTTTCAAGATCTTCTCATTTTACAACAGCAAGGTAAATAAGAAGGTGCCGCGATACCAGCGTAAGGTGTTCAGAAAATTCGGCTTTCGCGTTTATCAGTGGAAGGATGAAAATTTCAGCCACGGCGATTTTCTCAACCATGTATGCCGTAACATAAAAGATACCCGCTACCTCATCTTCTTCGACATTGACTGTGTACCGGTTAGCAGGCGATGGTTTGCGCCCTTAATGGAAAGCCTGCAGCAGCCCAATACCATTGTAGGCGCAGCACAAACCGCCAATCACCTGCGTGACGGCAAGAACCTTTACATAGGCCCTTTCTTCCTTGCGATCTCTACCGAGTACCTGGCCCGGCTCAACTATCCGGACATGAACATGACCGAGGATATGGATGCTGCGCAGAACCTCACAGAAACCATCCGCGCCGACGGAGGGAATATCTGCTACTGGTGGCCCACGCATGTGGAAGAAGAACAATGGGACCTCTATCATCCACCCGAGCACAGAAGATTCGGCTTAGGCACTACCTACAACGGCCTGGTGTATCACGCCTTTCTATCACGGTTCGACATGGCAGACAGGTTCCTGATCAAATGCCGCTCGCTGATGAACTACCGTTATTTTCTGGGTATCCGTTTTTCATGGCCATTTGAAAAAGAAGCATGAACACATACTTTACCATATGCTCCAACAACTACCTGGGATACGCAAAGGTGCTGGCCCGCTCCATAAAAGCAGTGGAGCCATCATCCACCTTTTTGCTGTTCTTATGCGATGAACAGCGCGCGGGGATAGATTATTCCTGTACAGGCGATGAAATGATCGAAGCAGCTTCCATCGAGCCGGATTGGCATTCACTGACGCTTAAATACAATATTGTTGAGCTGAACACCTGTATAAAACCCCGCGTGTTTGAATACCTGTTCCTTGAGCGTAGCTTGCCACATGCCATTTACCTGGATCCGGACATTCGCGTATATCAGCCCATGGATTTCCTGGCGGAAGAATTGCAGCAGCATACCATATTACTCACCCCGCATATCTGTAGTCCTATTGACCACGATGGACAGGGGCCAACAGAGAACACTTTTCTCAATTTCGGCATTTACAACCTGGGCTTCATCGCAGTGGCTAACAACAGCGAAGCGTATAAATTCCTCTCCTGGTGGAAAGCGCACACCTACCGCCAGTGTTATATTGATGTGTACAAAGGCATCTTCACAGACCAGCTGCCCATCAACCTGGCGCCCATCTTCTTCAACGGCGTGGAAGTATTGCTGGATAAGGGACTTAATATGGCGCCCTGGAACCTGCATGAACGGCGGCTTAGCTTTAACACAGGCCACTACCAGGTAAATGAGGAAACGCCGCTGCTGTTTTATCATTTCAGCTGCTTCAAGCCTGGCTCCTCGGACTTACCCTATCATTTTTACAACCGCTACCGCTTATCTGATCGCCCGGACCTTGTTCCCTTATACCAGGAGTACAATACCGCCTTACTGGAAGCAGGACAGGCAAAATATGCGCTTATACCATACGCATATGAGGCAGCCAGAAAGCGTTATCTCCGTGACAGGAAAAGAGAAAAGTGGATGAAGAAACTAGGCCTTTGAAAACAAATGCACCATGAACAATTACCAGGTACAATCACCCATCCTGTTCCTTGTATTTAACCGTCCGCAATTAACGGAGCAGGTATTTTCGCGCATCAGGGCTGTTCAACCTACCCGCCTGTACATTGCTGCCGACGGTCCGCGAAAGGACCGTCCGGACGATGCAGCAGCCTGTGAACAGGTCCGGCAGGTGGTAAGCAGGGTAGACTGGCCCTGCCAGGTACAAACCTTGTTCAGCGATCATAACAAAGGCTGTCGCCGGGCAGTCTCAGACGCCATTCAATGGTTCTTTGACCAGGAAGAAGAGGGTATCATCCTGGAAGATGACTGCTACCCCGCAGGTAGCTTTTTCTCTTTCTGTGATATATTGCTGGAACGATTCAGAAATGATACACGGGTGCTTTGCATCACCGGAACTAACCTGCAGCAGGGCCATCGGTGGGGAACAGCCAGCTATTATTTTTCCCGCTATGTAAACATATGGGGCTGGGCCAGCTGGCGCCGCGTATGGAAAAAGTATGACCGGGATCTTTCACGATACACCGCAGCAGATGCTGAAGATGCATTGCAGAAGACATTTCATGACAGATTTCTTGTATCAGACTGGGTAAATATTTTTAAAAGGCTGCAATCAGGCGAGATCGATACCTGGGATTACCAGTTTAATTTCCTGGCCTTTTTCGAGAATGGGCTTTGTGCAACGCCTAATATAAATCTTATCAGCAACATCGGCTTTGGTCCGGATGCTACGCATACGCTGAATATCAATAGCCCTCATGCAGCGATAACTATAAAAGAATTTGATGGAGAGATCATACATCCCCGGGTGTTTTTACCTGAGCCGGGAGCAGATTACTTTTTCCTGAAGAAAGAGCATGACCTGGAAGCAAGATGGAGGATCTACATGAAACCGAAGAAGCGGTTCAAAAGGTGGATGGCGAAGTGGTTAAAACCATCGCTGTCAGGCGCCAGATGACGGAGCTAAGCTGCTATTCCCTTCTCAAGCTCTTTACAGGGTTAGCCATGGCCGCTTTAACAGATTGAAGGCTGATGGTAACCAGGGAAATCAGGATCACAGCGCTGCCTGCCGCCAAAAATATCCACCAGCTGATGTTGATCCTGTACACAAAGTTCTGCAGCCATTGATCCATTGCCCACCAGGCAATGGGCGACCCAATGATAATGGCAGCGAATACCAGCTTTACAAAATCTTTTGAAAGCATTGTGGTAATCTGCACCACAGTAGCCCCCATCACTTTTCTTATCCCTATTTCCTTTCTTCTTTGTTCCGCCACAAATGCAGATAAACCGAACAGTCCCAACGCTGATATGATGATGGAGAGGCAACTGAAAAGCAATACCAGCTTTGAGATCTTCAGATCGTTCTTATACAGGTTATCAAAGGCCTCATCCATAAACTGGTAATCAAGTGGCGCATCAGGAATAAATGTCTTCCAAGTTGCGTTGATGGCGTCCATTGCCCTGGTAATGTTACCGGGACTGATCTTCACAAAAATTATCGATGCCAGTTCATCGGCATCATTATTACTGATCACCATGGGGCCCACCTTATTATACAGGGAGCTGAAATTGTAATCTTTCATCACACCGATAATCTGCCCGGTATCCCCACCGTTTCTTCCAAACAGTTGCCCCGTGTAAGGCGCTTGTAAGCCAAATGCTTTTGCTGCCGTTTCATTGAGGACATAATTTTTCCTGTCCGAATGATCCTTGCTGAACCACCTGCCTTCTTTCATCTGGAAATTGAATATGGATCTTGCCTCATCTGATAAGAATAAATGCACTACCCGGGCCTTCAGGCTGGTATCCATGTTCTGCCAGTACCAGTTTTGTATCCCGCTTGAGTTCAGCGTGTTCCCTTCGATTGCGGTACTTGCAAATGTAACCCCTTCAATAAAACTATTGCGCTGCAGATCGTTCCTGAGGGCTTCGCAAAGCCGGTAGATCCTTTCGTTGTCATAGTCCAATCGCTTTAGTGCCTGGGCAGGAATATCAAGTGATACCACCTGTGTGCGCTCATATTGTGCAGCAGCGCTTTGCGCCAAACGCATCTGGAGGTAAATAGTGATCGTACCGATAATGAAGACCACGCCGATCACAAACTGGAATACCACCAATCCCTTACGCAGCGATACATTTTTAAACTTCAGAAAGGAATAGCCCTGCAGATAATGCAAAGGCTTAAAAAGCGACATGGTCAATGCAGGGAATACGCCGTTGACCAATGTAGTAAACAGTAAAGTGCCCAACAGTACCGCCCATAAAATGGTAGAAGCAACAGATAGCTGGAACCTGGTTTCAGTGAGCTTATTGAATGCCGGGAGGCTGAACCACATAATGACCAGTGAAACAGCCAAGGCGATAAAGCACAATAGAAATGACTCCGTTAAGAATTGCCAGAACAGTTGCCCCCAATTACCACCGATAATCTTCCGGATGCTGATCTCTTTGGAACGCACATTGGCCTTTGCAATGCTGAGATTTACATAGTTGATGCTGGCGGTGATTAAAAGCAGGATCCCGAGCACGCTGAAAACAAACACGGCTGTCCTGCTACCCCGCCGGAATGCAGGATCAAATGAGTTAGTATCGAAATGTAATTCGCGCAGCGGTTGCAGGGCAATGGAAAAGCTTGCCTCTTTGGAGGCTTCCTGCAGATGTTTGCTTGCTGTTTTGATAAAGGAAGCGATATCTGTATTGGGATAAACTTTTACAAAAGTACGGTAGCTCAGGTTGCCCCAGTTGTTGTGATCTCCATGCCGATAGGCGAGACGGGCCCCCATTGGCACCAGCATATCGAATTGTATGCTTGAATTGACAGGATTGTCTTGTATGATCGCCTTTACCTGGTACAGGCTGGTATCCAGCTTCACCGTTTGCCCGATGGGGTCTTTGTCACCAAACAGTTGCCGGGCTCTCGATTCCGTAAAGATGATGGAGAACGGATGTTGATTGAATGATTGGATGTCACCGCTTATCACCTTGTAATCAAAAATTTTAAACCAGTCGCTATCAACGGCAATGCCTGTTTTTTGATTGGACAATTGGCCGTCCACATTCAAAGTACCTGCCCACCATCCCATTCTGGCCACGTTCATTACTTTGCTTTCTTTTCCTAGCGCTGTGGCAACAGGGAGGGCGGTCAGGGGATTGGCTTCTTCACTTCCGCTGGACGTTGATTGCACCAGGTAAATATCCCTGGCCCCCTTGTGATAATCATCAAAGCTCAATTCATTCTGTACCCAAAGCGCAATAAAAATAAATGCCACCAGCGCCACAGAGAGCCCGAACAGGTTGATCAGGGTGGTGGTTTTGTTACGGAGAATATTACGCCAGGCGGTCTTCAGGTAGTTTTTGAACATAACGTAAGTTCTGATGGTTTAGGACAACAAGCGTTTTAAGTCAACAAGATCAGTGCCATGAGTGTAGATGCTTACCTGCTAAGGATTTAAAACGGGATAGCTGGCGGGATTGTCCGATAGCGGACGTTTTTTGTGCGAACCCGGACAGGCAGGTAAAGAACCTGGCGCTTATTTTGTCAGGAGGGTAGCATACTTTTTACGGTATTCAAGCGGCGATAAGTCGGTTATTTTTTTGAAGATCTTCCTGAAAGTATCAACATCATTATAGCCTGTTTCATAAATGATCTCGTTGATAGTTTTCTGCCCGCTTTCCAATTGCTTTTTTACAAATTCTACTTTTACTCTTTGAATGTATTCGGATATTGAGTTGCCTGTGCATTTTCTGAATCGTCTTTCAAATGTCCGTCTTCCAACATTGAATGCATTACAAATACCATCTACCGTTAGTACTTCGCCCGGGCTTTTTTCTATCAGTTCCTGGGCTTTTAGAATCATTTCATCACCATGTTTTTTTTGCCCGATGAATATCATGTAAGGACTTTGGCTCTTTCTCTCAATATCAATCTCAAACATTTTTGACGCCAGTATGGACATTTCTCTGCCCATATGCTTTTCAAAAATGTAGAGGATCAGGTTGAGATAAGAATAGCCGCCTCCACAGGTATAAATACCCTTTTCGTCTGTTATGATGGTATCCTCAATGATGTTTACTTCAGGGAACATTCCCTTGAATTCATCTTTGGCGGCCCAGTGAATGGCGCACTTTCTATTGTTCAGGATCCCTGTAGAAGCCAGGTAAAATGACCCAACGCAGAGGCAAACGATTTCTGCGCCCTTAGTGTATTGAGCGAGGAGCCAGTCCGTATATTTACTATTTTCCTGTATGGCTTTTTTAAAATCACCACATAGTAAGGGCAATACAATCACATCTGTTTTCTCCACCTCATCAATTGTTTTATTCGTACTGATGGTATAAAGCCCGTTTGACAATACGGTGCTTTTTCTCAATCCTACAATATCAATAGCATAAAATGGAGGCTTGCCCTGATATTTCATAAAGTCATTTATACGGCTAAACAACTGAAGGCTGCTGTCTATGCTCGTTAGCGTAGCATCATAAAGTGGTAGGATGGATACGTGTTTCACAGTATGCTGATAACATGGTTATAGAACGGGTGTCGCAATTACAGGGTAAGTTTGTCGCTACTCCCCGATGCCCTGCTCATAGACGCCCTGTACTTTTGTATTGTAAATATAAAAGTATAGCGTATGAAATCGGTAGAAATTATTATGTTACCTGTTGGAGACAGGCAGAAAGCAAAGGAGTTTTATTTGAAACTGGGTTTTCAGGTTGTTGTTGAAGCGCCTGGCGCGCACGGAGATACCTGGATCCAAATGGGCCTTCCAAACAGCAATACCACCATTTCCCTTGCAGGGTTTCATGCTATTATTTGTGAAACGGATAACATTGAAGCTGAAATTAAAACCTTGCGTTCAAATGGAATTGAAGTAGGTAAAGTGGATGAAACCCCCTGGGGAAAATTTGCCTGGTTGAAGGACCTGGATGGGAATAGCCTGTGTCTCCGTGAAAAGTGATGTTAAGCTTGCAGCTGCTTTATTTTTTTCTCCAAAACCCGCCTTGCTGCTTTAGCCTTTGTCAGCTGAGCAGCAAGGCTGTAATGATCAATCGCTTTACCGGTATTGATCGTTTCATACAGATACCCTAATAATTTGTGATAGTGATCATTATCATTCAGCTGTAGCTTTTCAGCCTCCAGTATGGCTTTCTCATGCCCGTAAACCCTGGCGATAGCAAAAGCTCTGTTCAATGCAGTTACGGGCGAGTATTCAATGATGATAAGCTGATTATACAGTTGCAGAATATGCTGCCATTTATCAGGGGCCGCCGGGTTGGTATGCCAGTAAGCGATACCCGCTTCAAGGTGATATTTGGATGCCTGGTTACCCTGACAGGCATTTACAAGATAATAGTTCCCTTTTTCAATAAGGGCTTTATTCCATAGGCTATGATCCTGCTCGTCAAAAAGAACAATTTCACCGCTGTCGTTGGTACGGGCTTCCAACCGCGAGGCCTGGTAACACATCAGGGCCAGTAGTGCTTTGGTCTGCGGGGTATCGGTTAGCGGGTTCTCTGTCAGCATCAACGTCAGCCTTATAGCTTCTGCGCAGAGCTCGTTCCTGATCAGCTGATCATTGGTTTTTGAAAAATAACCTTCATTAAATAACAGGTACAAGGTTTTCAGCACACTATCTAAGCGGAGCTTAATATTGGCTTCGCTTAATCCCCTGATCTGGAAATGACTGTTACGGAGATGGGTCCTGGCCCGGTGCAGGCGTTTTTTAATGGTCTCTATCCTGCTCAGAAAAGCATTGGCAATTTCTTCGACAGTGAAGCCGCAGAGGATCTGTAGTGCCAGGCAAACCTGGCTTTCAGTGGAATTGACCGGATCGCAAACGGCAAAGATCATAGCCAGCTGACTATCCTCAATATGCTCACTCCCGAACTCAAAATCCGGTTCCGTCTCCGTTACATCAGGTTTGATATTGCCTGCTATTTTCGTTTCAAAAAGGGTAACGCGTTTAAGGTGATCTTTAGCCCTGTTTTTTGCAACGCTGTAAAGCCAGGCGGCCGGGTTTTCCGACACGCCGTTGATGGCCCAGTTTTCAGATGCCTTGAGGAAGGTTTCACCAATAATATCTTCAGCAATTTCAATATGCTGCAGCCCAAAATGACGGCATAACAATGCAATCATCTTCAGGTGTTCCTGCCTGAACAGATCACTCAACAGCTTATTATTGTCCAATTGCTTCCTGCTCAAGATCCCTTATGTTTTAAAACTTCCCGGATCTCAATGTTTCCGCCGAGTTTGAAGATGGGGTTTTCTTTAGCCATTGCCACCGCTTCATCAATGGTGTCAGTTCTGACAACGATATAACCGACAATAAACTCCTTGATCTCTGTATACGGACCATCGGTCACTACGCTGTCGGGCCGCACGGTTTTAGCGCTGCCCGGAAACGGCAGGAGTGAATTGCCCTGATCGGCCAGCTTATTTTGTGCGGCAATGCCAGCGAGCCAGTTCAGCCGTTCCTGTACCTGTTCTGGAGTAGGCTTAAAGTCCTCAATATCTTTCAACCTGAAAATTAGCATAAACTCTTTCATAGTAAGTAGTTAAAGGCTTTGTATAATTTCTTCGTAATTGACTTTAAAATGCTGTTCAGCGGTGCCTTCGATCCGGTAAGTACTGATATCGGTAATGCCTACGTAAGCACTGAATACCGCTTTTATATAGGACTCAATGAATTCATACTCTTTAGGCCAGTATGCTAATCTTCCACCTGATGATATCGCCAAATATACTTTTTTGTTTTGTAGGTTCCCTGATCTTGTGCCATCCTCATTAAACCTGTAGGTGACACCTACACGCACCAATTGGTCAATCCAGGCTTTTAACAGCGCAGATATCCCAAAATTATGCATAGGAGTACCGATGACAATGATATCTGCCTGCTGCATCTCATTGAAAATGGAAATCGCATAATGAAGTAACTGTTCACCTGCCGCATCGATCATCTCCGGAAATTTATAGAACTCCCAGATCAGCGCTTCTTTCAAAAACGGTGGAGGTGATTTGGTCAGATCACGTTCCACGACCGTATCGATCACATTTTTGTCCAGGAGCTTTTCAATGATGGCGGTGCTAAGTCCCCGGCTGTACGACTGCGTTCCCCGCGCGCTTGAAATAATGTGCAATGCCCTTTTCATTTTTTTAAGGATTGTTTGTGTTAATAACGATCGGATTTTGGAAATGGGGACAGGGCTAAAGAAAAAACCGGGGAAGCGGACAGCATCCCGCTTCCCCGGTTTCGTAAACCGCCGGTATATAAAGCTTACTCTTTGCCTTTCTGTGGATCGTCTTGTGGGTTTACATATGTTACACCCGAGGGTCCATAACCTGTTATTTGAACAACCACCGGCTCACTTTTTGTCATTGCAAAATGATTTTGATCCTTTACTTCCGAATAAACGCTGCCGACGGGAAGTTTTTTCAGGTCGCTTTGGCTGAATACATCACCATATCCAAAATACCATGTTCCGGATACCACCGTGCCTATTCTTTCATCCGGGTGCAGATGAGCCGGGATCTTTGTGTTCGGGCCTACTTTCAGCAAAATGGTGTAAAGGCCGGTTTGGGAAGGGTCGCCATGAATAACGATCACCTTCACCGCGCTTAAGTTGGAGGACCCTGGCGCTGATGGCCCCTTGGCGTTTGCCGCCAGGATCTCCTGTGGCGTCATTCTGAGTTGGCTGTTTTCTTTAGACTGACCATGCGAAGTACTGACAATACCCGCAAGCATCAGCGCAAGACTCATCTTCAGCGTTATGGAAATTATTTTTTCGAGGGTACGCATATAATTTTGTTTATAGATGCTTAGAGGAAGAATTTCAGTAGATCACGCTGCACCTGCTCCGTATTTTCCTGGACCAGCCAATGGCCGGAGCCTTTGATGATGGATGATTGCACATGCTCCGCTACAAGGCGGCAATGATCAGGTAAAAAGCTGCCGCCGTACTCCCCACCCATCGCGAGCAGTGGCATTTTCAATTTGTGCTTCATGAACTGTTGATTATCCAGCGCATCCTGGTTAAAAGCTGCAAACCAGTGGAAGGCCCCGTAGGTTGATTTTGGAGTGGCGTAGGCACGGATGAATTCATCAGTTTCCTGCTGCGTAAAAGCATTGTTTACATGCCCCACTACGGGCCAGAAACCTGTCAGGAATTCTTTTTCCTTTCCGGCAACAACATTGGCAGCGGCAGGCATGGCAAAAAAGCCAAACCACCAGGCTTTTGCCCTCACATCACTCCATACGGGTTCTACGCCAGGTAACAGTGCGTCCAGCAATGCAACTTTTTTCACCTCCTCGCCAAATTGTGCAGCATAGGCGTAGGCAACCATTAAACCGATATCGTGGCCAACAAGATTTATCTTTTTGTAGCCCAGCTGTACTATCAAAGCATGAAGATCCGCAGCAAGTGTTTTCTTATCATAGCCGCTGTCCGGCTTATCACTTTCACCGAGTCCGGGCAGATCAGGAGCAATAACGGTAAAGTGTTTGGACAGCTCCGGGAGCATTCGGTTCCACATATACCAGTTTTGCCCGAAACCGTGGATCAGTAACAATGGCTCGCCAACTCCGCCAATAACATAATGTATATTGATGCCATTCACCTTCACTATTTCACTTTTGAAACCGGAGGGCGGCTGCGCAGGTTCCGTGCTTTGGCTACGTAGTGCATCAGGAAGGGATCCGGCAGTTCGGGCATTCACCTGCGGGCCCGCACATACCAGGAGTGCGAGCACATTTAACAGAAAGAGTATGGATTTCATATTGGTAAAATTTAGCTTGTAAATGGTTCGTTTGTGATCATGATTTTGCTTAGCCGTTTGCCTGTGATCTTATCCATTCAAGAATATAATGCGCATCTTCTTTCCACGTAGATTGGCCCAGGACGAAATGGTTACGGCCTTTAAACTCTTTGTATTCAGTGACGGAGTGATTGTGCTTATATTTCCTGTAGTTGGAATAGTTGAGTGAAGCAGGAATAGTGTTGTCATCACTGCCTGAGGTCAGCAACAGCGGCGGATGCGGACTTTTAAAATTTAGTTTTGCAGCACTGGTGATGGTGTCTCTCACAATAAGCTTGGATTCAGGGAGAGCAAATTGGTAATATGCTTCCTTTTGATCCTCACAATCCATGCCGTTGGTAAAAGCGTACTTCCATTGCTCAAAAGACATTAAGAATGTTTTTTGGGTAGAGCTGAAGAACCCAAGCGGACCCCAGCCAGCCTTTAAGAAAGAAAACTTGAATGTAAAGATGCCCTGTGGAGGAACAGAATGGATCGCAACACCTGATACGCCCAGTCCTTTTTGTAATAAGAGCTGCACAATCAGGCCGCCTATTGAATGCCCGATCAATACCGGCTTTTCCGGTAAGCCGCTGATGACAGATACAAAATAATCAGTTAATGCCTGTAACCTGTTGGACGCTATCTCCGCACTGGGGTGACTATTGCGTAAAACTTCTGCAGACGCATTTTTATGTGGCCATGGGGGTACGATGGCTTTATAACCATTGGCTTCAAAGTAAGTTTTCCATTTGTCCCAGCAGCTATGATGCACAAAGGCGCCTGTTACGAAGACAACAGTTTTGGATTGAGCACTTTTCATAAGAGATATTTTCGACAGCGAACGATGGTTTGCATTCGCTAAATAAGTGCCGCATCCATAAATAACTGGCTGTCAAATGTTTCAGATCATTTCGGGGAGAACTGACCACGAGATTTCGTGGTTCCCTGATGAATACCACGAAATATAATTGCGTATTTATTTATACCTTTAAAAGGAGCTGGTTATATCAAAAGGAATTCCTTACCGGTGTTTTTTAACCTGTTGAATCCCAATAATCTATTCCAAACAAAGCTGCTGATCACCGGGCTGTCATTCAATTAAGAAAAACAGGCGTAATATATGAAGCAACTAGAGCAATGCTGAGACGACTTAAATATACATGCATATTGGCTGGCTTTTTTTTCTCTGCTCTGGCACAGCAGACAAAAGATAACCCGGCCGGCTTGCTATCTCAATTGTCAAAGAGTAAGGAAGACTCGCTTAAGGTAAATTTGTTGTTGTCGTTGAGCGAATACTACTTTTTGAATTCGGCCGGCAATGCAAAACGTCTTGACAGCGCGTTGTCTTATGTACATGCTGCCGAAAGGCTTGCCAAGTCTTTGCATTATGAAAGGGGGATCGGTAAAAGTTATGAGCAGCTTTCGCAAATTCTGCATGTACAAGGTAATACAGCCAGAGCGAGGCAACTCGCCGATAAAGCCATTGCTGTTTTAAAGCAAAACAATTTTTTCCTGGAATTAGGATTCGCTTACTATGATCTAGCAGGTTATTATTCGATAAACACCACTGATGGACTAACGGAAAGAACACGTATAGTCGAACAATTGGCGCTTCCTGCTTTTCGCAATTCAGGAAATAAACTGAAAGAGGCAGATATTCTTAAAGAGTTGGGAGACTTGCTACAACTCTTGGGGAATTACACAAAAGCCTTAGCAGTACTCCACCAGTCGCTCCAGCTATACCAGTCACTTAATTATACAAAGCTGCATGATATTTATAACCTGATGGGCGCTGTTTACAGTGTTACGGGAAATAATGAACTGGCTTTACAGTATGGCTTGCTGGCAGTTGATGCTGCTGAAAAGAACAATGATACTACCATTCAGCTCGCAACTATTTTCAAGCGTATCGGTTCCACTTACCGCCGTATGAAAAAATTTGACGCGGCTTATTTATATTTTCAAAAAGGACTGGTAGTTGCAAAAAAATATAGTAACAATGAGATTATTGTTATACTGGCATCTGAAATTTCGAGAACATTGGTAGCATTAAACAGACCGTACGAAGCGCTCACTGTTTTAAAGGAAGCAAGCCCCCAATGCCCACCCAACGATATTTATTCACAGCTGTACATTACCGCGAGCTTTTTAATTACTTATGAAGCATTACAACGATATGATGAGGCCCAAAAGTACTGTGACCGGCTATTGGCCATTTCGGCCAAACTGGATAAATACGAGCCCGATCAGAGCGAGGCGCAATACCCGGTAACAGAATTTTATCTGGCAACACACCAGTATGATCTGGCCCGTAAACACCTTGCTCAGACAGATACTTTTTACAAGGCTATTCAAAGCCGCCTGGAATTAAATTACAATCACCTGCTTTGGTTTAAGCTGGATTCAATACAAGGCAACTACCTTTCTGCTATAAAACATTATCAGCATTATAAGCTGCTAAATGACACCTTACTGAACGAAACAACAAGCAAGCATATTGAACAATTGCAGGCAGTATTTGAAAGTGAGAAGAAGGATAATAATATTAAGCTGCTGGAGAATACTGGTAAATTGCAGGAGTCAAGGCTTGTCTATGCAAACCAGACCCGCAATTGGATTTTGGGCGTTGCGGTATTATTGCTCGTTATTACAGGTCTTCTGATAAATAATGTGCGGGTAAAACATCTTTCAAACAGGAAACTAAAAGTTCAGCAGAAGGAAATAGAGAAGAAGAACAGTGCCTTGCTTAGATTAGTGAATGAAAAAGAATGGCTGGTGAAAGAAATACATCACCGTGTAAAGAATAATTTCCATACCGTAGCCGGCCTATTGGCTACCCAGTCGCAATATTTGATAACGGATGAAGCAATTGAAGCGATGAACGAAAGCCGACATCGTGTTCATGCAATGTCGCTGATCCATCAGAAATTATATCAGTCCGATACTTTGTCTGCTATCAGCATGCCCGCTTATATCCACGAGTTGGCAGATTACCTGCGCGACAGTTTCGATATCGGACAATCCATTCAGTTTTCATTAAAGATTGAGCCGGTTGCATTGGCCTTGTCGTATTGCGTTCCCCTTGGATTAATTTTGAATGAAGCCATCACAAATTCAATTAAGTATGCGTTCCCGGATAATAGCAGCAATGGTTTGATTGAAATCTCACTGCAACCCATTGGGGCAAATCACTTACGATTAACGATCAGTGATAATGGAATTGGATTACCAGCAAATGTTGGCATAGGTAACCCCGTTTCAATGGGAATGAAGCTGATGCAGGGTTTGAGCGAGGACATTGATGGAAGCTTTAAGGTCACTGGCCGCAAAGGAACAACCATAACGGTAGAATTTGCTTATGACAGCTGAGTGACATCACTGCAATTAACTTAAAATGAACCCTTATGAAGGAAAAAATATTGATTGTAGAAGACCAGTTTGTAGAAGCCGACTATTTAAGGCTGATGCTTACGCAGGCAGGTTACAGCGTTATGGAGATTGCGCGTTCTGTACCAAAAGCACAGGAAATAATAAGCCGGGAGAGGCCCGATTTTGTATTGCTGGACATTTTTCTGAAAGGAAAGCAAACAGGCATCGATTTGGCTAAGCTGTTAACGGTTGATAATATTCCTTTTGTTTACTTGTCTGCCAATTCAAACGAAGAAGTCTTGAATGCTGCCAAGGCCACCCAGCCCTATGGGTTTTTGGTAAAGCCTTTCAGAGAAAAAGATTTGCTGGTTACCCTTGAAATTGCAAGGTATCGCCATAAGCACAGCCTGGAATCGAAATACAGGCAGGAAGCTGAACTGAAAAGAAGTATAAAGAACATTATAGCTGAATCCAGTAACCCTGAGCAGATGCTTCCTAAAGTCGTGACAGTGCTTCAACAATACATCCCCTTTGATTTTATGGCAGTGGGGTTCGATAACATAGGACAGTCGCCTTTCCATGGTCTTTGTTTTTTAAGGGTGGGTTTTGATGAGTATCAGACCATCGGCATTAACGAATTGATGATCATCACCGGCAAAACATTACCGGAATTGATTTCATTGCAGTCTGCTCATGTACGGGAAGCACAAACCGCATTTTACGATAGCGAAGCCTTCAGGAATATATGCAGGCAAGCTTCTTTAACCAAACTGTTTGCCGATACTTTTCAGTTAAAATCGCATCTGGAGATGCCCATGTACATTATGAATGGAAAGCCTTTCAGCTTTTGTTTATATAGCAGGATATCAGATGCCTATAATGCAGTACATGTTGATTTGTTTGAACGCGTACAAATGCAGCTTATCAACGCCGTTGAAATAATGCTGGACAAAGAAAACAACAGGCAGCAGATTTCCTCAGCAGGCGATGCCGGTAATAGTCCCGGTACCGGTATCCCGAAAGGATGTGAAGGAATTATCGGCAAGAGTCCGGTGCTGCTGAATGTACTGGATCACGTTGCACAGGTCGCCCCTTCAGATACCTCTGTTCTTTTACTCGGCGAAAGCGGAACAGGCAAGGAAAGAATCGCCGATTGTATTCATAACTTATCCCCCAGGAAGCATAAGCCTTTTATAAAGGTGAATTGTGCAGCTTTGCCTGCTACCCTGATCGAATCTGAACTATTCGGGCATGAAAAAGGTGCTTTTACAGGCGCCAATGATAAGCGGATCGGAAAGTTTGAAAAGGCGAACGGAGGAACCATTCTGCTGGATGAGATAGGGGACATGCCTGTTGAATTGCAGGTAAAATTATTAAGAGTGCTACAGGAAAAAGAAATAGAACGGATTGGCGGCAGGGATACGATAAAGGTTGATCTCAGAATTATCGCGGCAACCAATAAGAACCTGCAAAAGGAAGTAGCGGAAGGGCGGTTTCGCCTCGATCTGTATTACCGTCTGAATGTCTTCCCGATTGAAATTCCACCGCTTCGTGAACGTAAGGAAGACATCCCTGCACTGGCCTATCATTTTATGAATCATTACAGCCGTAAATCAGGAAAGAAGATCAGCTCGATCACCGATGGCGTTTTGAAGAGCATGATGGCTTACGAGTGGCCTGGCAATATTCGTGAGCTGGAGCATTTAATAGAAAGAAGCGTATTGCTTGCAAAGGGAAACGTGATTGGAGAAATTTTGCTGCCGGTCAACGTTAAGGAAACGGAAGTAGCCGTTGAAAAGGCTTACATAAAGACCATCCAGGAAAATGAACGAGATTATATCCTTTCAGTGCTCAAAAAGTGTAATGGGCGTATCTGGGGATCGGGCGGCGCCGCTGAATTATTAAATCTCCCTCCGTCTACATTAAAATCGAAGATGATCAAGCTTGGCATTAAGAAGGAGTTTACCAGTTAAGATCTCATAAAAAAGCCAACTCCGGATAAGCCAGAATTGGCACCGGGAAGTAGGTATTTATAGCTCCGAGTGGGGTAATCAAAATATAACCAGATTTTGGCGATATTTGGGTTATATTTACCGGAAATCACCCATAATAACTAAAAACAGTGCATTTTGGTGAAGCCATTACCCATATTAAAGGAGATTGAAACTAAGGTCGTTCTTCGCAAGGCCGCTATGGCTCATAAAGCATTAGCTGAATTAAAAGGGGTGATCAGTAGTATCCCCAACGAAAATATATTATTGGAAACGCTTACACTTCGTGAAGCCAGGGAAAGTGCTGCCATAGAGAATATTATTAGCACGTTTGCTGAAGTTTACCAGAGTAATTTACTTAATAACCTTTTTGCAAGCCCTGCTGCAAAGGAAGTCCATTTATATGCCCAGGCGTTGAAGATTGGTTTCCAACTGGTAAAAGAGCATGGATTGCTTACAAGTAACTATATCCTACAAATTCAGGCAGTCGTGGAACAGAACAAAGCCGGATTCAGAAAGCTTCCGGGGACGCGGTTATTAAATGATAGAACTGGTGAGATAATTTACACGCCTCCGCAGGATTATGAGACGATTGTTTCTTTAATGAGTAACCTGGAGATTTTTATCAATGATGATAGCATGATGGATATAGATCCATTAGTGAAAATGGCCATTATACACCATCAATTTGAAAGTATTCATCCATTTTACGATGGAAATGGTCGCACCGGTAGAATTATTAATATTTTATACCTAATACAGAAGGAATTACTACACCTTCCTGTTTTGTATTTGAGCCGCTATGTAATCAGGCATAAAAATGATTATTACAGATTATTACAAACAGTGAGGGATACTGATGAATGGGAAGAATGGATATTGTTTATATTGGATGGAATAGAACAGACCGCCAATGAAAGTATCGTATTTATTACGGCAATACGGAAGCTGATGCAACAGTATAAGCATGAAATTCGGAGTCGGCATCCTAAAATGTATAGCCAGGATTTATTAAACAACTTATTTAAATATCCATATACAAAGATCGAATTTATTCAGCATGATCTAGGTGTTAGCCGTAATACAGCCATTCGTTATCTTGATACACTTGTCACGGAGAAAATGCTTATTAAGCGCAAGCTGGGAAGAGACAACTACTTTATCAATGAACCATTATTTGCCCTTTTAAGCGGGAGCTGATTTTCCGAGAGCCAGAAGGTTGTAGACGGTATGATTTAAAAAAAGGAAAAAGAATGAATGCAGTCATCTACTGCTTTAAATACGTTAAAGGCGGCCCCACTCTTTCAAAACCGTGTTCCTTTCTCATATTATCTCTTTCTGCTTCCGACATATTTTTAGCGACACCCTCACTAAGTTTCTTAAAGTACTCTTCCATTTTACCAGCAGGCTGATGGCAGATAATTACTTTAGCTTCTCCTTCTCCAATTTTAGCAAAGGTATGAGGCACCATCCTTGGACCAAATACCAGGTCGCCAGCTTTAGCATTATAGGTAGTATCGCCTACTTTAATAAGAAATTCTCCCTGTAAAATATACCAGAATTCATCTGTGTCATAATGCGTGTGGAGTATAGGTCCACCTTCCTTCAATCTTGTTGATTCAAAAACATACATGCCCCCGTCCGTATCTTTTGTGGAGACTTTGGTATAAAATACATCTCCTTCAAAAGGGGCAATGCTTTTATTAAACCTGTCTTTTCCTGCATCAACCTTGAACCCTTTGTCTTCCCTGGATCTTGTTTTAGAGCTTGCAAGAACATTTAACGAAGCAGAAAAAAGGGAACCAATGGCAAGGCCGAACTTTAAGAAAGAACTACGTTTCATAAATCTTGTTTTTGGAGTTACAAATAAATTTACTCGCACGGTCGATCGTAGGTGGCCAACAATCCTAAATTTACGAAACTTTTAAGAGATGGTAATTTAAGAGGGGGCCTTCTCCATTTTCAGCGTTCCCAGGTTCAATGAATCGACGGATGGATCGATTTGTTGTATCCTGAATGTCCTATATCCGGGTGCTAAAATCTTCAATGAGTAAAATGGAGACGGTAAAGAGGGTGTTATAGAAAAAGATCCATCCTTGTGGGTCCTCGTAGTTCCCTCACTCGCACCCAGGAAGGCGAACAACCAGACTATTGCCGATTTGATAGGCTCATTGGTTTCCTTGTCAATAACAGTACCCGTTACCGGGGTAATAGTTTCGGTACTCATAGTGATAGCGTTTAAATAGGCATCGTTTGATGTAGGAAATATTGAGCAATAAATATAACAAAAAGAGCTATTTATGATGTACATATGTTACGATAACATCAATGTATGTAGTGCATAAATGAGGAAGGCCGGCTGATTAATTCAGCCGGCCTTCCTGCTTCTGTAGCCTCGCCAAGAATCGAACTTGGATCTAAAGTTTAGGAAACTTCTATTCTATCCATTGAACTACGAGGCCATTTCCACTCCCTCCGGGTACCCCGGAATTGAAAGGGAGTGCAAAACTAAGTTATTTCAATTCAAAATCCAACTTAATCATACATGCCTTCGATCACATTCCGGTACTTCTCCAGTATAACTTTCCGCTTCAGTTTCAGGGTAGGGGTCAGCTCTCCGCCGTCCACCGTCCACTCCTGCGGCATCAGCTCGAACTTTTTGAGCTGCTCCACATGGCTGAAGAACTGGTTGTACTTGTCTACCGCCTGCTGGAACAGGTCTTTTACTTCCGGGAGCTTTACCAGGCCGTCATTGCCGTTATAGCTGATACCCTTTTTATCGCACCAGTTCCGGAGGTTGGAGAAGGAAGGAACGATCAGGGCGGAGGTGAATTTGTGGTCTTCCCCTACTACCATGATCTGCTCTATATAGGGCGATTCCTTGAACTTGTTCTCAATAGGCTGCGGCGCTACAAATTTACCGCCGGAGGTTTTGAAGAGCTCCTTCTTACGGTCGGTGATCTTCAGGAATTTATCATTTACGATCACCCCGATATCTCCGGTATGGAACCAGCCGTCTTTGATGGCGTCTGCCGTAAGATCAGGCCGCTTATAGTAGCCCATACTGATATTGGGCCCCTTACAGAGGATCTCTCCGTCTTCCGCTAATTTCACTTCAATACCGCTGATAATCGGCCCTACGGTGCCAAACATGCGGTCTTTTTCGTCTACCCGGTTCACGCTGATCACCGGGGAGGTTTCTGTCAGACCATAGCCTTCCAGTACGGGAATGCGTCCTGCGGTGAATATCTTCAGCAGGCGCATCTGGCAGGCGGCAGCGCCTGTTACAACGGCCTGTATATTACCACCCAGGGCTTCCCGCCACTTTTTGAATACCAGTGCGTTGGCGATAGACAGCTGGAAACGGTACCATCCGCCCAGGGGCTTGTTGATCTCATATTGTTTACCCAGCTCCAGGGCCCAGAAAAAGAGGGCCCGTTTGATGCCTTTCAGCTCCAGGCCTTTGCTCATGATCTTCTCGTACACCTTTTCCAGCAGACGGGGCACGGTAGTGAAAATGGTGGGCTTTACCTCCCGCAGGTTGTCTGCGATGGTATCCATACTTTCTGCATAGTAAATGGGCACCCCGGCCGTAAGGTATACGTAGGTGACCATGCGTTCGAAAATATGGTTGAGGGGGAGGAAGCTCAGCGCCCGGGCACTGGTATGCACAGGCAGATAGGGAATACAGGCCACCACATTGCTCACAACATTCCGGTGGCTCAGCATTACACCTTTGGGAGTGCCGGTAGTGCCGGAGGTATAGATGATGGTGACCAGCTCTTCCGGGTCCGTATTTTTCTTGATCTCTTCTATCTTTGGATAATCTTCTTCCTTTGCAAGGGACAGTATTTCCGTCCAGTGACGTACGCCCGGCAGCGGGTCGTAGGAGAATACTTCTTTCAGCGCAGGCAGCTGGTCCCGCACGGCATTCACTTTGTCCAGTATTTCCTGGTCGCTGATGAAGAGGATACGGGCGCCCGCATCCTTCAATACGAAGACTAATTCATGCTGACTGATGGTAGGGTAGATAGGAGTGAGTACAGCGCCTGCCTGCTGACAGGCAAGATCGGTCAGTACCCATTCGGGCCGGTTGCGCGAAACGATCGCGATCTTGTCTTTACCTTCTATGCTGCCATCACCACGGCTGATGCCCAGCTGCAGCAATCCGGAGGCAAATTGGAGGGTAGTCTCGGCAACGGCTTTAGTACTGTATTTTATCCATTTCCCGTCTACTTTGCCTGCCAGCATATCTTCTTTGGGATATTTTTCCAGCTGGTAGGCGATCACGTCAAATAATCGGCTCGGTTGATCCATTATGTTGTGGTTTGCTGTTTTTCATCCTCACATGTTCCGTTGCTTCTCATTCTGTAGTTTTTCATATTCTCTCAGGGTATCTCCATAGTGATCGCGGTGGTAGGCGCCAAAATAGTGGAACGCGAGGCCGATACCCCAACCCAGTGAAGACCATATTGGCCAGGGAACTCCGCCGTTACCGCGGGCGGTAATGAACCATAAGGCCCAGAGGCCCGCATTGATTACCAGGTATGAAATAAGATGTGATTTAAATGCGGCTCTCGCTTTAGCAATACGCCAAAGTCTTTCGTCCCTTTGTTGTGTACTTTCCATATGAATAGGTTTATGCAAATGAAGCATAATAAATTTAAATAATTTTATTTGATTTTGCCAGTTTATTGCCGCTGCGCGGTGATGTTGAACTGTATATTGACCATGGAATTGATCAGCTTATCCTGCACTGATTTGTCAGCGCGATAGGTCATACCCCATAACGTGCGGTCTATATTGAAATTAGCATTAGCCGTCAGCTGGTTTTTTAGTAGCACAATTTTAGCGGGAAAGGTCACATTTTTAGTTACTTCCTTGATCGTAAGATTGCCCTGTATGGTATGGGTAGCATCTTTCAGCAGCACCTCATTTCCGTCAGGACGGTAAGCGTTGATCCCGGTAATGGCAAAAGTGGCGGTAGGGTATTGCTCCGCATCAAAGAACAATGCGCTCTTCAGCTCGCGTTCCAGCTTATTTTTCATGGAGGTATCCGCTACAAGGTCCACATCCACCAGCGATTTGATATCGATGGTGAATGTTCCTCCTGTAACGGTGCTGTCCTTCACGTATAAAGTACCATCCTGTAGCAGAAAACGGCCGGTATGTTTACCGGTAGGTTTGGTGCCGATCCATTGCACCATGCTTTGGTCAGGATTTACCTGGTATACGGCGCCTTCGCCTTCCTGTACAGACCGTGCCTCCGTGATCGTGGCCTTGTCTGCTTTAGGCGCTTGCTGGCAGGCCGCCAGGCAACCCGCTATCAGTAATATGTACCTCATACTATGTATGTTTTAGTAGCAGCTATCCGCCCACTACCTCCCGGTTACCTACCCATACAAACCGTTTCACAATGAACTCCTGGTTAGTAAAGCTCGCATTCCCGGCAGGGTTGCCGCCCGTTACATGAAAATCAGAAAAGGCGGCATGCTGGTTCACCCATATCAGCCCGGTAAAGTTGAAAGATACGGGCGTGAAAACGCTGTTCATTTCCTCGGCGATCTTTTCCTTTACAACAGGATCATTCGTATAGGCGCCGCAGGTAATGGCCCCATGTTGCTTAGCCATCTGTTTGGCCAGCTGTATGGAATGATCGGTGTCTTTTGTTTTGATCAGCAATATCACCGGACCAAACAGCTCTTTTTCATAAATATCATGATCTGCGCTGGTCACTTCTATCACGGTAGGAGAGCATACCCGCGCATTATTGAATTCTTCGTTTGTTACAGGGCCGCCCTGCAGCAGTACTTTGCCGCCCATTTTACCGGCGTCCTGTGCCCGCTGCAGCGTAGTATCATTCTGTACGGCGCCTAAAGTGCCGGCCGCCATTTTGGGATTATTGACCAATGCTGCAATGGCGTCTTTGATCTTCTGGGTTACTTCGTTAAAGGAGAGGTTGCCCTTGTCAGTGCTAAGACCATGTTCCGGTATAAAGAAGTTCTGCGGGGCAGTGCACATCTGGCCGGAGTACAGGGATACGGCAAAGGCCAGGTTCTGTACAACGGCGTCTATATCCTTTACGCTGTCGAGGATCACTGAGTTGACGCCCGCTTTTTCCGTGAACACCGTTTTGCCAGTTAAAGACTCTATATATTCGCCGAAGCTGCTGCCACCGGTATAATCTATCAGCGACACCTGCGGGTGCTCACACAATGCCTTGGTAATAGGCTGCGCGCTGGTGTCTGTGGCCAGCTGGCACAGGTGAGGATCAAAACCGTTCTCCTGCAATACCTGTTGAATGGCGCCAATGGCAATCGCGATGGGCAGCACTGCTTTGGGATGCGGCTTTACGATCACAGGGTTGCCGGTGATCAGGTCTGCATAAATGCCGGGCAGGGAATTCCAAACCGGGAAGGTAGAGCAGCCAATCACCAGGCCGATGCCTTTGGGCACTGCTTTGAAAGTCTTTTTCAGCTGCAGGTTGATCTTACCCATTGGCTTTTCCCACATTTGTTCTGCCGGGAAACGGTTCAGTTCCTCATAGCCCATGGCGATGGCTTCGAGCGCCCGGTCATTGGCATGCGGCCCGGATGCCTGGAAGCTCATCATAAAGCTCTGGCCCGTGGTGTGCATAGTAGCGTAGGCGATCTCAAAGAAAAAGCTCTTTATTCTTTCCAGTGTTTCCACCAGCACATCGGCGCGGTTAGTGGCAGGTGTATTGGCCCATTGTCTGGCCGATGCGCCGGCTTTGGTCACCAGCTCCTCCACGGTAAAAGCGGGATAGGTAATGCCCAGCTCTTCGCGGGTATAGGGGGATACTTCTTCGCCTACACGGGTACCGGTGCCTGTTTGCAGTAATTGATCGAAAGGCTGGTGCAGCAGCTGCTGAAACTGGGCTGCTCCTTTAGTGGCAGCCTCTTCACCGTAAGCCTTGGGGTGTTCGGGGTACTGCGAGTAAAAGCGCCGTTCGTGGTTGGCTTTTACCGCGTTCTCAATCGTGTTTTGGTGTTTTGTTGCAAGCATATAAATAATTAATAATTAATGTTAATAATTAGTAATTAAGCGTACGTGGAATCATCAGCACTTGCATTCATCGTTATTAACCGGTACAT
>Ga0102590_1001790_pt1 | contig 29242 bp, 26 predicted proteins | sample AraplaMF_Col_mMF_FD_76859 | JGI IMG/M metagenome (GOLD analysis project Ga0102590, IMG submission 76859) | Arabidopsis root microbial communities from the University of North Carolina, USA - plate scrape MF_Col_mMF | ecosystem: Host-associated > Plants > Roots > Endosphere | place: USA... | reverse complement strand
TGCCCAGCACAATGTCGATTGCTGGCTGGTCAACACGGGCTGGACCGGCGGCAAGTATGGTGTTGGCTCGCGTATGCCGATCAAGGTGACGCGCGCGCTGCTGACCGCCGCGCTCGACGGCTCGCTTCGCAACGTCGAATTCCGTACCGACAAATATTTCGGCTTCGCGGTCCCGACCGCGCTGCCGGGCGTGCCGAGCGAGATCCTCAACCCGGTCAACACCTGGAAGGACAAGGACGAGTTCGACAAGACCGCCCGCGCGCTGGTCGGCATGTTCCAGAAGAACTTCGCCAAGTTCGAAGCCCATGTCGATGCCGAGGTCCGCGCAGCCGCGCCGGACGTGAAGCTCGCGGCGGAGTGATTTCTCTCGCCTTTGGTTGAATGCAAAAGGGCGGCCGAGAGGCCGCCCTTTTTTGTTTCTTGCGATCTTTCCGCCGTCATTGCGAGCGCAGCGAAGCAATCCAGAATCCCTCCGCAGTGACAGCCTGGATTGCTTCGCTGCGCTGGCAAGGACGAGTCTGTGGAAGCACTCAGGCCTTGAAGTACGCGATCTGCGTGGTCGTCGCGAGCAGCCGCCCGTTCGGCGACCACAGCTCGGCGTTCTGGTCGGCGTAGCTCTTGTGCATGATCTTCGAATCGGCCGTCGCCAGCACGCGGGTGATGTCCTCGGCCGCGAGCTCTTCGCTGTCGGTGTGGAAATACGTCGTCAGCGACACCGTGCCGAACGGCACCAGTTCGCGCCTTGCGTGGAAGATGCGGCCGAAGAAAGCGTCTGACATCGACATCAGCGACAGCATATCGAGCTTGCGCGGAGTGCGGTCGCTGATCCAGATCTTCGAATAGGTGCCGGCAAGTTCGGCCTGCGGCGGGCCGATCCGCATCTCGCCCTCGACGAAGCGGAATTCATACTGGTTGGCCCACGACGCCGAGATCTTTGGGAACGGCAGCGTCTGTTCGAACGGCTTTGCTTCAGGATATTGCGCCACCCTGTGCTCCCACGACGGTCGGCGCTCGGCGAACACCGCGGTGGCGAGCGTTGCGACCTCGCCGCCGCCCTGCGACAGTTCAACGCTCCAGTGCTGGCTGGAGCGGTTGGCCTTCACCAGCCGCAGGTCGAGATCGAACGGGCCCTTGGCGATCGGCGCGCAGTAATTGACGGTGAGGGCGAGTGGTTCGCCGGCGCGTTGCGGATGTTCGATCAGCGCGCGCAGGATCGTCGCGGCCGTGATGCCGCCGAACGGGCCGACAAAGGCCCAGTAATCGTCGCTGGTGTGCCCCTGCCAACTGGAGTCACCGGCGGTGATGCGGGTGGCGTCGTCGAACGGGTGCGGGAGCTTGGCGTGCATTGATTAGACCTCTACTGCGCTTCCGTCCCAACGACGAAACTCCATCGTCTCATCACCAGGGCCATATTGACGCGAACTCAAAACATCGTCCGCCGGATCGTCCGTGACCCAGGCATCCGCGACCGAGTCTCCGATGCGCTTCATCGCGATAATGCTTTTGCCGCTGGTCAGATCCGTGACGAAGTCGCTGATGGCAGCTTCCTCGTCCTTCCCCGAAAGACTGGCAAGGATGCTGCCGTGCGTGTGCCAAGGGAAGCCGTCAAAACCCAATGTCCAATCGCCATCAGGACAGATGACGAGCAATCGAAGCTGCCCATCCGGACTCGTATACTCGCCGATGGGCACGATGAACTCCGGCCTGAAAATGCTCAAGCGGTAATATGATGGCTATCCTGCCAAATCAATAACCTCGCAGGTAACGCCGATTCCATGTTGCGGAAAATCAGCCCGCGACGTCGCGCAGATTCGGCAGCAACGGCGTGGTCGGGTTCACCGGCACGGTCCAGATCTCCTCGGCGTATTCACGAATGGTGCGGTCGGATGAGAACCACGCCATGCGCGCGACGTTGAGGATGGAGGCGCGCGTCCAGGCCGGCGCCACCTGCCAGCGCGCATCGACGCTGCGCTGCGCTTCGTAATAGGAGTCGAAATCAGCGCTGACCATGTAGTGATCGAGATAGCGCAGCGCATGCGCGATGGATTCGAAGCGGCCGGGATCACCGGGGGAGAATTCGCCGGCACCGATCGCATTGATGGCGCGCTGCAGCTTCGGCGATTTGCGGATCACGTCGGAGGCATCCAGCCCCTGCTTGCGCCGGATCATCACGTCGCCGGCCTCCATGCCGAAGATCGCGATGTTCTCGGCACCGACATGGTCGCGGATCTCGATATTGGCGCCGTCGAGCGTACCGATGGTGAGGGCGCCGTTCAGCGACAGCTTCATGTTGCCGGTGCCGGAGGCTTCCATGCCGGCGGTCGAGATCTGCTCGGACAGGTCGGCCGCGGGAATGATCACTTCCGCGAGGCTGACATTGTAGTCGGGCAGGAAGACGACCTTGAGCTTGCCGCCGATCGCGGGGTCATTGTTGACGACCTCCGCGACGTCGTTGATCAGCTTGATGATCAGCTTGGCGTAGCGATAGCTCGCCGCCGCCTTGCCGGCGAAGATCTTGACCCGCGGCACCCAATTCCCGTCGGGATCGTCCTTGATCGACTGGTACAGCGCGACCGTCTCGATGATGTTGAGCAGCTGGCGCTTGTATTCATGAATGCGCTTGATCTGCACGTCGAACAGCGCGCTAGGGTCGACCTTGATGCCGAGCCGCTCGCCGATCAGGCGCGCAAGCGCCATCTTGTTGTGAAGCTTGACGCTGCGGAACTTCTTCTGGAATTCGACGTCGCTGGCGCGCGCCTCGATCAGGCTGAGCTGGGTCGGGTCGTCGAGCACGGCATCGCCGCAGGTCTCGCGCAATAGGTCTGTCAGCTTCGGGTTTGCCAGCATCAGCCAGCGGCGGAAGGTGATGCCGTTGGTCTTGTTGGTGATGCGGCCGGGGTACAGATGGTTGAGATCGTGGAACACGGTCTCGCGCATCAGGTCGGAATGCATCGCCGAGACGCCGTTGATGCGGTGCGAGCCGACGAAGGCGAGCTGGCCCATGCGCACGCGGCGACCGCTCTTCTCGTCGATCAGCGAAACCGAGGCGCGGAAATCGATGTCGCCGGGCGCGCGCGCTTCGGCGAGCGCGAGATGCTGCACGTTGATGCGGTAGATGATTTCCAGATGCCGCGGCAGCAGCCGCTCGAACAGCTCGACCGGCCAGGTTTCGAGCGCCTCGGGCAGCAGCGTGTGGTTGGTGTAGGAGAGGGTGGCGACCGTGATTTTCCAGGCCTCGTCCCAGCGGAAATTGTGGAGGTCGACGAGGATGCGCATCAACTCGGTGACGGCAAGGCTCGGATGGGTGTCGTTGAGCTGCACCGCGACCTTGGACGACAGGCTGCGGAGCTGGCCGTCGGACGACAGATGCCGCTTGATGAGGTCCTGCAGCGAAGCCGAGACGAAGAAATATTCCTGGCGCAGGCGCAGCTCGCGGCCGGCGGGGCTCTCGTCGTTCGGATAGAGGAATTTGCAGATCGCCTCGGCGCGCGACTGCTCGGCGCTGGCGCTGACATAGTCGCCCTTGTTGAAGGCATCGAGCTTCAACGGATCGGGTGAGCGCGCCGACCACAGGCGGAGCGCATTGACGTGCTGACCGCGCCAGCCGACGATCGGCGTGTCATAGGCGATCGCCTGCACCGTCTCGCCCGGGTGCCAGATCGCGCGGTCGCGGCCCTTGTCGTCGACATGCTCGACACCGCCGCCGAAGTTGATGTCGTAGATGACCTCCGGCCGCTGCAATTCCCAGGGATTGCCGAAGCCGAGCCATTCATCCGGATATTCCTGCTGCCAGCCTTGATTGATGATCTGGCGGAACAGGCCGTAATCGTAGCGGATGCCGTAGCCGATCGCGGGGATCGACAGCGTGGCCATGCTTTCCATGAAGCAGGCGGCGAGCCGTCCCAGGCCGCCATTGCCGAGCGCGGCATCCGGCTCGCATTTGCGGAGCTCGGGCAGCGAAACGCCGAGATCGCCGAGCGCGACCTCGAAGATCTTGAGCAGCCCCATGTTGTTCAGCGCGTCGGTGAACAGACGGCCGATCAGGAATTCGAGCGAGAGATAGTAGACGCGCTTGCGCCCGGCGTCGTAGCTGTGCTTCTCGGCCGTGAGCCAGCGGTGCACGATGCGGTCGCGCAGCGCGAGCGCCGCGGCTCGGTACCAGTCGTGCTTGGTCGCCATGCCCGCGTCCTTGCCGATGGCAAGGCGCAGTTTCGCCAGGATCGTGCCCTTGATCTCAGCCAGCGCGAGTTCGTCGATGGGCTGGCCGGCAGCTGGAAAATTTGGCTGGAACGATTGATCTTGCAAGGCCGTCACTTCCTGGTCGCGAGAACACCACTAACCCTACGCGTCTTGTCATCCTAAGCGTATTGCCCCTGCACCGGAACCATCGCTGGTGCGGCCGTGCACTGCGCTGGCGTAAAATTATGCAAGTAACGGGCCGATTTGGGAACCCGGAAGCGTACGGAGAGATGCGGATTTGATGCTACGCTAACGGCCAATTCAGCCATCAGTATGGAGGAAGCGCCCCATGACACTGCTGATGAGACTGCTGATCGAGATCGCCGCCGCAGCCATTCTCGTCGTCTGCATCACCGTCTCCAACGCGGCCTTTGCCGCCGGCAGGATGGGCCGCGGCGCCGACGGGCTGAGCTGTGGCTTTACTGTCCCGCAAAATTCATCTCCGGCCGCGCGCTGCGCCGCGATCAAGCGCCAATGCGGCGGCAAGTTCTACGCGAATGCGTGCGGGGACAGGCTGGTCTCGGCGGCGAACTGAACAGCAGGACGCGATTGGCCGCTCCGCAAGGAGCGAGCCGCTATCTGACCACGCCTGACGTGAATCCCGCCTTGCGGCGCGGCGGCTTGATTTCCTTTTTCAGGAAGCAGCGCGCTTCACGTCCGGTGTAGCCGGGACGGGCGTAGGTGAAGGCGCGGCATTTGTTGTCGGCGGTGCAGGCGGCCTTGCAGGCCTCCTCGCCTTCGCCGTCCTTGAGCTCGAAATTGCGCAGGTCACCGCCCGGACGGTCGATCGACGTTTCCACGCCCTCGACCCGCGGCTCGATCACGCCGGCGCCGCGGACACCGGAGATGCAGCAATTGCCCGGGACGCGCGGCGGCACCGTGTTCTTGAGCCAGCACACGGCCGAGCCGCCTTCAACGTCGGGATAGCTGAAACTCCAGGCGCGACACCGGCGATCTCGCTCACACTGCAGTGCGCAATCCTCGGGGTCACCCGAGGTGACCGGCGTGTTGAAATAGTCGCCGCCCGGCCGGTCGAACGCCGCCTGGGCGCGTGCGGGGTCGCTCGAAAACACGAGCGAGAGCAGCGTCGCGCAGGCCATGACGCCTGCCAAGACCCTTGCCGGGAGCTTTGACATGACAGCCCCAGGCAGGCGGCCCTTTCCCATCGGAACAGCTTTCGAGTTATTGACGGCGCTCAGCTTTTTCAGCCGGCCATTTGATCGCCGCAAACCTGTATGGGCGATGAACGGCTGAACTTCCGAACGCCGGAATCTAGAAAGCGTATTCCGCGTAGGCCGGTTCCACCGAGCCTTTCCAGGGCCCGTTGAACTTCTCCAGCATCTCCTCGGCCGGAGTCCGGCCGGAATCGATGATGCGGTCGAGCGGCTCCAGATGCCGGGTTTCGTCGCGGCCGAGCTGATCGATCCGGCCGCGCCGGCGCAGGCCGGCATGGGCCAGGACGAGGCATTCCTTGGCGATCTCGAACAGATAGCGATCCTTGATCCGCGCCTTGAAGCCGAAGCGCGGCACGTCGTCGCGCAAGGCCTGGCGCTCGGGCGCGGTCCAGTGCTTCACCAGGTCCCAGGCGGCATTGAGCGACACGTCGTCGTAGAGCAGCCCGGCCCAGAATGCCGACAGCGCCGGCAACCGGCCCCACGGGCCGCCATCGGAGCCGCGCATTTCCAGATAGCGCTTGAGGCGCACCTCGGGGAAAATCGTCGAAAGATGGTTGGCCCAGTCCGACAGCGTCGGACGCTCGCCGGGCAGATTATTGTTGCGGCCTTCGAAGAAGGCGCGGAACGAGGAGCCCGACACGTCGATGTAGTCGTCTTCGCGCTTGACGAAATACATGGGCACATCGAGCGCGTAGTCGACATAGCGCTCGAAGCCCATGCCGTCCTCGAACGCCCACGGCATCATGCCGGCGCGCGCATTGTCGGTGTCGCGCCAGATCTCGGAGCGGAAGGAGAGGAATCCGTTCGGCTTGCCTTCGGTAAAGGGCGAATTGGCGAACAAGGCGGTCGCCACCGGCTGCAGCGCGAGCGAGACGCGCAGCTTCTTGACCATGTCGGCTTCGGAGGAGAAGTCGAGATTGGTCTGCACCGTGCAGGTCCGGTACATCATGTCGAGGCCGTACTGGCCAACCTTCGGCATGTAGTTGGTCATGATCTTGTAGCGGCCCTTGGGCATCACCGGGATGTCGGCGCGCGACCAGGACGGCGTCATCCCAAGGCCGAGGAAGCCGATGCCGAGCGGCGTCGCGATCTCGCGCACCTGCGCCAGATGCGCCATCAGCTCGCTCTGGGTCTGGTGCACGTTCTCGACGGGGGCGCCGGAGAGCTCGAACTGTCCGCCGGGTTCGAGCGAGATCGCGCCGCCGCCGGTGACGTCGTAGAGGCCGATGATGTTGCCCTTCTCCATGATCGGCTCCCAGCCGAGCAGGAGCTTCATGCCCTCGAGCAGCGCGCCAATGCCGCGCGCACCTTCGTAAGGCACCGGCCGGTGGCCTTCGAGCGTGAACGGCGTCTTCTCGTGCTCGGTACCCATGCGGAATTCGGACGGGTCCTTGCAGCCAGCCTCGAACCACGCGACGAGTTCGTCACGCGATTGCAGCGGCGTCATATCGATCTGGTCTCGCGCCATATCAAACTCTAATCAAAAAGGGCGCTTCGATCGAAGGCGCGCGGGTGACAGGGATGGTCCGCGAACCCATGGGGTGCGCGGACGTGCTGGTTGGCCGCGCGATCATCGTGGCGGCGAGGTTTCGTTGACGCTGGCGACGGGCGGCAGTTTCATCTCGCCGCACGAGCAGCCCAGGCGGTCGAGCAGACCGCTGAGCTTGACGGCATCCGCATCGGACAGTTTCGAGCCGACATATTTCTCGATCGCGGCGGAGTAGGCGCCCCACATCCGCTTCTGCAACTCGCGGCCCGCTTCCGTGATCTCAACGAACTGGCCACGCTTGTCGATCTTGCATTCGCGCCGGGAGGCGAGGCCCTCGTCGACCAGGCGGTCGATCAGGCGCGAGGTGGAATATTGCGGGATCAGCATCTGCCGCTCGAGTTCCACCGGCCGCAATTCGCCCGAGGGCGCCCGCGATAGTTCCAGCAGTGCGTCGTACCAGGCCAGCGGCGGGAAGCCCGCCTTCTTCAGGTCCTGCTCGACGCAATCGAGCACGCGGCTCTGCACCCGCATCAGGCGGATCCAGGCGGAAGTCGCCTCGGTCGATGGCTTGCGTTTCATGGTCCCGCTCAAACTCGTCGCCCGTCTCTTACCCCACTCGATGCACCTGCATCAATCTTGACTATTGCATGCACGTGCATGTAGGCGTCTATTCGCTGCAACCAAGCGTCAAGACGAGGAAATTCCATGAAACTCTATTACTCGCCCGGCGCCTGCTCCCTGTCTCCTCACATCGCCCTCCTGGAAGCCGGCCTGCCCTACGAGCTGGTCAAGGTCGATATCCGGGCCAAGAAGCTCGAAAATGGTGAGGATTATCTGAAGCTGAACCCCAAAGGTCAGGTCCCCGCGCTGGGCCTCGACAGCGGTGAGATCGTGACCGAAGGTCCGGTCATTGTCCAGATGATCGCCGACCAGGCCGCGGCCAAGGCGCTGGCGCCCGCCCACGGCAGCGCCGAGCGCTACAAGCTGCTCGAATGGCTGAACTTCCTCACCTCGGAGGTGCACAAGAGCTTCGGTCCGATGTTCGCACCGGCGCTGAACGACGAGGCCAAGGCGTTCTTCAAGGACCGCGTCATGGGCAAGCTGAAATACATCGACAGCCAGCTCGCCGGCCGGGACTACCTCATGGGCAAGCAGTTCACGGTCGCGGACGGCTATCTCTTCACGATGCTGACCTGGGCCGACCGGATGAAGTTCGACTTTTCGGCGATGCCGAACCTCGCCGCCTACAAGGCCCGCGTCGCCGCGCGCCCGCAGGTGCAGGAAGCGCTGAAGAAGGAAGGGCTGGCGCAGGCCGCCTGAGCTGCAAGAGCGATCGATCGTCGAAAGGGCCGGGTCGACGATCCGGCCCTTTTTATATGCCGCGGGACGGCAGGGGTGCGAATCCATTTCAGCGGATCGCCGTCCCTCATAACCGACCTATGAACGACTGTTCGTCAAATGTAAGTAGTGCTGTCTTGTTAATGCTCGCAAAGCGGGCGAGCTTGCTGGAACTATTGAGGATTTGTTCGGACTCTCTTCGGAGTTGAACTTGACGATTGCCTCCGTCCTGATCGTTGCAAGTGGCTTGGTGGGAATAGCCACGGGTTATGTCTTCAGGATCTGGGCGCTGGTTCTGATCTCTCCGATCATCGCAATTCTATCCGCGTTTGTTCTTCGCGCTTACGATTTCGGAATGCTGGCGGGCGTGACCGTCATTGCCGCCTGCCTCGCCGTCTGCCAACTCGCGTACTTCGCGGCGACGTATCTGCTGCACGCGCGCGAGGCCTCACCCCATGAGGAAGTCGACGGCCAGCCAGGCGAGATAAGCGAGCAGAAAATCCGCAGCCAGCACAAGTGACGCCAGGGCCGTCCAAAGCACCGGTCCCTTGCGACGCAGGCGAGCCGGCTTCTGTTGCTGCGAGAGGCGACCGGTCGCAGACGCAAAGGGATATTTGGCGGCAAGATCGCGATCGAGCGCGGTCTTCCGCAGCACCAACGAGTTCATCAAGGACACTTTCTTATTTCGTCTTCAACTTGCCGATGGATCGGCAAGTGTCCCAACGCGATTCATGACCCCCGACCCGCAGCAAGACTAATGCCAGGGCCGAGCGAAAAAACGGCGCCGCTTTGGCGCGCCTATGACATTGAGCGATACCGCGGTAGCGGGACGCTGACACGGTTCCTAAGCGGATTTTGTGATCGGTTCCACAACCGGGAATATATCTGACGCAACCGTGATGACATTGCCCAAAGGAAAAGGCCGGATCGATGATCCGGCCTTCGCAGTTTGGTTCGCTACGAGCTCAGACGATCAGGCAGCTGCCTTCTTCGGCGCGAAGCGTCCGTAGAAGGTTTCGCCCTTCGTGGCCATCTCCTCGAGCAATTTCGGCGGGGTGAAACGCGAGCCGTACTTTGCTTCCAGCTTGTGGCAGAGCTCGACGAACTTCTTCGTGCCCATGAAGTCGATGTAGGACAGCGTGCCGCCGGTGAACGGTGCGAAGCCGAAGCCGAGGATCGAGCCGACATCCGCCTCACGCGGATCGGTGATGACGTGGTCTTCCACCGTACGCGCAGCTTCCACCGCCTGTACCACCAGGAAGCGCTGCTTCAGCTCCTCGACATCGAGCGTATCGGGGTCGAGCTGCTTCGGCTGCAGGGCCGAGAGGCCCGGCCACAGGCTCTTCTGGCCCTTGCCCTTCTCGGGGTAGTCGTAGAAGCCCTTGCTGTTCTTGCGGCCCAGACGGCCCTGTTTCTCGACCAGCTCCACCATCAGCTTCTTCTGATCGGAGTTGATGGCGTTGGGGCCGAGATCGGCTTCCGTCGCCTTCATGATCTTGAGGCCGAGGTCGAGCGCGACTTCGTCCGAGAGCGAGAGCGGGCCGACCGGCATGCCGGCCATCTTGGCGCAGTTCTCGATCATCGCCGGCGGCACGCCTTCGAGGAACATCTCGTTGCCCTCGGCGACGTAGCGGCCGACGCAGCGATTGGCGAAGAAGCCGCGGCTGTCGTTCACCACGATCGGCGTCTTGCCGATCTGCCGGACGTAATCGAGCGCGGTTGCGAGCGCGACATCGCCGGTGTTCTTGCCCTTGATGATCTCGACCAGCATCATCTTCTCGACCGGCGAGAAGAAGTGGATGCCAACGAACTTGCCCTGGTCCTTGAAGCTCTCGGCCAACGAGGTGATCGGGAGCGTCGAAGTGTTCGACGCAAAGATCACGTCCGGCTTCATGTGCTCCTGCGCCTTGGCGAAGGTCTCGGCCTTGACCTTGCGGTCCTCGAACACCGCCTCGATGACGAGGTCGACGTCCTTCAACGCGGCATAGTCGGCGGTCGGCGTGATGCGCGCGAGCAGGGCTTCGGCGTCAGTCGCCTTGGCGCGGCCCTTCTTGATCTGCTCCTCGATCACCTTCTGCGCGTGCGCCTTGCCCTTGTCGGCGCTTTCCTGGTCGCGGTCGATCAGCACGACGTCGAGGCCGGCGCGGGCCGAGACGTAGCCGACGCTCGCGCCCATGAAGCCGGCGCCGATCACGGCGATCTTCTTCACCTTGGTTGAGGGCACGTCCTTCGGACGGCGTGCGCCCTTGTTGAGCTCCTGCATCGACAGGAACAGGCTGCGGATCATCGCGGCCGCTTCCTTCGAGCGCAGCACCGAGGTGAAGTAGCGCGACTCGACACGCAGGGCAGCGTCGATCGGCAACTGCAGGCCTTCATAGACGCAGCTCATGATGGCGCGCGCGGCCGGGTAGTTGTCGTAGGTCTCGCGGCGATAGATCGCGTTGCCGGCCGGGAACATCATCATGCCGGCCTTGGAGAACACCGGACCGCCCGGGAGCTTGAAGCCCTTCTCGTCCCAGGGCGCGACGGCCTTGCCGCCGCCCTTGATCCAGTCCTTGGCGGCCTTGACGAGGTCGGCGGCGGGAACGACGGCGTGAATGAGGTTCAGCGCCTTCGCCTTTTCGACCGTAACCGGGTCGCCCTTGAGCAGGATCGTCATGGCGTCCTGCGGCGGCACCAGGCGCGGCACGCGCTGCGTGCCGCCGGCGCCGGGGAACAGGCCGACCTTGACCTCGGGCAGGCCGAGGCGGGTCTTGGCATTCTCCGCCGCCACGCGATAGTGGCAGCACAGCGTGATTTCGAAGCCGCCGCCGAGCGCGAGGCCGTTGATCGCGGCCGCCCACGGCTTGCCGGACGTCTCGATCGAACGCAGCACCAGCGAGAAGCGCCGGCTCTGGTCGAACAGCATCTGGTTCGCGGCGGTCTCGCCTTGTTCCCCAAAGACCTTGGCGTAGGCCTGGTTCATGCCTTCCAGCATCGACAGATCGGCGCCGGCGCAGAACGCTTCCTTGGCGGAGGTGATGACGACGCCCTTCACCGCGGCATCAGCCGTGGTTTGCTTGACGATCGCGTCGAGCTCGTTGGTCGAGGTCTCGTCGAGCACGTTCATCGAACGGCCCGGGATGTCCCAGGTCACGAGCGCGATGCCGTCGGAATCGGTCTCAACCTTGAAGTTGTTGTAAGCCATGTTGGTCGCTCCCTATCCTTAGACGCGTTCGATGATGGTCGCGGTGCCCATGCCGCCGCCGATGCATAGCGTCACAAGGGCCGTGGATTTGTTGGTGCGCTCGAGCTCGTCGAGCACGGTGCCGAGGATCATCGCGCCCGTGGCGCCGAGCGGATGGCCGAGCGCAATCGCGCCGCCATTGACGTTGATCTTGGCGTTGTCGATGTCGAAGGCCTGGATGTAGCGCAGCACGACGGAGGCGAAGGCCTCGTTGAGCTCGAACAGGTCGATGTCCGACTTCTTCATGCCGGAGCGTGCGAACAGCTTCTCGGTGACGTCGACCGGGCCGGTCAGCATCATCGCAGGCTCGGAGCCGATATTGGCAAAGGCGCGGATTCTGGCACGCGGCTTCAGGCCGTACTTGCCGGCGGCCTCCTTGCTGCCGAGCAGCACGGCGCCGGCGCCATCGACGATGCCCGAGGAGTTGCCGGCGTGGTGCACGTAATTGACGCGCTCGATCTCCGGATGCGACTGAACGGCGACGCCGTCGAAGCCGCCCATCTGTGCCATCATCGTGAACGCCGGCTGCAGCTGTGCCAGCGACTGCATCGTCGTCGAGGGACGCATGTGCTCGTCCTTGGCGAGGATGGTGAGGCCGTTGATGTCCTTGACCGGCACGATCGACTTGTCGAAACGGCCTTCATCCCAGGACTTCGCGGCACGCTGCTGGCTCTGCACGGCATACGCATCCACGTCGTCGCGCGAGAACCCGTACTTTGTGGCGATCAAGTCGGCCGAGACGCCCTGCGGCATGAAATAGGACGGCACCGCCATTGACGGATCCATCGGCCAGGCGCCGCCGGAGGCGCCGATGCCGACGCGGCTCATCGATTCCGCGCCGCCGCCGATCACCAGCTCATGCTGGCCGCTCATCACCTGGGCTGCGGCAAAGTTCACGGCGTCGAGGCCGGAAGCGCAGAAGCGGCTGATCTGCACGCCGGGCACGGCTTCACCGAGACCAGCCTTGAGCGCGGCAAAGCGCGCGATGTCGGAGCCGGCTTCGCCGACCGGATCGACCACGCCGAGTATGACGTCGTCGACGGAATCTTCCGGCAGGTTGTTGCGGTCCTTCAGTGCCTTCAGCGGCACGGTGGCGAGTGCGAGCGCGGTCACTTCGTGCAGCGCGCCGTCGGCTTTGCCGCGGCCGCGGGGGGTGCGGACGTGATCGTAGATATAGGCATCTGCCATGGGAGCCTCCTGATTGCAGCGATTGGTTGCGACCGCGGTGCGGTCGAGATTGTTGGGGAAGCGAATAATCTCAGAAAGCTTCCGCCGGCAATTCCATGATGGTGGCGGAGCCGGCCTGGATGCGCGCGAGATTGGCGGCGGTCTCGGGCAGCATCCGTTCCATGAAGAAGCGGCCGGTGACGAGCTTGGTCGAGAGATAGGGCGTGGCCCCGCTCTCGGCAATCTTGGCCTGGGTCACCTTCGCCATCTTCGCCCACATGTAGCCGAGGGCGACGAAGCCGAAGAGGTGCAGGTAATCGGTTGCGGCGGCGCCGGCATTGTCCGGCTTCATCATGGCGTTCTGCATCAGCCAGGTGGTGGCCTGCTGGAGGTGGCCGAGCGCCGTCGACAGCGGAGTGATGAACGGTGCCATCGCCTCGTCGCCGCCATTCTCCTTGGCGAACGCGCCGACCTCGCCGAAGAAGGCCATGATGGCGCGGCCGCCGTCGCGCGGCAGCTTGCGGCCGACGAGGTCGAGCGCCTGGATGCCGTTGGCGCCTTCATAGATCATCGCAATACGGGCATCGCGCACGAACTGCTCCATGCCCTGTTCGGCGATGTAGCCGTGGCCGCCATACATCTGCTGCGCCTGCACCGCGTTGGCGAAGCCGTACTCGGTGAGGAAGCCCTTCAGCACCGGCGTCATCAGCCCCATATGGTCGTCGGCGGCCTGGCGGTCCTTGGTATCCTCGGAGCGATGGGCAACGTCGCTCTTCAGCGCAGTCCACATCACGAAGGCGCGCGCGGCCTCGTTGAAGGCGCGGATCGAGAGCAGCGTGCGGCGCACGTCGGGATGCACGATGATCGGGTCGGCCGCCTTGTCCGGCGCCTTGGCTCCGGTGAGCGAGCGGCCCTGGATGCGCTCGCGGGCATAGGCGACGGCATTCTGATAGGCGACCTCGGACTGCGCGAGGCCCTGAACCGCGACGCCGAGGCGGGCCTCGTTCATCATCACGAACATGCCCTGCATGCCCTTGTTCTCTTCGCCGATCAGCCAGCCGATGGCGTTGTCGTAATTCATCACACAGGTGGAATTGCCGTGGATGCCCATCTTGTGCTCGATCGAGCCGCAGACGACGCCGTTGCGCTGCCCCACCGAACCGTCGGCATTGACCAGGAATTTCGGTACCACGAACAGCGATACGCCCTTGATACCGGCCGGCGCGCCCTCGATGCGGGCAAGCACGAGGTGAATGATGTTGGGAGCGAGGTCGTGCTCGCCGGCCGAGATGAAGATCTTGGTACCTGATATCTTGAAGCTGCCGTCGGCCTGGCGCACCGCCTTGGTGCGGAGCATGCCGAGATCGGTGCCGCACTGCGGCTCCGTCAGGTTCATGGTGCCGGTCCATTCACCCGCCACCATCTTCGGAACGTAGGTCTTTTTCTGCTCCGGCGAACCGTGGACGATCAGCGCCGCGGTCGCGCCCATGGTGAGGCCGCCATACATCGAAAACGCCATGTTGGCCGAGCACTGGAATTCGTTGACCGCCTGGCTCAGCGTCACCGGCAGGCCCTGGCCGCCAAACTCGGTCGGAGCCGACAGACCGAGCCAGCCGCCCTCGGCGACCTGCTTGAACGCGTCCTTGAAGCCCTTCGGCGTGGTGACGCTGCCGTCATCGGCGCGCTTGCAGCCTTCGAGATCGCCCACACGATTCAGCGGCTGCAGCACCTCTTCGGCGAGCTTGGCGGCTTCGCCGAGAATGGCTTCGCGCACGTCGCTCGACGCGTCGGAGAAGCCGGCGAGGTTGTCGTAGCGATCGATCTGGAAGACGTCGTTGAGCAGGAAGTTCACGTCTTCGACGGGGGCTTTGTAGATCGGCATGGTGGTCTCCCGGCAGGCGGCCTGATGATGTTTGGCTTAGGATTGGGCGGCGGCAAGCTGCTCCGCCATCAGGCGGTGCAGCATGTTGATCGCCTTGAGCGGACGCACCATCACCTTGAAATTCGTGATGCGTCCCTCGGAATCGAAGGTGATGATGTCGACGCCGTTGAGCTCGATGCCGTCGATGATGGTCTTGAACTCGAGCACGGCGCCATTGGCGCTTGTCCACTCGCCGACATAGGCAAAGCCGGGACCGCCGAGCACTTTTTCGGCGCTCGCGAGGTATTTGAAGGTGATGTCGCGGCCGCGCTGCGGCGAGTGCACCACGGGGCTTTCGAACACGGCGTCAGGATGCAGCAGGTCCCAGAGCGCTTTCGCATCATGGGACTTCATGAAGGCGTACCAGGACTCGAGGCCGGTCATTGTCAGGATGCCTCCCTAGATCAAAGGCCTTGGCAAAAAGCTCGAAAACAACCCCATGCACAGTAGCGAGGAGTTTGATTTCGCTATGTTTTCGGGTCGAGTATTGAGCCCCGACCTTTGGCATCTCATATGCACATTGACGCATATGCATCAATGCGCATAAAGTCAAGTCAATTGGTCGGGACCTCAAGGGAGCTGGTGCCATGGCGCTGGGCGACGCAATCCTCGCATGCCTGACGGAACGTCCGATGACAGGCTACGAGCTGGCCAAGACGTTCGACTCCTCGATCGGCTTCTTCTGGAAGGCCGACCATCAGCAGATCTACCGCGAGCTCTCCAAGCTGCGCGACCGCGGCTACATCCAGGGCCGTGAGGTCGTCCAATCAGGCAAACCCAATAAACTCATCTATACGCTCACTCCCGAGGGCCGAACAGCGCTGCGGCACTGGGCCGCGCGGCCGAGCACGCCGCCCTCGATCAAGGACGACCTCCTGATCCGGCTGCATGCGCTGGACAGCATCGACATCGAGCCCATGCGCACCGATCTGATGGCCCGGCTGGAGCATCACCGCGACCGCCACGCGAACTACGAGCGCATCCTGAAAAAGCGCTTTCCGGAGGGGACGGCCTCGGGTGTGCTGGATCTCGGCAATCTGCTGCTGCTTCAGCTCGGCGCCCGGCACGAGCAGATGGTGGCCGACTTCTGCGAGGAGGCCCTCGAGGCTCTGTCAGCCATGAGCAGCAAGGGCACGGTGGTGCTTCTGGAGGACGGCAAGCGCGAAGGGAAGGGCTGAGGCAGCCGCCTCGAAGAATGGACCGAAAGCCGCGGGACTTCCGTCGCCGGGCGGGGGAGATCGGCAGCCGGCTAGACCGGCAAATTGTCGCTCATGCCGGGCGGCACATCGCCCTGTTCGGACCGTTCGGCCAACAGCTCCTTCTCAGCCTCATACCAGAAGCTGTCCATTTTCTCGTTGGGCTGGCCCGCACCTTTCCAGATTTCATAGGCGCGTTTGCGGACGTCTTCTTCAGTCAAACCGGCCATTCTCAGCCTCCTTGGTTGCTGAAGCTCCAAGCGGTGAGCCCGCATAGAGTTCCTGGCCGAGAGCGTGCTGAGGGGTGAGATTCCAGTCGCATCCGACAGATAGGGCCGCCCAACTTTAAGACACCGTCAACGGGTTCCTTAACCCGTTATTTACCGTAACAGACAAAAGTCGGTTTTCGAGGCAGACGACCCGCGCCAAATCCGATTGTCTTTGCAACCGGCACGCGTGGGGAGACTGGAGGCGCCGGGTGGGGCGTCGGAGTCGGAACCGGACAGAGTCATGAATTCGCGCGTATCGTGGAGTGTTGACGGTATCGACCCATCCGTCCGGGAGCGGGCCGAAGCTGCCGCGCGCCGTGCCGGCATGTCACTCAACGATTGGCTGAACTCCACGCTCGGCGAGACGGCCCCGCCAAACTTTCGCGGACCTTACGATCAGCGCCAGGACCAACGTCAGGACCAACGTCCCGATCCGCGTTCAGCGCAAATGCCGAGCCAGGAGAGCCGCGAAGTCGCCGACATCCACCAGCGGCTCGACGCGATCACCCAGCAGATCGAACGAATCTCGAAGCCCGCGCCGCGGCAAGACGTTTCACGACAGGACGCCTCACGACAGGACGCTGCGCGGCCGGACGTCTCGCGCGAGCAGAGCGTCGCGCGCCAGCTCAATGACGCCATCTCGCGGCTCGACGCACGGCTGTCGCAAATCGCAAAGCCGCCGCAGGCGCCGCGGCCGGCACCCGTTGAAACGCGCCAGCGCCAGGCCGATGCGGTCGAGCGCGCGGCCGCCCAGGTCTATCGCAACTCACCGCCGCTGAGCCCCGCATCGTTCGACGTTGCCGTCGCCGAGATCACGGCGCGGCAGAGCGAACTCGACGGCTTTGCGCCGCGGCAGGTGCCGCCGCGCGCCGCGCCGCCGATTGCGCCGGCGGCAGCTCCATTCGCGCCGCCGATGGCGCCGCCCAAACCCGTCTACGCTCCGCCGCCACCGCAGCCCGGGCCCGATTTCTCGTCGCTCGAGCGCCATTTGCTCAAGATCACGAGCCAGATCGAATCGCTCCAGCGTCCTGACAATACCGAGCAGGCGATCAACGCCTTCCGCAGCGAGCTTGCCGAGATCCGTGCCGCCATCACCGAGGCGATGCCGCGCCGCGCGATCGAGTCGATCGAGAACGAGATCCGCTCGCTGCATCGTCGCATCGACGAGACCCGTTCGTCCGGCACCGACGGCCAGATGCTATCAGGCATCGAGCACGCGCTGTCCGACATCAAGCAGGTGCTGCGCACGCTGACGCCCGCCGAGCAACTCACCGGCTATGACGAGGCGATCCGCAATCTCGGCGCCAAGCTCGATCTGATCCTGCGCGCCAATAACGATCCCTCGACGGTGCGGCAGCTCGAAGACGCGATCTCGGCGCTGCGTGGCATCGTCTCCAACGTCGCCTCCAACGAGGCGCTGGCGCGGCTTTCGGACGACGTGCAGCTGCTGTCGTCCAAGGTCGACCAGGTGACCCGCGCCTCCGGCCCAGGCGACAGCTTCGCGGTGCTCGAGCAGCGCATCGCGGCGCTCACCGCCGCGCTGGAGACCCGCGAGCGGCCTCAGCCGTCGGAGAGCAGCGAACATCTGGAAGCTGCGATCCGGGCGCTGTCGGACCGTTTCGACCGCATGCAGGTCGGTACCGATTCCGCATCGACATTCGCGCATCTCGAACAGCGGGTGTCGTATCTGCTGGAGCGGATCGAGGCCGCCTCCGATCCGCGCAACGGCAATTTGAGCCGCGTCGAGGATGGGCTGCACGACATTCTCAGGCATCTGGAACGGCAGCAGGCGACCTATTCCGCGCTGGCCGAGAGCCGCAGTTCCACGCCATCGTCCGATTCCGGCGTGGTGGACGTCGTCAAGCGCGAGCTCTCGGACATCCGCTTCAGCCAGGCCGAGACCAACCGCAGCACCCAGGACTCGCTCGAAGCCGTCCATAACGCGCTCGGCCACGTCGTCGATCGCCTGTCCATGATCGAGGGCGATCTGCGCGCGGTGCGCACCGCGCCACCGGCGCCGCAGCCCATGACGACGTCCATGGCGATGCCCATGGCCGCGCCGATGGAGTCCGCGCCGATGGCGCGCGAAGTGCGGCCGCAGCAACAGCCGCAGCCGAAATACGATCCCAAGCCCGAATTGCCGAACCCGGCCGCTGCGCAACAGCCACCGCAGCCGGCCTTCGTCGCCGCGCCGCGCGAATTCCATGCTGCTGCCAATCCGGCGGCGCCGCCGCTTGCGCCGATGGCGCCGCAAGCCACACCACCTTTGCCGCCGCGCGCGATCAGCGAGATCCTGGAGCCCCACACGGCGCCGGCCCGCTCGGCGCTTGCGCCGGAATTGCCGCCCGATCATCCGCTCGAGCCGGGCACGCGGCCGGGCGGCCGCGTCGCCACCCCGTCGGAGCGCATTGCCGCGTCCGAAAGCGCAATCAGCGAGATCCCTACCGCTCCGAAGGAGCCGGTGTCATCGTCGAGCTTTATCGCCGCCGCGCGCCGGGCGGCCCAGGCCGCAGCTGCGCAGCCCGAAAAGCCCGCCCGCGGTGCCAAGGTCAAAGCGACCAGTGCCAGCCGCGCCAAGGACAAGGGCCAGGAAGGCGGCTCGACCATCACCTCGAAGATCCGCTCGTTGCTGGTCGGCGCGAGCGTGGTCGTGATCGTGCTCGGCACGTTCAAGATGGCGATGAACCTACTCGACGGCGGCACTGCGCCGCCGGCGCCGCAGGCGATGGAGGACTCCTCCAGCGCACCCGCGCCGCAGACGCCGCCGCCGGTCGAAAACAAGCCGGCCGCGCCCGAGCAGGTCACGCCGTCGATGACCTCGCCGACGCCGATAGGAAAGCAGTCGCTGAACAATTCCGCGCCGGCCCCGATCGCCGGTTCGGGCAACTCGGCCTCGGTTGAAATCCCGCCCGCACCCGCTGCGGCGCCGCCGCCCGCGGCGAGCAGCGATGTCACCGGTGCGCTGACGGGCACGAGCCGCGCGCGGATCGGTCTGGTTCAGGTGCCGCCCAGCGAAAAACTCCCTGACGGCATCGGCGGTCCCGTGCTGCGCACCGCCGCGATGAAGGGTGATGCGGCCGCGGCCTTCGAGATCGGCATGCGCTTCGCCGAAGGCAAGGGCGTTGCGGCGAACTACGACGAAGCCGCCAAATGGTACGACCGCGCGGCACAGGCCGGCGTGGTGCCCGCGACCTTCCGCCTCGGCACGCTCTACGAAAAGGGCCTCGGCGTGAAGAAGGACGCCGACATCGCCCGCCGCTACTACACGCAGGCGGCAGAGCGCGGCAATGCCAAGGCGATGCACAATCTCGCGGTGCTCGACGCCGACGGCGGCGGACGCGGCGCCAATTACAAGAGCGCGGCGCAGTGGTTCCGGAAAGCCGCCGATCGCGGCGTCGCCGACAGCCAGTTCAACCTCGGCATCCTCTATGCCCGCGGCATAGGCGTCGAACAGAACCTCGCCGAGTCCTACAAATGGTTCAGCCTGGCAGCTGCCCAGGGCGATGGGGATGCATCCGGCAAGCGCGACGACGTCGCCAAGCGCCTCGACCCGCAATCGCTCGCCGCCGCCAAGCTCGCCATCCAGACCTTCAGCGCCGAGCCGCAGCCGGACGATGCCGTCAACGTCACGGCGCCCGCCGGCGGCTGGGACAGCGCGCCGCAGGCGAGCGCCAAGCCCGCGCCGAAGCCGGTGGCGAGCAAGCGCTCGGCCTCGGCGGTGCATTGAGGCTGGATAGCATCAGAACGAACTAAGCGGGCCGCGGGCTCGGTGCACCTCTCCCGCTTGCGGGAGAGGTCGGCGCGTTCCGGGCGATGCGAAGCATCGTCCCGCGCGCCGGGTGAGGGTTCTATCCTCTGGGGGATTATCCCGTTGTGGAGATACCCTCTCCCCAACCCTCCCCCGCAGGCGGGGGAGGGGGCGCACCTTTGCCCTGGCTGCGCTTGAGTCCAGCCTCATCACACTCACCGCGCACACATTCACCACGCCGGAAATTCCCGATCACGCCCGCACTCGAATTCCGCTATTGAGGGGCGCGGCAATCGTTCGACCGTCCGGCGAGCATTCCGCACAATCGATCCGTCTCGCCGGAGCGTGGTCCCTCGATGCAGCTCTATCTCCCGATCGCCGATCTGCCGGTCAACATCTTCCTGGTGCTGGCGATGGGCGCGGCGGTCGGCTTCGTGTCCGGCATGTTCGGGATCGGCGGCGGCTTCCTGATGACGCCGCTCCTGATCTTCATCGGCATCACGCCGGCGGTCGCGGTCGCCTCGGTCGCGAGCCACATCGCGGCGTCGTCCTTCTCCGGCGCGCTGGCCTATTGGCGGCGGCGTGCGATCGACCCGGCGCTGGCCGGCGTGTTGTTGTGCGGCGGCGTGACCGGCACGGCGCTGGGGGTGTGGACGTTCACGCAGCTCCGCGCGCTCGGCCAGCTCGATCTGATGATCGCGCTGTCCTACGTGGTGCTGCTCACCACGGTCGGCAGCCTGATGTTCTCCGAGGGCCTGCGCGCCCTGATGCGGACCCGGCGCGGGGCGGTGCCGCCGCGGCGCACCCATAACTGGATCCACGGCCTGCCGCTCAAGATGCGGTTCAAGCGCTCCAAGATCTACCTCTCCGTGATTCCCGTGGTGATCGTCGGCATTGTGATCGGCTTCATCGGCGCCATCATGGGCATCGGCGGCGGCTTTATCCTGGTGCCGGTCATGATCTACCTGCTGCGGGTGCCGACCTCGACGGTGATCGGGACCTCGATGGTCCTCACCCTGGTCACCATGCTGTTCGCGACCATGCTGCATGCGGTGACCAATCATCTGGTCGACGCGGTGCTGGCGCTGATCCTCATGGTCGGCGGCGTCACCGGCGCGCAGTTCGGCGCACGCGCGGGCCAGAAGATCCGCGGCGAGCAATTGCGACTGCTGCTCGGCCTGCTGATCCTCTCGGTCGGCGTCCGCTTCGCGATCGAGCTGGTGATCCAGCCTGCGGATCTCTTCACCATCCGTGAGCTCGGGGTGAGCGGATGATGCGCGCGCTCCTCGCAGTTCTGCTCATCATGCTGGCCGTCTCGGCCGCGCGCGCCGAACGGGTGATCGTGTCGGTCTCCAACCATCGGGTCACGGTGACGCCGGACTATTCCGGCGAGGAACTGGTGCTGTTCGGCTCGATCGAGAAGGATGCTTCCACACCGGCCGACCGTACGACATACGATCTCGTGGTCACCGTGATGGGCCCGCGCGCGGATATGGTGACACGGCGCAAGGAGCGCGTCTTCGGCATCTGGATCAACACCGACTACCGGCAGTTCCTGCAGGTGCCGAGCTATCTGGCGCTGTTCGCCAACCGCCCCTTCGATGTCATCACCTCGCCCGAGATCGCGCGGCGGCAGCAGATCGGGCTCAACAACGTGCTGCTGACCCAGCGCGTCAGCGGCGACTTTGCCGACGTGGTGCCGCAAGACGCCTTCCGCTCGGCCTTCGTCCGCCTGCGCACCCAGCGCGGCCTCTATCGCGAGGATGCGGGCGCGGTGACGTTCCTGACGCCGACGCTGTTCCGCACCGGCATTCCGCTGCCCGCGGAAGTGCCGATCGGAACCTATCAGGTCGAGATCAAGCTATTCGCCAATGGCGCGTTCATCGGCAAGACCGAGACCGCGTTTGAGATCGTCAAGGTCGGTTTCGAGCAGTTCGTCGCGACGAGCGCGCGGCAGAACGGCCTGATCTACGGCCTCGTCACCGCGGCGATGGCGCTGATGACGGGCTGGATGGCGTCGATCGTGTTTCGGAAGGATTGAGTTGGCCGTGCGAGCCACAGACTCGCCGTCATGCCCGGGCTTGTCCCGGGCATCCACGTTCTTGCATGCAGCAAAGACGTGGATGGCCGGGTCAAGCCCGGCCATGACGAGGAAGAGGGAGTTCACCGCACTTCAAATCACGGCGCCTCTACCACCGTCGGCACGCCGGGCTCCAGCAGGCGCAGTCGCGTGCCGAAACCGAGCACGTCGAAGGTCTTGCGCAGGTCCTCGCTGTTCTGGCGGAAATGCGCCCAGCCTTCGGTATGCACGGGCACGATCATCGCATTAGGAAAGGCGCGTGCGGTCTCGATGGTGTCGTTGGTGTCCATGGTAAGGTGGAACGGCCCGCGCGTTTGCGCGGCGCCCGCGAACGGCATCACGACGCCGCATTTGAAGCGGCGTGCGACTTCGGCGACACCGTCGAACCAGGTGGTGTCGCCGCTGATATAGACGTCGCTCGTGTCTTTCCGGCTCGATGACACCACGAAGCCGATGACGTCGCCCGACAGCGGCTCGATGCCGGCCGGGCCATGACGCGCGGGCGTGGCGGTGATGGTCAGCGTGTTGCCGTCGCGGTCCTTCAGATGTGCGGTCGCCCAGGGGGCAAGGCCCTCGACATGGCCGCCGAGACGCTTGGCGCCCGCTTCGGTCGTCAGCGCGCGCTTCGCCTTGAGGAGATATTCGCGCCCGGAATTGTCGAGATTGTCGGAGTGCTGGTCGTGGCTGAGCAGCACGGCATCGATCGGACCGATGGCGTCGGCCTTCATCGCGGGGCCTATCGTCTTCTCCAGCTTCACATGCGGCAGCTGATAGGCGCCGGGCGCATCGAAAGTCGGGTCGGTCAGCAGGCGGAAGCCGTCGATCTCGATCAATGCGGTCGGGCCGCCGATCAGGGTGATGGAAATGGGCATGGTGAACCTTCCTTACGATGCCGGCTTCGCCGGTCGCGTGACCAGATAGATACCGAGTGCGACCGGGATGATGCCGAGCAGGTCGCGGGCCTCGACATGCTCGCCGAGCACGATGTAGGCGAACAGCATGCCGAGCGGCGGCATCAGGAAATGATAGGCGCTGGCAGCGGTCGCGCCACACACTTTCAGGAGATGAAACCAGAGCCAGTAGGCAAGGATCGAGCCGCCGAGCACCAGGAAGGCGAAGGCGCCGATCAGGCTCGGCGTGACGTCGATCGCGCCAATATCGGCGAAGGTGAGCGCGACCGGCGTCAGCACGATGCCGGCGGCGAGATTCTGCACGCCGTTGCCGATCCAGAGGCTTCCCTTCGGCGCCAGCAGCTTGAACAGGATGGTGCCGGCGACGATGGAGGCGAGCGAAGCCAGCGTGAAGAGGATGCCATGCATGGAATCGGTGCCGACTGCGAGGCGATGCCAGACGATCGCGGTCACGCCGATGACGCCGAGCAAAAGGCCGCTGGCCTTGCGCCAGGTCATGCCTTCGCCGAGCAGCAGCGCGGCGAGCGCCGCGGTGAAGACTGGATTGGCCGAGACGATCAGGCCGCCGAGGCCGGCGGAGACCGATTGCAGGCCGGTATAGCCGAGCCCGAGATAGAGCGCGTTGTTGGCGATGCCGAGCACGGCGAAGATCGCCGCATCCCGCCATGACAGCGACCAGTCACCGCGGATCAGCGTGGCACCGATGATGAGGATGCCGGCGAGCGAGAAACGCGCGGCGAGCAGGATCAGCGGCGGGCAATGGGTGACGCCGATCTTGCCGGCGACGAAGGCATAGCTCCAGAGCAGGCAGAACAGGCCGATATAGAACGGCAGGGCGTCGAAGCGGCTGCGCGGGACGGACATCGAGGGGGCGAGCGACATGGGGAAATTCTCCTGAGCCCTCGATCTAGGGAGGCGGCTTGTCATTTGGAAATTAAATGATTAACTGCCAATCAGTGGTTTTTCGAATGGAGGCGCCCATGCTCGATCTGGAGCTCCTGCGCAGCTTCGTCTCGGTGGTCGAGGCTGGTGGTTTCACCCGCGCCGGTGAGCGCGTTCACCGCACGCAATCGACCGTCAGCCAGCAGATCAAGCGGCTGGAGGAGGACGTCGGTCAGGTGCTGTTGCATCGCGACGGCAAGGACGTGCGTCCGACCGAAGCCGGCGAACGGCTGCTCTCCTATGCACGCCGGCTGCTCACGCTCGCCGAGGAAGCGCGCGACGTGTTGCGCGAGCCCGACAGCGAGGGCGCGGTCCGGCTCGGCATCCCCGAGGATTTTGCAGCGTATCGCCTCGCCAAGCTGCTGGGCGCGTTCTCGCGTTCGCATCCCGGCCTGCGGCTCGATGTGCGCGCCGACCAGAGCAAGAACCTGTCCCGCGATCTCGATCGGGGCGAGCTCGACCTCGCCCTGTTCAAGCGCGAGGCCGGCGCCAAGGGCGCCATCGCAGTGTGGCCGGAGAAGGTGCACTGGGTCACCAGCAAGAGCCACCCGGTTGACGTCAACGCGTCATCGGTGCCGCTGATCGGCTTTCCGCTCGGCTGCCTCTATCGCGCCGGCGCGATCCACGCGCTGGAAAGCGCGGGCAGGGCCTGGCACATGTCCTACTCGTCATCGAGCCTTGCCGGCATCCAGGCTGCGGTCGCCGCCGGCATGGGCCTCAGCATCCTGTCGGAGATGTCGATCCAGTCCGACCACCGCGTGCTGACCGCCAAGGACGGCTTTGCGCCGATCAACCGCACCGAGGTGGCGTTGATGGCCGCACCCGACGCCAGCCCCGCAACGCTGCGGCTGGCGGATCGGCTGGCGGAGTTCTGCGAGAACGTGCAGGCGAAGGCGGCGTGATCCTTCGCCTCGCTTGTGCGCCGCTCAGTGTACGGCGGTGAAGAACCGCCCGAGCCGGAAGCCGGAAAGCCACGTGTAAACCGGCTGGCTGCGCATGCCGAGATCCCAGGAGCCGACCACGGCATCGGCGCGTCCGACAAGATTGTCGATCGGCAACAGGCCGACGCCGCCGGAGCGCAGCGGCACGCGGCTGTCGGCGGAATTGTCGCGGTTGTCGCCGAGCACGAAGAGATGGCCCGGCGGCACCGTGACTTCCTGCGTGTTGTCGAGCGGGCCGTTGTCGCGCATCTTGAAGATCAGGTGCGAGACGCCGTTCGGCAGCGTCTCGACATAGCGATGCGCCGGCTCGCTGCCACCATTGTCGTCTTCTGCAGCGCCGACGCCATCCGGCTTCAACTCGGCGGGGCGGTCGTTGATGAAGAGCTGGCCCTGCCGCATCTGGATGCGGTCGCCCGGCAATCCCACGACGCGCTTGACCCAGGCCTGCGAGCGATCTCCGGGCCAGCGGAACACCACGACGTCACCTTGCTTCGGCGTTTCCGCGAAGACGCGGCCGCTCTCGGGCAAATTGATCTGGATCGGCAGCGACGAGGTGCCGTAGCCGTAGGGGAACTTCGACGCGAGCAGCGCATCGCCGATCAGCAGCGTCGGCTCCATCGAGCCCGACGGCACGTAGAACGGCTCGGCGAGCGCGCCCTTGGCGATGAACACGGCGGCGACGATGCCGGCGAGCTGCATGAGCTGCCCGCCCCATCCGCTGCTCTTCCGCTTGGCGGTGACAGTTACCTTCTCAACGCTCATGCGCCCGTTCCACCCACCGTAATGCGTTCCATCAGCAGCGACGGCTGGCCGACGCCGACCGGCACGCCCTGGCCGTTCTTGCCGCAGGTGCCGATGCCGGTGTCGAGCGCGAGGTCGTTGCCGATCATGCGGATGCGATGCAAATCGGTCGGCCCGTTGCCGATCAGCATGGCGCCCTTGAGCGGCGCGCCGATCTTGCCGTTCTCGATCTTGTAGGCCTCGGTGCACTGGAACACGTATTTGCCCGAGGTGATGTCGACCTGTCCGCCGCCGAAATTCGCGGCGAACACGCCGTTCTTCACCGAGGCGAGGATCTCGGCCGGATCGCGGTCGCCGGCGAGCATGTAGGTGTTGGTCATGCGCGGCATCGGCACATGGGCATAGCCCTGGCGGCGGCCGTTGCCGGTCGGCTTCATGTTCATCAGGCGCGCGTTCTGGCGGTCCTGCATGTAGCCGACCAGAATGCCGTCCTCGATCAGCACGGTGCGGTTGGTCGGCGTGCCCTCGTCGTCGATCGAGAGTGAGCCGCGCCGCGAGGCAATGGTGCCGTCGTCGACCACGGTGACGCCCTTGGCCGCGACCTGCTGGCCCATCAGGCCTGCAAAGGCAGAGGTCTTCTTGCGGTTGAAGTCGCCCTCGAGGCCGTGGCCGACGGCTTCATGCAGCATCACACCGGGCCAGCCGGCGCCAAGCACGACGTCCATTTCGCCGGCGGGGGCGGGAATCGATTCCAGATTGACCAGGGCCTCGCGCAGCGCGCCGTCGGCGGCGTCGCGCCAGTTCTTGCTCTCGATGAATTCGGCATAACCGGCGCGGCCGCCATAGCCCTTGCTGCCGCTCTCCTGGCGATCACCCTGGCCGGCGACGACGGAGACGTTCACCCGAACCAGCGGGCGGATGTCGCGATAGCTCTCGCCGTCGGGCCGCAGGATCTCGACCACCTGCCAGGTCGCGCCGAGGCTCACGCTGACCTGCCGCACTCGCGGGTCCTTGTCGCGCAGATAGGCGTCGATCTCGGCGAGCAGCTTGACCTTGGTCTCAAAGCCGGGCGCGTCGAGCGGATTGTCGTCGGCATAGAGCCGTACATTGGTGTGGGGAGGCGGGGCGGCAAAGCTGCCGGAATAGCCGCCGCGGACGGCCGCGACCGCATCGGCGGCGCGAATCAGCGCCGGCAGCGAGACGTCGGAGGAATGCGCATAGCCGACCGCATCGTCCTTGACGGCGCGCAGGCCAAAACCCTGCGAGGTGTCGTAAGTCGCCTGCTTCAGCCGGCCGTTGTCGAACATCAGCGCTTCGGTCTGGCTGTATTCCAGGAACAATTCGCCGTCGTCGGCACCGGCAAGCCCGCGCGCGAGCTCGCTGCGAACCTGGTCGCGGTCGAGATTGGCGCGGTCGAGCAGGGAGGTCGTGGCAGGGTTGGTCATGCGTCCGTCCATTATCTGGAGATGTGGGGCAAGATAATGGTTTCGGACGGGATCCGCGAGGGCGCGACGTCTCACATTACGGAAACAATAGGATCGCAGCCGGGCTCACGGCCCTACGGCAGCTTGTCATAGCCCTCGCCGAGCCCGTTCAGGCTGAGCGGGAAGCCAATGCCTTCCTCGGGCGTCTCAAAGATGATAAAGGTGGCGGTCTTGGCGGTGCGGAGCTGGCCGAGCAGCTTGTCGTCCATGACGACCTCGGCAACGCAGCCATTGGGCAGGCAGCGGACGAAGCCGGCGCGGCCGACGTCCTGGTTGTCGAGCTTCAGGCCGAGGCCGGAGGGCAACAGGACGCCGAGCGGGGCGACCACGCGCATCAGGCGGCTCTTCTGGTCGGCGGTCTTGAGCACGATCACGGTCAGGCCGGCATTGGAGCGGTCTTCGGCCACCACGCTCTGGATCAGGGCGCATTGCTCGGCCTGGGCGCCCGGAGGGGTGTCGCAGCGAATCTGCCAGTCGCCATGGACGGAGCGCACCGCGCCCTGCGCATGGGCGAGGCCCGGAAGCGCCATGACGACGACCGCCGCCAGCAGAGCGGCCAGCTTCGCGAGGCTGCCAGCCTGCCTTTTAGCCCGCCTTGCCATGCCTCTCGAAAACCCCATCGGGTCGGTCCCTCTGCTCGCCTGGGTCGCTCGCGCCTGGCGGACTGATACGGGAATGACGGCGTCTTGAAGGCGATTCGCAAGCAAATTCCGCGCCGCCTTGCACCGCCATCGCCCGCACGAATCAGGTTCCTGCGCGGCTGTTCGCCAGTGCCTACCGCGGGCAATTCCGCTGTCAAGCGGCAGCATCCCGGGAAACGGTATTTTTGTTTGATGTTACTAGGAAATATCTTGCGGGTGATGGCTGACAGACGATGCTCAAGACTGCATTGCGATAGATCAAGAATTATGGTTTGAGAAGCTTGATTTCGGCGTTTGAGCGATCTGGCCCCAATTCCTCTTAGAGGTATTCTTGCGTGGCGGTTTGTCAGAGGTTCGGATCGAATAAGCGTTTCCCGGAAATAGGGGAACGCACTTGGGGTGATTTCGTAAGGGGAGCGCGAACGGCATGAGGATGTCGATAGGCCGGGTAGGCCGGCATTTGCTGGGATTGGCCGTAGCGGGTCTGACATTGGCGACGGGCGGGGCGGCATTCGCCGAACTCGGGCAGCCGAAGCCGTGGGAATGGACGCTGCAGGAATCCGGTTCTCCGGTGATGGACAACATCGTCTGGTTCCACAATTTCCTGTTCGTGCTGATCACGCTGATCACGCTGTTCGTTCTGGCGCTGCTCGTCGTCGTGGTGGTCAAGTTCAACGCGAAGGCCAATCCGGTGCCGTCGCGGACCACGCACAACACGCTGATCGAGGTGGCCTGGACGCTGGTTCCGGTGCTCATCCTGGTTGGTATCTCGGTGCCGTCGTTCCGACTGCTGTTCCTCGAGCTCGACGTGCCGAAGGCGGATTTGACCATCAAGGCGACCGGCAAGCAGTGGTACTGGTCCTATGCCTATCCCGATAACGGCAAGTTCGAGTTCGACTCGCTGATGGCCCAGGACAAGCAGCCCCGCCTGCTCGGCGTCGACAACGAGATGGTGGTGCCCGTCAACAAGGTGATTCGTGTCCAGGTCACCGGCGCCGACGTCATTCACGCCTTTGCGCTGCCGGCTTTCGGCGTCAAGATCGATGCCATCCCGGGGCGGCTGAACGAGACCTGGTTCAAGGCCACCAAGACCGGCATGTTCTACGGTCAGTGCTCGGAGCTGTGCGGCAAGGACCACGCCTTCATGCCGATCGCCATCCGTGTGGTGAACGACCAGGAGTTCGCTTCCTGGGTCGAGACGGCGAAGAAGAAATACGCGAGCGGCGGCACCAGCACCTATGCTTCCGCGGCCGGCCCGACGCAGTAGGCGCCGGGTGAAGGCTCGAGGGGACTGAAAGCGACAAAAAGGGCGGGACCGCATAAGGTCCGAACGGGACGCAAGGCAGGATTTGAAAATGGCAACGAGCGCAGCGGCACACGGCGATCACGCGCAAGACCACGGACATGACGAGCATGCCCATCCGACCGGATGGCGCCGTTACGTCTATTCGACCAACCACAAGGACATCGGCACGATGTACCTGATCTTCGCGGTCATCGCCGGCGTCATCGGCGCCGCGATGTCGATCGCGATCCGTGCCGAGCTGATGTATCCGGGCGTGCAGATCTTCCACGAGACGCACACTTATAACGTGTTCGTGACCTCGCACGGCCTGATCATGATCTTCTTCATGGTCATGCCCGCGATGATCGGCGGCTTCGGCAACTGGTTCGTGCCGCTGATGATCGGCGCGCCCGACATGGCGTTCCCGCGCATGAACAACATCTCGTTCT
>Ga0102590_1001788_pt1 | contig 29280 bp, 25 predicted proteins | sample AraplaMF_Col_mMF_FD_76859 | JGI IMG/M metagenome (GOLD analysis project Ga0102590, IMG submission 76859) | Arabidopsis root microbial communities from the University of North Carolina, USA - plate scrape MF_Col_mMF | ecosystem: Host-associated > Plants > Roots > Endosphere | place: USA... | reverse complement strand
CCGGCGTCGCGCCGGGGCCGCTGTCGCTCAACACCGGCAAGAACCTCGCCAGCGTCTACCGCACGCCGCTGCTCGGCGTCGACATCAAGACGGTGCTGACCAACACCACGCTGATGGGCGCCTATCGTGGCGCCGGCCGGCCCGAGGCCAACTACTACATGGAGCGGCTGATCGACCGCGCCGCCGACGAGATGGGCATCAACCGCCTGACGCTGCGCAAGCGCAACTTCATCAAGCCCTCGCAACTGCCGTTCGCTGCGGCCTCGGGCGTCACCTATGACAGCGGCGATTTTGCCGGGGTCTTCAACAAGGCGCTGGAGATTTCCGATCACGCCAATTTTGCCAAGCGCAAGAAGGAAAGCAAGAAGGCCGGCAAGCTGCGCGGTATCGCCGTCGGCTCCTATCTGGAAGTGACCGCGCCGCCGAGCGGCGAACTCGGCAAGATCACCTTCGAGCCGGACGGGTCGGTGAAACTGACAACCGGCACGCTCGACTACGGCCAGGGCCACGCCACGCCGTTCGCGCAGGTGCTGTCGGCGCAGCTCGGCGTGCCCTTCGAGAAGATCACCATCGAGCAGAACGACAGCGACCTCGTCCGCTTCGGCAACGGCACCGGCGGCTCGCGCTCGATCACGGCCACCGGTCAGGCGATCGTGGAAGCTTCCGCGCTCGTGATCGAAAAGGGCAGGCAGGCGACCGCGCATCTGTTGGAAGCGTCCGAAGGCGATATCGAGTTCGCCGGCGGCCGCTTCACCATCGCCGGCACCGACCGCTCGATCGGCATCATGGATCTGGCCAAGCGCCTGCGCGAGGGCAAGATGCCCGAAGGCGCGCCGCTATCGCTCGACGTCGACCATGCCACCAAGGACACGCCGTCGACCTTCCCCAATGGCTGCCATGTCGCGGAAGTCGAGATCGACCCTGACACGGGCGTGGTGAAGATCATCCGCTATTTCGCGGTCAATGATTTCGGCACCGTGGTCAATCCGATGATCGTCGCCGGCCAGTTGCATGGCGGCGTCGCGCAGGGCATCGGCCAGGCGCTGATGGAGCAGGTCAGCTACGATACAAACGGCCAGCCGATCACGGGCTCATTCATGGATTACGCACTGCCGCGGGCGGAAGACATTCCGCCGATGGAAATCGGCGACCACCCCTCGCCCGCCAAATCCAATCCGCTCGGCACCAAGGGCTGCGGCGAAGCCGGCTGCGCCGGCAGCCTCGTCTGCATCGTCAATGCGGTGGTGGACGCGCTGTCGGAGTATGGCATCAGCCATATCGACATGCCCCTGACGCCGGAGCGGGTGTGGCGCGCGATCCAGGATGCGAAGGCCACGCAGGCGGCGTGAGGCAGGCTGCTTGCCACATAGAGAGCTGTCGTCACCCGCGAAGGCGGGTGATCCAGTATTTCAGAGACGTCAGCGATAGAACCGAGAAGCCGCAGCGTACTGGATTCCCCGCCTTCGCGGGGAATGACAAGTTAGGTGCGTAGCGCGTGAGCGCGCCTCACACCTTCTCGATCGCGCCGCCGCTCTCGGCCCAGCCCTTGAACCCGCCGAGATTGCGCACGTCCTTGTAGCCGAGATCCTGCAGCGTCTTGCCGGCCAGCGCGGAGCGGCCGCCGGAGGCGCAGTAGACGATCACGGTCTTCTCCCGATCGAACGCATTATCGTAGTACGGGCTCTCGGGGTCGGCGCGAAATTCGAGCATGCCGCGCGAGACATGCTTCGCCCCCTGAACCTTGCCGGTGCTTTGCACCTCGGTGCCGTCGCGCACGTCGACCACCAGAACCTTGCCGCTGTCGATCAAGGCTTTTGCATCCTGTGGGCTGATGGTTGGAACCGAACCGTTCGCCGCTGCGAGCAGGTCCTTCACTGAACTGGGCATCGTGCACTCCGTTCTTGTTTCTCGTTAGATCCGGATCATAGCGTACTTTGTAGCCGCAGTACGATGCGGCCTGATTTTTACAGCGCATGCTGCCACAAGCCATCAGGCCTGCAGCTTCAAGGCGCGTTCCAGAAGATCCAGCCGGTCCTGGCCCCAGAAGATCTCGCCGGACGGAAGCACATAACTCGGCGCGCCGAACACGCCGGCTTTCAGCGCATCCTGCGTATACTGTTCGTACAGCGCATCGAGTTCCGCATCCGACGGGCCATTGGCGCGCAACGCGGCCGCGTCCAGGCCGGCGCGCTGCGCGGCCGCCGCCATCACAGCCGCATCAGCGAGCGATTCTTCGCGTTCCCAGATCGCGCGGCCGAACTCCAGCGACAGACGATGCGCGTCCTTGCCTTGCAATTTGGCTGATATCACAAGGCGCACCGCCGCGAGGTCATCGCTCGGGAAATGTTTGGGCTCGACGTTGAGCGGAAGGCCCCTCACCTCGCGCCAGCGCTTGAGCTCCATCAACCGGTAGGCGCGCCGCTGCGGCGAGCGCTTTGGCAGCGGCAGGCCGCCGGTCTGATCGAAGATCGGCCCAAACTTGGCCGGCTTGACGTCGACGGTCGCACCATATCGCCGCGCGATCTCGGCAAACGGCGCGCTGCCGATATAGGTCCAGGGCGAGTTGAGCGAGAGATAGTAGGTGATGGTGATGGACATGATTACGCCGCCACCTGCTCGCGGGGCTGATAGATCGCGATGTGGTGGCAATGCGCCAGCGGCGTCTTGCCGTTGCCGACCACCAGCGCGTCGAGCTCGACGAAACGGTGGCCCTTCTTGTCGTAATTGCCGATCACCTTGGCGCGGGCGGTCAATTCATCGCCAATGCGGGCCGCGGACAGCAATTGCATCCGGGTGCCGACGTGAATCCAGGGGCCCATGATGGCATTGTCGACCAATACCTTGTTCATCACCCGCGGCAACAGGCCGGGGTGGCCGAGCCCTTCCCTGGCGTAGATCGTTTCAGTTTCGCGAATATCCGCCAGATAGGCCTTGGCCGCATCCGCCGCCCAGGTGCGCGGAACCGCGCCCAGCCATTTGCCAAGGGCATAGGAGGTCGCGTCCACCGGCTTGCGCTCGGCCACCGCTGCAACCTCGACAAAATCGGACAGGGAAAAGGATGGCGCCGCCGGTGGCAGCGATGCGGTGCCGGTCGCACAAAGCTCTCCCCGGCTCTCGACCAGGATCGTTAGCCCGCCGTTACTCTCTTCGCCGGTGACATCGGCCAGTTCGCCGTCATACACCGGTTTGACGAAGCGCGCCTCGATCAGGCCGCGTTCGAGGAAGGCGCGGCCCCATTTGGCGACAGGCAGGTGCATCATATAGGCCATCACGTCGACGCCGGGCACCAGCCCGCCGACAAAGCCATAGCGCTTCGCGACGGTGTCATCGTGCATCTTGTTTTCGGAATGTTTTGACGTGTTGTAGGCCGAGACCCGATAGGGCTGGATGGGCATGCCCGTTTCCTTTTATTCTTTGTTGTTTTCAGGCAGTTATCGTACGCAAAGAATGTGCCGTGGCAAGCGTGTTCCGTCCCCTGTTTTCCTCGCATTCCGCCATCGAATGGGTTACCACGCGGGCGAGAACGCCGCTTTGAGCCGATATGCCTGCATGCCTGACGTGAACCCCACCCGCATCTATGTCGATGCCGACGCCTGCCCGGTGAAGGACGAGATCTATCGCGTCGCGGCCAGGCACGGCCTGCCGGTCAGCGTCGTCGCGGGCAATTTCATCCGCGTGCCGCAGGATCCGCTGATCGAGCGTATCGCCGCCGGCTCCGGCATGGATGCCGCCGACGACTGGATCGCGGAACGCGCCGGCAAGGGCGACATCGTCATCACCTCGGACATCCCGCTCGCCAGCCGCTGCGTCAAGGCGGGCGCGGAGGTGATCGCGCCGAACGGCAAGCCATTCACGGAAGAATCGATCGGCATGACGCTGGCGGTGCGCAATTTGATGACCGACCTGCGCTCGTCGGGCGAAGTAACCGGCGGGCCGAGATCCTTTGCGCCGCGCGACCGCTCGGCGTTTCTGTCGGCCCTTGACCAGACCATCCGCCGCATCCAGCGGCAGCGGGCCGAGCTGCCTGCGCCGAACCAGGGCTAGACGATGGCGCCGCCGCTGATTCAGTTGAAGGACATCCGCCTGACCTTTGGCGGCACGCCGCTGCTGTCGGGCGTCGAGCTGTCGGTGTCGTCGGGCGAACGCGTCTGCCTGATCGGCCGCAACGGCTCCGGCAAATCGACGCTGCTCAAGATCGCCGCCGGCCTTGTCGAGCCCGACGGCGGCAGCCGCTTCGTGCAGCCGGGCGCCACCATCCGCTATCTGCCGCAGGAGCCTGACTTCGGCGACCACAAGACGACGCTGGCCTATGTCGAGGCCGGGCTCGGCCCCGGTGACGATCACTACCAGGCGCGCTATCTCGTCGAGCAGCTCGGGCTCTCCGGCGACGAGGACCCCGCGCATATTTCCGGCGGCGAGGCCCGCCGTGCGGCGCTCGCGCGGGTGCTGGCGCCCTCGCCCGACATCCTGCTGCTGGATGAGCCGACCAACCATCTCGACCTGCCGACCATCGAGTGGCTGGAGGGCGAACTGGAAAGCCGCCGTTGCGCGCTGGTCCTGATCAGCCACGACCGCCGCTTCCTCTCCAATCTGTCGCGTTCCACCGCCTGGCTCGATCGCGGCCAGATCAGGCAGATCGACCGCGGCTTCTCGGCATTCGAGGCCTGGCGCGACGAGGTGCTGGCGGAAGAAGAGCGCGACCAGCACAAGCTCGACCGCAAGATCGTCAACGAGGAGCACTGGCTGCGCTACGGCGTCTCCGGCCGCCGAAAGCGCAACGTCAAGCGGCTCGGCAATCTGCATGCGCTGCGCGACCAGCGGCGCAACTATCGCGGTGCGACCGGCAGCGCCAATCTCGCGGCGGCGGAAGCCGAGAAATCCGGCCGGCTGGTCATCGAGGCGAAGAGCATCGGCAAGGCCTATGGCGATCGCCCGATCGTGGACAACTTTTCGATCCGCATCCAGCGCGGCGACCGCGTCGGTATCGTCGGCCCGAACGGCGCCGGCAAGACCACGCTGGTTCACCTGTTGATCGGCACCGACGCGCCCGACAGCGGCACGATCCGGCTCGGCGCCAACATCGAGATGGCAACGCTCGACCAGCACCGCGAAAGCCTCGATCCGAAATCGACGCTCGCCGAAGCGCTGACCGGCGGGCGCGGTGACCATGTCATGGTCGGCGGCAAGCCAAAACACGTCATCGGCTACATGAAGGATTTTCTGTTCGCACAGGAGCAGCGCGGCACGCCGCTGGAAGCGCTGTCCGGCGGCGAGCGCGGCCGGCTGATGCTGGCGCGCGCGCTAGCCAAGCCGTCGAACCTGCTGGTGCTGGACGAGCCGACCAACGACCTCGATCTGGAAACACTTGATGTGCTCGAGGAAATGCTTGGCGACTACGAGGGCACGGTGATCCTGATCAGCCACGACCGCGACTTCCTCGACCGCGTGGTGACCTCGGTGATCGTGCCCGAGGGCAACGGCCGCTGGATCGAATATGCCGGCGGCTATAGCGACATGCTGGCACAGCGCGGCGGGGATTTGACGCGGGAAGCCGTGAAGGCCGCGCCCCCTGCCGAGGAAAAGAAGGAAGCGAAGGCAGCCGCCCCATCGGCCGCACCCAAGCGCCGGTTGAACTTCAACGAAAAGCACGCGCTGGAAACGCTGCCGAAGACGATGGCAAAGCTGCAGGCCGAGATCGCCAAACAGCAAAAGCTGCTTGACGATCCCGATCTCTACGCCAAGGATCGCAAGAAGTTCGACGCGGCTTCCGCGGCGATCGCAAAGGCGCAGGAAGAGCTGGCGGCGGCCGAGGACCGCTGGCTGGAGCTGGAAGTTTTGCGGGAAGAGATCGAGCAGGCCTGAGGCATTTCACCGTCATTGCGAGGAGCGAAGCGACGAAGCAATCCATTTATCCGTTATGCCGCACCATGGATTGCTTCGCTGCGCTCGCAATGACGAAAGGACAACTGGAGTTCACGTCATGACCACCCCCCTCGCCGCCAAAATCGCCCGTGAATACGGCACGCCCTGCGCCGTGATCGACATGGACCGGGTCGAGCGCAACATCGCGCGGGTGCAGGCGGCCTGCGACACGGCCGGCGTCGCCAACCGGCCGCACATCAAGACGCACAAGAGCCCGATGCTGGCGCAGATGCAGATCGCCGCCGGCGCCAGAGGCGTCACCTGTCAGAAGATTGGCGAGGCCGAGGTGATGGCCGAGGCCGGAATCGACGATATCCTGATCAGCTACAATCTGCTCGGCGAAGAAAAGATGGCGCGCCTCGCGGCGCTGCAGGCCAAGGCCACCATGACGGTCGCCGCCGACAATTCGGTCGTCGTCGCCGACCTGCCGAAAGCGGCCGCGGCATCCGGGCGCACGCTCAACGTCGTGGTGGAATGCGACACCGGCCGCAAGCGCGCCGGTGTCGAAACGCCGGCCGAGGCGATTGCGCTCGCCCGCGAGATCGCTGCGTCGAAAGGATTGAAGTTCGCCGGCTTCATGCTCTACCCGACCGAGACCGGCTGGACTGACGCGCAAAAATTCTACGACGAGGCGCTGGCGGGCGTCCGCGCGCACGGGCTCGATGCCGCGATGGTCTCAACCGGCGGCTCGCCGAACCTGATCAACCTCGGCAAGCTCAAGGGCGCGACCGAGCATCGGCCCGGCACCTATATCTACAACGACCGCATGCAGGTCGCCGCCGGCGTCGCCGGTTGGGACGATTGCGCGCTGAATATCTATTCCACCGTGGTCAGCCGCGCCGGCCCGGACCGCGGCATTCTCGACGCCGGCTCGAAGACGCTGACCTCGGATGCCGGCGGCGGGCTCGAAGGCTACGGGCTGATCCTGGAGCACCCGGAGGCCAAGATCGCCCGCTTTGCAGAGGAGCACGGCTTTCTCGACCTGGCCCGCAGCAACACGCGGCCCAATGTCGGCGATGTCGTGCGGATCGTGCCCAACCATGTCTGCGTCGTCGTCAACATGATGGACGAAGTGGTGATGGTGCGCGGCGATGAGATCGTGGGCGTGCTGCCGGTCGCCGCTCGGGGGAAGCTGCGGTAGGCGCGTAGGATGGGTAGAGCGCAGCGAAACCCATCGGGACTTGCCGGGCTGCCCGATGATGGGTTTCGCTGCGCTCTACCCATCCTACGATTTTAGCCACTTCAACGCACCTCGCCCTGCAGCGGCGCCAGTCGCGAACGACGCTTGCAGGAGATAGCCGCCGGTCGGCGCTTCCCAATCCAACATCTCGCCAGCCACAAAGACACCAGGCAAGCGGCGAAGCATGAAGGCGTCGTCGAGTTCGTCGAACGATATGCCGCCTGCGGTGGAGATGGCGCGCGCGAGCGGCGCGACACCATTGAGCATCAGGGGCACTGCCTGAATCAAGGAGGCGAGATCGGCGGGAGGCAACGCGGCCAGCGACGTTCCGGATGTCTTGGCAATCTCCTGCAACAGGCCGATCGCGACGGGCGAAAGATTTGCCGCCTTGCGCAGAAAATTCGAGTACGACTGCTTGCCCTTCGCGGCGGACAATTTGGCCGTTAGTTCGCCGGTCTCCATGTCGGGACGCAGGGCGATGTTCAACGTCGCCTGTCCGTCGCGCAGGATGGCCTCGCGCAGTTCGGCCGACAGCGCGTAGATCGCGCCACCTTCGATGCCGGTGCGGGTGATGATGGCTTCGCCACGGATACTGTGCTTGCCGAACGTCAACGCCACGCCCTTGAGTGGCTCGCCTTCAAAACGGTCGCGGAAGATGTCCGACCAGGCGACGGTGAAGCCGGAATTCGCCGGCCGCAGCGGCGATATCTTCACGCCTTTGGCCGCCAAAAATTCCGCCCACGCACCATCGGAGCCGAGCCGCGGCCAGCTTGCCCCGCCGAGTGCAAGCACGGTTGCAGACGACGCGATGGCGCGCGCTCCGTCAGGCGTTTCGAAACGCAAGTGACCCTGCTCGTCCCACCCGGTCCAGCGATGACGCAGCGCCAATTTTACGCCGTGCGAATCCAGCCGCCGCAGCCAGGCGCGCAGCAAGGGCGAGGCTTTGAAAGCTTTTGGAAATACGCGGCCGCTGGAGCCAACAAAAGTCTCCTGCCCCAGCGCCGCGCTCCAGTCGCGCAAGGCCTGCGGCGGAAATGCTTCGATAGCAGCTTTCAGATGCGGCATTGCCTCGCGGTAGCGCGCGAGGAATTGCGGCAGCGGTTCGCTGTGCGTGAGATTGAGCCCACCGCGCCCGGCCATCAGGAATTTGCGCCCCACCGACGGCATTGCGTCATAGATGGTGACGGCGGCGCCGCCTTGCGCCAGTACCTCGGCCGCCATCAGGCCGGCGGGGCCGGCGCCGATGATGGCGACGTTTTTAGGTGGCGATGACATGGCGAGAGTGTAGGCCGGGTTGACGGTGCATAGGGTGGGCAAAGCGAAGCGTGCCCACCATTATTCGCCGAGGTCGACGAGACACGGTGGGCACGGCGCGGTGCGCCTTTGCCTACCCAACGAGGGCCGCGCGTTACAGCTTGATCCCCGCCCGCGCCGCGGCCTGCGCGACATACTTCTGTGTCTGCTCGAACGCGCCTTGCAGCGCCTTGGCCTTCGAGACGTCGCTGATCTCGGCAAAATGCGCTGCGATCGCATCGGGTGTCCAGTCGGATTGGGCCAGGTTGACACCTTCGGTCTCGATGATCTTGATCACCGCGAACGAACCGGCACCCGCGCCCATGATGGTGCGGGTCGGCGCGTCTTCGCTGAGCAGAAATTCCACGGCCGGCGTGATCGCCTCGGGGCGCATCAGGGCCAGCGCCTGCGGCGGCAGCAGTTCCTCGGTCATGCGGGTCGCCGCGGTCGGCGAGATCGTGTTGACGCGGATGTTATTCTTGCGGCCCTCCTCGGCCAGCACGTTCATCAGGCCGACCATGCCGGCTTTGGCCGCACCGTAATTGGCCTGGCCGAAATTGCCGAACAGGCCCGATGACGACGTCGTGACGACGATGCGGCCGTAATTGCGCTCACGCATGCCGGCCCACACCGCCTTGCAGCAATAGAAGGTGCCGACGAGATGAACGTCCAGCACCTTCTGGAAGTCGGCCACTTCCATCTTGGCAAAGGACTTGTCGCGCAGGATGCCGGCATTGGCGCACAAGAGATCGACGCTGCCCCACTCCTTCGTGGCGCGCTCGACCATGGCGGTGACCTGCTCGAAATTCGAGACATCGGCGCCGTCGGCCATCGCGGTGCCGCCCGCTTTGCGGATTTCCTCGACCACGGCCTCCGCCGGCGACAGCGAGCCGCCGGTGCCGTCGCGCGCGCCGCCGAAATCGTTGACCACCACCTTGGCGCCGCGGCTCGCCAGCCCCAGCGCATGCGCCCGCCCCAGACCATTGCCTGCGCCGGTGACGATTGCGACGCGTCCATCAAACCTGATTGCCATGAGAAAATTCCCGGATTTCTCGTCATGCCCGGCCTTGTGCCGGGCATCCACGTCTCGATGGTTGCTGCATAGCAAGACGCGGATGGCCGGGACAAGCCCGGCCTTGACGAAAAACCTAGTCGAAATAGATCAGCCCGATCCAGTCGGCGACCAGCGCCGGCTTGTCCTCGCCCTCGATCTCCACGGTGACATTGGTGCGCGACTGCAGTTCCTTCGGCTTGCGCAGCTTGGCTTCCATCAGCGTGAACCGCCCGCGGACACGCGACCCGGCGCGCACCGGCGAGAGGAAGCGCAGCTTGTCAAAACCGTAATTGACGCCCATCGAGGTGCCCTCGATGACCGGCATCACCTCGTAGGACATGATGCTCATCAGCGACATCGTGAGAAACCCATGCGCGATGGCGTTGCCGAACGCGGTTTCCTTCTTCGCCCTTTCAGGGTCGACATGGATGAACTGATGGTCCTCGATCACGTCGGCATAGACGTTGATCCGGTTCTGGTCGATCAGGTGCCAGGCCGACACGCCGATTTCCTTGCCGACCATGGCCTGATAGGCCGATAGCGAGACCGGCGGCTTCTTCCAGACTTCATTCATCAATCAGCTCTCCAGCCCGGCGGTCCGCACTTTCTGCAGCTCCGGGAATTCATCCTCGCGGAACTCGGCTCCACGCAGCGCATCGCTGCGGTTATTCTCTTGTTCCAGCCGGCGCAACTGCACGCGGCGGATCTTGCCGGAAATCGTCTTCGGCAGTTCCGTCACCAGCTCGATCTTCCTGATGCGCTTGAACGGCGCGAGCCTGGCATGCAGATGCTTGAAGATCGAGAGCGCCGTCTCCGGCGAACGCTCCACACCCGACGTCAGCAGCACATAGGCTTTTGGAATGGCAAGCCTGATGGCATCGGGGCTCGGGACGACCGCGGCTTCGGCCACCTGCTCATGCTCCAGCAGCACGCTTTCCAGTTCGAACGGGCTGATGCGGTAATCGGAGGATTTGAAGACGTCGTCGGAGCGGCCGACGAAGGTGAGATAGCCCTCGTCATCGGCAAACACGACATCCCCCGAGCGATAGAGATCGCCATCCGCGCCACTCAATTTGCCGTCCTCGCCCTGATAGCCCTGCATCAGGCCGGCGGGACGCTCAGTGCCGAGCAGCAGCGTCACCTCGCCTTCCCTGGTGACGTGGCCGTCGCCGTCGGTGATCTGCACGCGATAGCCCGGCAGCGGGCGGCCCATCGAGCCGACCTTGACCTTCTGCCCCGGCGAGTTGCCGGCCAGCGCCGTGGTCTCGGTCTGGCCGTAGCCGTCGCGGATGGTGAGGCCCCACGCCGCCTTCACCTGATCGATCACTTCCGGATTGAGCGGCTCGCCGGCGCCGCAGGCCTCGCGCAAGCTGACCTTGAAGTCGGCGAGCTTCTCCTGGATGAACAGCCGCCACACCGTCGGCGGCGCGCATAGCGTGGTGACGCCGCAGCGGCCGATGGTCGCCAGCAGCGCCTTGGCGTCAAAGCGCGGCTGGTTGACCACAAAGACGGCGGCCCCCGCATTCCACGGCGCGAAGAAGCAACTCCAGGCATGCTTGGCCCAGCCTGGCGAAGAAATGTTCAGATGCACGTCGCCCGGCTGCAGGCCGAGCCAGAACATGGTCGAGAGATGGCCGACCGGATAGCTGCGCTGGCTGTGCCGCACCAGCTTTGGCTTCGCTGTCGTGCCCGAAGTGAAATAGAGCAGCATCGGGTCGTCGGCGTTGGTCGGCCCGTCGGCGGTAAACGCTTCGGAAGCGCTCGCGGCCTGTTCGAACGGCAGCCAACCGTCGTGCGTCCCCGTCGCGCCGACCACGATGCGAACGAGCTTGTCGCCGCCGAGGCCGGCAAACTTGGCGACCTGGTCCTGCGTGGCGATCACGGCCCGCGCCCTGCCGCGATCGAGCCGGTCACGCAATTCGTCCGGCGTGAGCAGCGTGGTGGCGGGGATCACGACGACGCCGAGCTTCATCGCCGCAAGCATGGTTTCCCAGAGCGGCACGACATTGCCGAGCAAGAGCAGCAGGTGATCGCCGCGCTTCAGCCCCTGCGCGCGCAGGAAGTTGGCGACCTGATTGGAGCGGCGCGACAGCGTGGCAAAGGAAAGCTTTGTCTCCTTGTCGCCGGGATCGACGATCCAGAGCGCGGTGCGGTCCCGGCTGTCAGCGTTTTGCGCCAGTTCCGCGTCGAACCAGTCGAGCGCCCAGTTGAACGGAACCGGATCGGGCCAGCGAAATCCCTTCACGGCCGCATCGTAATCGGTGCGGTGCTTGAGCAGAAAGGCGCGCGCCTCCTGAAAACTCGTCATCAGGTCTCCGTTTATTTCCCAGCAAGGCTCCTAACGTGCTGGATAATACCGGAAAAATCCACCCCGCCATGGCCGGCGGCGTCGAATGCCTTGTAGATCTCCTGCGCATGCTTGCCGAGCGGCGTCACCGCGCCCGCGGCATTGGCGGCGTCCTGCGCCAGCGTCAGGTCCTTCACCATCAGATTGGAGGCGAAACCCGGCTTGTAGCCATTGTTGGCGGGCGAAGCCGGAACCGGCCCCGGTACCGGGCAATAGGACGTCAGCGCCCAGCACTGGCCCGAGGAGGTCGAGGCGACGTCGAACAGCGCCTGATGCGACAGGCCGAGCTTTTCGGCGAGCGCAAAGGCTTCGCCGACGCCGATCATGGAGATGCCCAAAATCATGTTGTTGCAGATCTTGGCCGCCTGCCCGGCCCCGGCGCCGCCGCAATGAACGATCTTCTTGCCCATGTTCTCCAGCGCGGGCTTTGCCGCCGCAAAGGCCTTCTCCTCGCCGCCGCACATGAAGGTGAGCGTCGCGCCCTTGGCACCGCCGGTACCGCCCGACACCGGCGCGTCGACCGAAAGCGCACCATGCTTGGCCGCCAGCACATGCGCCTGCTTGGCGCTTTCGACGTCGATGGTCGAGCAGTCGATGATCAGCGTGCCCCTGGTCATGACAGGGACGACTTCGTTCCAGACCGACAGCACATGCTTGCCCGCCGGCAGCATGGTGATGACGACATCGGCGCCCTTCACGGCCGCCACCGAACTCTCGGCGATGGCAGCGCCATCCGCCTTGGCCTGATCGCGCGAGGCGGCCACCAGATCGAACGCGGTCACCTTGTGGCCGGCCTTGACCAGATTGGCCGCCATCGGCCCGCCCATATTGCCGAGGCCAATGAATGCGATATTTGCCATCTCGAATCCTCCGCTTATCGATTGTTCTGTTCTGATCAGGGAAACTTCAGCTCGTCGGCGCCGATCTCGGCGAAATAAGGCGCGACCATTTCGGTGGTCACGTCTTCAATTCGCGGCGGCGACCATTTTGGATTGCGGTCCTTGTCGATCACGGCCGCGCGCACGCCCTCGCGAAAATCGTCGCTGGCGAACACTTCCAGCGCAGCACGATATTCCCGAACCAGGCATTCCTCGAGCGAGGATGCTTTGCGCGCGAGGCGCAGCAACTTCAGCGTCACCACCATGCCGCGCGGCGATTTTTCGTTCAGCGTCTTCAATGTCGCCTGCGCGAAGTCAGAACCATCGCGCTGCAGCGCCGCGACGATATCTTCCATGCGGTCGTAGGCAAACAGCGCATCGATCTTCGCCTGCTGCGCCGCGACCGGCCCGGCGGTCTCGCCGGTCGAAAAGCCCGCGATCAGCTTTTTGACGCCCGCCGATGGCGTGCGAGGGGCCACCTTCGTCAACGCCTCGCGCAAGGCCGGCAGTTTTGCCGACAGCACCACCGCGTCGGCGAACTTCGCATGGATCGCATCCGGACCGTTCATAGTCTGCCCGGTCAGCCCAAAATAGGTGCCGATTTCGCCCGGCGAGTGCGACAGCAGCCAGGTGCCGCCGACATCGGGAAAGAAACCGAGGCCAACCTCGGGCATCGCCAGCCTGGTCTTGTCGGTCACAACGCGATGGCTGGCGTGTGCCGACAGCCCGACGCCGCCGCCCATCACGATGCCGTCCATGAAGGCGACGTAGGGTTTTGGGAATTTCTTGATGCGGGCGTTGAGGATGTATTCGTCCCGCCACAGGATCTTGCCGAGATCGCCCTTCACTTTCGAGCTTTCCCAGAGCGCGCGGATGTCGCCGCCGGCGCACAGGCCCCGCTCGCCGGCGCCTTCCAGCAGGATCACCGCAACCGCCGGGTCGGCCTCGAAGGCGTCGAGCGCCCTTTCGATGTCGTGGAACATCTCCAGCGTCACGGCATTGATGGCCTTCGGCCGGTTCAGCCTGATGACCCCGGCCGAGCCTTCCTTGCGGGCAACGAGATCGCCTTCAACAGCCGCATCCGTCATCGCGCGCCCTCGATCATCTTGCGCGATATGATCAGCCGCATGATTTCGTTGGTCCCTTCCAGGATCTGGTGCACGCGCAGATCGCGCACGATCTTTTCGATACCGTATTCGCTGAGATAGCCGTAGCCGCCATGCAGCTGCAGCGCCTGGTTGGCGACCTCGAAGCCGACATCGGTGCCGAAGCGCTTGGCCATCGCGCACAGCATGGTGGCGTCCGCATCCTTGCGGTCGAGCGCTGCGGCCGCGCGCCACAGGAAGGTCCGCGCGGCCTCCAGTTCGGTCGCCATGTCGGCGAGGCGGAACTGTAGCGCCTGGAATTCGTCGAGGCGTTTGCCGAAGGCTTTTCGCTCCTTCATGTAGGCCAGCGACTTGTCGAGCGCGCTCTGCGCGCCCCCGAGCGAGCACGCCGCGATGTTGAGGCGGCCGCCGTCGAGCCCGGCCATCGCGATCTTGAAGCCGATGCCCTCCTCGCCCAGCCGGTTCTCGACGGGCACGCGGGCGTTCTCGAAGATCACCGCACGGGTCGGCTGCGCGTTCCAGCCCATCTTGCGCTCATTGGCACCGAACGACACGCCGGGCGTTTTGCCGTCGATGACGACCGTCGAGACTCCGCCCGGACCATCGCCGCCGGTCCGCACCATCGCGACCAGGAGATCGGTGCCGCCGGCGCCGGAAATGAACTGCTTCTGGCCGTTCAGGACGTAATGGTCGCCCTCGCGCACCGCGCGGGTGCGCAGCGCGGCGGCGTCCGAGCCGGCGCCCGGCTCGGTGAGGCAGTAGCTCGCCAGAAGCTCCATGGTACAAAGCTTCGGCAGCCACTTCTGCCGCTGGGTGTCGCTGCCATAGGCATCGATCATCCAGGACGCCATGTTGTGGATCGAGATGAAGGCCGACACGGTCGGGCATCCCGTCGCCAGCGCCTCGAAGATCAGCGCCGCGTCGAAGCGGGTCATCGCCGAGCCGCCGACGTCATCCTTGATGTAGATGCCGCCCATGCCGAGGGTTGCCGCTTCCCGCATCACGTCGACGGGGAAATGCTTCTCCTCGTCCCAGCGCAGCGCATGCGGCGCGATCTTCTCGGCCGCAAACGCCCGTGCCATGTCGCGAACGGCGATCTGGTCCTCGTTGAGAGCGAACTGCATCCTGGGCTGCTCATTCTTCTCGTCGTTGCGAGGAGCGTTGCGACCAAGCAATCCACTCTTCGCAGCAAGATGGATTGCTTCGCTACGCTCGCAATGACGGGCTGGGCTACACCGTCACTTCATCAGCGGGATCGAGAACTCCGCGCCTTCCTTGACGCCGGACGGCCAGCGCGAGGTCACCGTCTTGGTCTTGGTGTAGAAGCGGATCGAATCCGGGCCGTGCTGGTTGAGATCGCCAAAGCCCGACTTCTTCCAGCCGCCGAAGGTATAGTAAGCGATCGGCACCGGGATCGGCACGTTGATGCCGACCATGCCGACATTGACCTTGGCGGCGAAGTCGCGGGCGGCGTCGCCGTCGCGGGTGAAGATCGCGACGCCGTTGCCGTAATCATGCTCGGACGGCAGCGCCAGCGCTTCCTTGTAGTCATGGGCGCGCACCACCGAGAGCACAGGGCCAAAGATTTCTTCCTTGTAGATCCGCATGTCCTTGGTGACGTTGTCGAACAGCGAACCGCCGAGATAGAAGCCCTTTTCGTAGCCCTGCATCTTGAAGCCGCGGCCATCGACGGCGAGCGTTGCGCCTTCCTTGATGCCGATATCGATGTAGCTCTTCACCTTCTCGACGGCTTCGCGCGTGACCAACGGGCCGTAATCGGCCGAGGGATCGATCGAGGTGCCGATCTTTAAGGACTCGACGCGCGGGATCAGCTTTTCCATCAACCGGTCGGCCGTGGTCTTGCCGACGGGAACAGCGACCGACACCGCCATGCAGCGCTCGCCGGCCGAGCCGTAGCCGGCGCCGATCAGCGCATCGACGGCCTGGTCCATATCCGCATCGGGCATCACGATGGCGTGGTTCTTGGCGCCGCCAAAACACTGGCAACGCTTGCCGGTCTGGGCTGCGCGCTCATAGATGTATTGCGCGATCGGGGTCGAACCGACAAAGCCGATGGCCTTGATGTCGGGATCGTCGAGGATGGCGTCGACGGCTTCCTTGTCGCCGTTGACGACGTTGAGGATGCCGGGCGGAAGCCCCGCTTCCATCATCAGTTCGGCCAGCAGCATCGGCACGCCCGGGTCGCGCTCGCTGGGCTTGAGGATGAAGGCGTTGCCGCAGGCGATCGCGGGCGCGAACTTCCACATCGGGATCATCGCCGGGAAATTGAACGGCGTGATGCCGGCGACGACGCCGAGCGGCTGCCGCAGCGAATAGATGTCGATGCCGGGGCCGGCGCCTTCGGTATATTCGCCCTTCATCAGATGCGGAATGCCGCAGGCGAATTCTGCGACCTCCAGGCCGCGCTGGATGTCGCCCTTGGCGTCGGGGACGGTCTTGCCGTGCTCGCGCGCCAAAAGCTCGGCGAGCTTGTCGTAGTCGCGCTGCACCAGTTCGACGAACTTCATCATCACGCGCGCGCGGCGCTGCGGATTGGTGTTGGCCCATTCGGGCTGGGCCAGCGCGGCGTTTTCAACGGCCGCGCGGACTTCCGCCTTTGAGGCCAGCGCCACCTTGGCCTGGACGTCGCCGGTCATCGGCTCGAAAACGTCGGCCGTCCGGCCCGACGTACCCTTGACCTCCTTGCCGCCGATGAAATGTCCGATTGAGCGCATGAATCTTCTCCTTGGAGGTCCTGAGCTGGATAGCTTTGGGCCCTTTTTGACCTGCATTTCTTAGGATACAAGTCCAATATATTGCACCTTAGATGTGCGGAAATGCTGGATCAAGGCTCCGGGACGATCGACTGGGATGACTTCCGCTTTGTGCTGGCGATCGTGCGCGGCGGCTCGGTTTCGGCTGCCGCCAAGCAGCTGGCGGTCGACCATGCCACCGTGATCCGCCGGGTCGACCGGCTGGAGCGCCACCTCTCCGCCAAACTGTTCGACCGCCGCAAGACCGGCTACCTCCTGACCGAGGCCGGCCAGCGCGTCGCCGACAGCGCGGAGGCGATGGAATCGACCATCGTCGCCAACCAGGAGGCGGTCGGCGGCTCGCGTGCCCAGCTCACCGGCACGGTCCGGATCGGCGCGCCCGACGGCTTTGGCAGCCACTTCCTGGCCTCACGGCTGGTGAAATTCACCGAACGGTACCCCGATCTCGACCTGCAGCTCGTCGCGACCGCCCGCCTGTTCAGCCTGTCGAAGCGCGAAGCCGACATCGCCATCAGCCTCTCGATGCCCAAGGAGGGCCGCATTGTCGGCCGCAAGCTGCTCGACTACAGCCTCGGGCTCTACGCCGCGCCGGCCTATCTGGAACGCGCGCCCACGATCAAAAGCCGCGGCGACCTGCCGCAGCATCGTTTCGTCGGCTATATCGAGGAATTGCTGTTTACGCCGGAGCTGGACTACCTGCCGCAGGTCTCGCCAAAGATCTCGGCCAAATTCCGCAGCGCCAATCTGATCGCCCAGCTCAACGCCACCATCGCCGGCTTCGGCATCGCCGTGCTGCCGCATTTCATGGCGACCTCGCACCCGGAATTGCAGGCCGTGCTGCCCGACGAGGTCAGGATCTCGCGCTCGTTCTGGATGCTGATGCATGCCGACAGCAAGGATCTGGCACGGATTCGCGCGGTGGCCGATTACATCCACGAGACGGTAGAGCGCGAGCGTGCGCTGTTTGGCGGGCGGTGAGCCGTAGGGTGGGTTAGGCGAAGCCGTAACCCACCGCAGGACGTACCGCGTATCGAGACTTTCGGTGGGTTACGCTTGCGCTAACCCACCCTACGATTCCCTAATCAATTCGCCTTCGCCCGCGCCTTCTTCGCGGCCGGCTTCGCCGTGCGCGCCAGCGCCGCCTCGCGACCGGAGGCGAGAATTTCCTCGGAGAGCTCGCCGCTGCCCGCAACGCGGGACATCACCAGCGTGCCCATCATCGTCGCCAGCGTGGCCATCGCCTGCCGGCGGGCCGTCTTGCGCGGCACGTCCGGAATCTGGTCGGCCATGACGTCGATCAACTGGTCAAGCTTGGCGGAAAACGCCTTGCGGGTCTTGGCGCTCTCGCGCGCGATCTCGGCGCCGAGCGTCGGAACTGCGCAGCCGCGGCCGGGATCGTCGCGATGCACCGTGGAGACGTAGGCATCGACGATCGTCGACAGCCGCTTTTCCGGCGGCGTTTCGGCGGCCACCTTGCGCCAGTGCTCGACCGAGCGGTCCATCGCGTAGCCGAAGGCCTCGATCACCAGCGCCTCGCGCGAATCGAAATGCGCGTAGAAGCCGCCATGGGTCAGACCCGCCTCCTTCATCAGGTCGGCGACACCGATGCCATGCGCGCCCTTTTCGCGCAGCCGCACCGAGGCCTTCCGGACGATCCGGGCGTGAGTTTCCTGCTTATGCTCTTTCGAATAACGCATGAGGCGTCCCATTAAATGTCCCTGGTCATATAATAGCAGTTGTGGCCGGGAAAAGCTGCATCTATTTCGCTTTGTCGGCCCCCATCATCGAAAATGTCGCAGTTGCGTGTACCGCGAGATTGCCCGCGCCATCGCGAACGAAGCCTTCGGCGTAGCTGGTCTGGCGGCCGAATTTTACCACCTTGCCCTCCGCCGCGATCCTGCCCGATCGCACCGACAGCGGCCGGAGATAGGTCAGCTTGAGGTCCAGCGTGACCGAGGCCTGCCCGGCCGGCTGCATGGTGGCAATGGCGCAACCCATGGCGGTATCCAATAGCGCCGCTGATGTCGCGCCGTGGAGCAGGCCGATGGTATTTTCGAGACTCTCGTCCGGATCGAGTTCCATCACGATTCGCCCCTGCTCGGCGACGGCCATGGTGAAACCGATCAGTCGGGCCATCGGCGGCGGCGGCAGGATGCCGTCGCGGATCGCGCACATGGTCTCCAGCCCGGACAGGCCGACGGCGGCCTTCGCGACCGGGCCCGGCGCCTGCCAGTCCACGACCCGGTGCCTGCGCGCATCGAAGGAAAACAGGTCGGAAACTTCCAGGGCTCGGATTTCCAGGGATCGTTGGGCGCTGCCCGCGGTCATGATCACTCTCCTCGATGATGGCCAATAGGGCCGATTGATTGAATTATGATCATCATATATACTGACGTGGTCCAACAATGGAAGAGATGGCCATGCCGAGCACCGACTGGCGGAAGACCGCCTGCAATCTCTGCTATGTCAATTGCGGCCTCGAGGTGCTGGTCGAAAACGACCGCATCGCAAAAGTGCGCGGCGACCGCGACAACCCGAAGTCCCAAGGCTATCTCTGCAACAAGGCCGCGCGCATTCCCTTCTATGCGCATCACCGAGACCGCCTGACCACGCCGCTGCGCCGGCGCGCCGATGGCGGTTTTGACGCGATCGACTGGGACACCGCGATCGCCGAGATTGCCGCAAGGCTGCGCGACGTCGTCGATCGCCACGGCGGCAAGAGCCTTGCGCTCTATGGCGGCGGCGGCCAGGGTAATCATGCCGGCGGCGCCTATGCCACGGCGCTATTGCGCGCGCTCGGCTCGCGCCATGTCTTCAACGCGCTGTCGCAGGAGAAGACCGGCGATTTCTGGGTCAACGGCCACATGTTCGGCAGCCAGACCTGCCACACCGCCGAGGATGTGCACCACTGCGACCTGCTGTTCGTGATCGGCGCCAATCCCTGGATCGCCCACGGCTTTCCCAATGCGCGCGACCATCTCAACGACATCCGCAAGGATCCCGCCCGCAGGATGATCGTGATCGATCCCCGCCGCTCGGAGACCGCCGAGCGCGCCGACCTGCATCTGGCGTGCCGTCCCGGCACTGATGCCTTCCTGCTCAGCGCAATCCTGGCGCGGCTGATCCAGCGCGACGCGGTGGATCATGACTTCATCGCGCAGCACACCACGGGCTATGCGGAGGTCAGGGACGAGCTGACGCGGATTCCGGTCGAACAATGGGCTGATGCCGCCGACATCCCGCTCGCGCAGATCGAGCAATGCGTCGACATGATCCTGGCTGCGAAAGCGATGACCGTCCGCGTCGAGCTCGGCATCCAGCAGGGCGTCAACTCGACGCTCAATTCGTATCTCGAAAAACTGCTGATCATGCTGACCGGCAGCTTTGGCCGCAAAGGCACCAACCAGTTGCACAGCTGGCTGGTGCCGCTGTGGGGCAACTCGCCGAACCAGCGCTTTGCCGCTGCCGATATCAAGGTGATCGGCGGGCTGTTGCCGCCCAACCTGCTTCCGGATGCGGTGCTGTCCGATCACGCGGACCGCCTACGCGCGGTGTGGATCGACAGTTCCAACCCCGCCAACACCGCCTCGAATACCGCGCGGGTCGAGGAGGCGCTGCGCGCCCTCGACCTCGTCGTTGTGGTCGACGTCGCCATGACCGAGACGGCGCGGCTGGCCGACTACGTGCTGCCGGCCGCTTCGCAATATGAGAAGACCGAATTCACGCTGTTCAACTTCGAATTTCCGAAAAACTATTTCCATGTCCGCGCCGGCGTGGTGGCGCCCCTGGCGGGCACCCTGCCCGAACCGGAAATCTATACGCGGCTGAGCCGCGCGCTGGGCCTCCTGCCTGGCGATAACGCGCTGGCGCCGCTGCGCGAAACCGCGTTCCGTTCCCGGCTCGCCTTCGCCGGGGAATTGCGCGCCTTCATGGGCGCCAATCCGCAGCTCGCAGCGCTCGGCGCCCTCGTGCTCTACAACACGCTGGGCGCCACCCTGCCCGACGGCACGGCCGCCGCCGCGCCGCTGTGGCAGGCCGCGCATCTCTGCGCCAAACGCTCGCCGCAAGCGGTGCGCCGCGCGCTCGATGCTGGCCATGATGTTGCGGACGAGATGCTCGGCGAAGCGCTGTTCGATGCCATCGTCGGGTCGCGCAACGGCTTAGCCTTCACCGAGCACGATTATGACGAGGTCTGGTCGCTGATCTCGCATCCCGACCGCAAGGTCCACCTTGCGATCGTGCCGATGCTGGAATGGCTCGGCCGGCTCGATCCGGCGAATGCCCTCCCTCACGGCGACTATCCCTTCGTGCTCGCCGCCGGACAGCGGCGCATGTTCAACGCCAACCAGATCTTTCGCGACCCGGCCTGGCGACGCGACGATCCAGATGGTGCGCTGCTCATCAACGCCTCCGATCTGGCATCGCTCGGTGCTGCGGATGGCGAATGGATTGCGGTGCAATCCGCCGCCGGCCGCCTGGTCGCTCGCTGCAAGCGTGACGACAGCATGCGCAGCGGCCAGCTCGCGTTGCCGCACGGCTATGGCCAGGACTATCCGGCCGCCGACGGCGAGCGGCTGAACAACGGCCCGCGCGTCAATGTACTGACCGAAAGCGGCAATCGCGATCCGATCGCCGGCACGCCCTATCACAAGCACGTCCCCGTGCGGCTGGAGCGGCTGGCGGCGGCGGAAGCCGCGGTCTATGAGGCGGCCTCGCGGCGCATCCATTCCGCGCCGGCCTGAAGGAACAGGCCGCCCTGCGCCCGCGACCCTTGACAAGGCCCGCCCTTGCCAAGGAAGTGGCACCCTCGGCGCATGCGCGCGCCCAAGGGACCCATTAAGGGACCCTCCAAGGGAGCCACAACGATAACCATGGAAATGCTCAACCCCCATTGCGGCATCACCCGCGACAGCAGAGGCGTGGTGCGCCTTGCGATCTGCAATGCCGGTTCGCTCAACATCCTCTCCTCGGCTGTCACCGACGGCGTGCGCGAGGGCTTTGAAAAGCTCGCCGGCGACAAAAGCATCCGCGTGGTGATCCTCACCGGCCAGAGCGAAAAGAGCATGATCGGCGGCGCCGACATCAAGGAGATGGCGAAGCTCGATCAGAAGTCAGCGGAAGCCTTCATCACGCGCTTGCGCGACCTCTGCGAGGCCGTGCGGCAGTTTCCGGCGCCGGTGATCGCGCGGCTGCCCGGCTGGTGCCTCGGCGGCGGCCTCGAAGTCGCCGCGGCCTGCGATTTCCGCATTTGCGCCCATGAAGCCAAATTCGGCATGCCGGAGGTGCGCGTCGGCATCCCCTCGGTGATCCACGCGGCGCTATTGCCGCGGCTGATCGGCTGGGGCCGCGCCCGCTGGCTGGTGATGACGGCGGAGAATATCGACGCACCCACCGCGCTCGCCTGGGGCCTCGTCGACGTCGTCGCCAAGGAAGGCGGGCTCGACGACGCCGTCGAGCACACGGTGAAGGCGCTGCTCGAATGCGGCCCGGAAGCGCTGCGCATACAGAAGGAACTACTCCGCCAATGGGAGGAGCTGCCGCTGACCGAATCCGTCAACCTGAGCGTCGGCGTGTTCGGAAAGTCCTTCCTGACCGGCGAGCCGCAGCGGCTGATGCAGGGATTTCTCGACCGCAAGAAATAGATGGGGGGCGCCATGAGGCCTGCCGGCAAGGGAACGCTGGAGTCGCTCTATTTCGACTATCCCCGCTTTACGGCGCGGCGCGTTCCCGAGCTGGACGGCGTCGCGACGCGGCATCCCGTTCTGATCGTGGGCGCCGGGCCGATCGGCATGACGGCGGCGCTGGTGCTGGCACGCTACGGCATTCGAAGCGTCCTGATCGACCGCAAGGACACCTTCAATGACGGCAGCCGCGCGATCTGCATCGCCCGGCCGAGCATGCACATCCTGGAACGGATCGGCGCGGTCGCGCCATTTCTCGAGAAGGCGCTCGGCTGGCGGTTCGGCCGCAGCTACTATCGCGGCGAGCAGATTTTCCGGCTGGAGATGCCGCAGCCACCAGGCGAAAAATATCTGCCGATGTACAATCTGCAACAGCAGTACATCGAGAAATTCCTGCACGATGCGGTTGCCGCCAGCGACCTCATCGACATGCGCTGGCAGAGCGAACTCTCCAGCATCGAACCCCAGAATAATGGCGTCACGGTTCGCATTGCCTCGCCCGAGGGCGACTATCGGCTCGATGCCGATTATGTGCTGGCCGCCGACGGCGCGCGCTCGCCTGTCAGATCGATGCTCGGCCTCAGGTTGAAGGGTGACAATTACGAAGGCCGCTATGTGATCGCGGACATCCGCATGGATCACGATTTTCCGACCGAACGCCGCGCCTTTTTCGGGCCGAGCGGCAATCCCGGCGGCACCGTGCTGATCCATAAGCAGCCGGAAAATATCTGGCGCGTCGACTATCAGCTCCGCGAAGGCGAGAGCGAACAGGAAGCCTTGCGGGAAGAGAACATCCGCGTCCGTGTCGGCGCGATCCTCGCCGATATCGGCCACACAAAACCGTGGGAGCTGGAATGGTGGAGCGTCTATTCCGCCAACACGCTCTGCCTCGACGACTACCGGCACGGCCGCGTCTTCTTCATCGGCGACGCCGCCCATATCGTGCCGATCTTCGGCGTGCGCGGGCTGAACAACGGGCTGGCGGATGCCGAGAATATCGGCTGGAAGCTGGCGCTGGTGCTGCACGGCGAGGCCGACGAGCGCCTGCTCGACAGCTATTCGCCGGAGCGGCGCGGCGCCACGCTGGATGTCTTCGCCAACGCCACCAAGAGCACGCGCTTCATGACCCCGCCGACGCGCGGCTGGCGGCTGGCGCGCGAGGCGGCCCTGTCGCTCAGCTTGAAACACGAATTTCCGCGCGGCCTCGCCAATCCGCGCCAGATGCAGCCCTACACCTATTCGGAAAGCCGGCTGACGCCCTATGCCGGCCGCGACGCCGAATTTGCCGGCGGACCTCGCAGCGGCAGCGCCGCGCCGAACGCTAAACTCGCCGACGGCAGCCACCTGCTGGACCGCGCCGGCAACGGCATGACGGCGATCCTGTTCTGCGAGGCCGAGCCCACCGCCGAACAGGCGGCGCTGTTGGCCCAGCTCGGCCGGATCGACAGGCGCTTCGTTTCGCTTGTCGTGGCATCACAGGCGTCAGCGCCCGGCGAAACGGCCATTCCCGATCATGACGGCGAGATCGCCCGCCTGTTCGCGGCGACACCCGGCACACTCTATCTGCTGCGGCCCGACCTGCACATCGCCGGACGATGGCGGGCCGCCATTCCCGACGAAATCCTGAAAACCACAAAGATTTGCCTGGGAAGCGAGACGCCATGAGCGCCATGCCATTCGACGACTTCGAGACCGCCTATGAGACGCTGGCGACGGCGATCGATCAGGCCGGACCCGAACGCGAAGCATTGTTTCTCACCCGCCTCGCCCTCGTGCTCGGCCACGAACTCGGCGACGTCGCTGCCTTCAAAAGCGCCATCAGGGCCGCGCTGGACGGGCTGGAATAGCCTCGCCGCCTCGCGACCGATCAACATCCCTCATGTGACGGATGAGATTTTTGATAAGACTGCAGGGTTGCGATTTTCGTCGCGTATAATATTATACCCGTAATCCAATATGCGGCGCATTGCCGTTGCGGCTGGATATGTCCTGAAATGAGGGAAGTATGACATTCAAGTCAGACTGCCTTCGCATCAGAATGCGCAAAGCCGAGCAAACCCTCCCATCCGAACTCGCCGAGGCCCAATGATCTCGAACTGGCTGTCCGCCGCCCTCGCCCGCCGCAACATTCACTATGGCTGGGCGATGGTCGCGGTGACCTTCCTCACCGCCCTGATCGCCGCCGGCACGGTCGGCGCGCCCGGCGTCTTCATCGTCCCCCTGCAGAAGGAATTCGGCTGGACCACGGCCGAGATTTCCTCCGCGCTGTCGATCCGCTTCATCCTGTTCGGGCTGATGGCGCCGTTCGCGGCGGCGCTGATGAACCGCTACGGCCTGCGCAACGTGACGCTCTCGGCCCAGCTCATCGTCGTCTCCGGCCTCGTCGCCTCGCTGGCGATGACCAAGGTGTGGCACCTGATGCTGCTGTGGGGCGTGGTGATCGGGATCGGCACCGGCATGACGGCGCTGGTGCTGGGCGCGACGATCGCCGCGCGCTGGTTCGTGGCGCGGCGCGGCCTTGTCGTCGGCATCCTGACCGCAAGCGTCGCCACCGGGCAGCTCGTCTTCCTGCCGCTGCTGGCGAGCCTGACCGAGACCTATGGCTGGCGGCTCGCGCTGACGCTGGTATGCGTCATGCTGGTGGTATCGGCCTTCGGCGTGCTCCTGATCATGCGCGACCGGCCGAGCGATGTGGGCCTGCGGCCGTTCGGCGACGAAGGCACCGAGCCACTGCCCGCGCCGCCGCCGAACAACACGCCGATCCTGGCGGCCGCGCTTGGCACGCTGCGCGATGCCTCGAAATCCTCCGTATTCTGGATCCTGTTCGCGACCTTCTTCATCTGCGGCGCCTCGACCAACGGCCTGGTCCAGGTGCACCTGATTCCGATGTGCCTCGATTTCGGCATTCCGCAGGTGCAGGCGGCAAGCCTGCTGGCGGCGATGGGCATTTTCGATTTCGTCGGCACCATCGCCTCCGGCTGGCTGTCCGATCGGTACGACAACCGCTATCTGCTGTTCTGGTATTACGGGCTTCGCGGTCTTTCGCTGCTGTTCCTGCCGTTCTCCGATTTCACGCTGTACGGCCTGTCGCTGTTTGCAATGTTCTACGGGCTCGACTGGATCGCGACCGTGCCGCCAACGGTGCGGCTCACGGCGCAGCGCTTCGGCGCGGAGCGCGCGAATCTCGTGTTCGGCTGGATCTTTGCCGGCCACCAGCTAGGCGCGGGCGTTGCCGCCTTCGGCGCCGGCCTGTCGCGAACGATGCTGCAGACCTACCTGCCGGCGTTCTTCGTAGCAGGCGCACTCTGCGTGGTGGCGGCACTGATCGTGCTGGCGATCTCGCGGCCAAAGCCGGTGGCGGCATAACAACTGCCGTAGGGTGGGCTGAGCGAAGCGAGCCCACCTTCTCGCAGCTCGCGCGATGATGGATGGTGGGCACGTCGCTTACGCTCCTTTGCCCACCCTGCGGCTTCGGTGCAAATTACGGCCGCGTCGACATATTGCTCGGCGGACCCACCTGCCGGATCGGCTCCGCCAATCGCGCGAATTCGCACAGCAGCGAACGCGTCTTGCGGGGATCGATCACTTCCTCGACCCAGAATTTTTCGGCCGAGCGGAACGGCGAGCGCAGCTTGTTGAGACGGTCTTCGATCTCTTTCAGCTTCGCGCCCGGATCCTCGGCCGCGTCGATGTCGGCCCGGTAGGCGGCCTCGATGCCGCCTTCCAGCGGCAGCGAGCCCCAATAGGCCGACGGCCAGGCATAACGCATTGAATAGCGGTTGGCCGGCTGGTGCACGACACCGGCGACGCCGAACGCGTTGCGGATGATGATGGTGCACCAGGGCACGGTGGACTGGTTGACCGCCGCCATCGCGCGCACGCCGTGGCGGATGGTCGCCGACTTCTCGGCCTCGAGCCCGATCATGAAGCCGGGGCAATCCATCAAATAGACGACCGGCAGATGGAAGGTCTCGGCAAAGTCGACCCAGCGCACCACCTTCTGGCACGCCTCCGCCGTCCACGACCCGCCATAGTGGAACGGATCGCTCGCCAGCAGCAGCACCGCGCGGCCTTCGAGCCGGGCAAGCCCGGTGATAACAGGGCGGCCGAAATTGGCGTTGACCTCGAAGAACGAGCCCTTGTCGACGACGGCCTCGATGATCGGGCGCATCTTGTAGACTTGGCGGCGATTGCGCGGGACCGCCTTGAGCAGCGATTCCTCTGCGCGCTCCGGATCGTCATCGCAGGGAACGGTCGGCGGCAGGTCGTAGACCGACGACGGCAGATAGGACAGGAACCGCCGGGCGCGCTCGAACGCCGCTTCCTCGGTATCGACGGCATCATCGACGCCGCCGGCGCGGGTCTGGATGTCGGCACCGCCGAGTTCCGCCTTGGTCAGATCCTGGCCGAGACGCTTCACGACCGGGGGACCGGCGACGAACATCGCCGAATTCCTAGTCATGACAGAATAATGGCTGGCGGCCAGCCGCGCCGCGCCAAGGCCCGCGACCGAGCCGAGCCCGAGCGCGACCACGGGCACGCGCGCCATGTTGGCGGTCGTGAACCAGTACCAGCGCGTGCCGCCGACACCGCCGGGCAGATTCGCCGCGCCACGGGTCTCGATCGTCTTCACCGAACCGCCGCCGCCCGAGCCCTCGATCACGCGGATGATCGGCAGGCGAAAATCATGCGCCATCTCCTCGGCCATCAGCGGCTTGGCCGAGATCGAGGCGTCGGCCGAGCCGCCGCGCACGGTGAAGTCGTCGCCGACCACGACCACGGTGCGGCCCTCGATCCTGGCGCGGCCGAACACGCAGTTGGCCGGCGTCAGGTGCTTGAGCTCGCTGTTTTCGTCGTATTCGGCGATGCCGGAAATCGCGCCGATCTCGTGGAAGGTATTCTTGTCGGTCAGTCTGTCGATTCGCTCACGAACCGTAAGCCGGCCCTGGTCATGCTGGCGCTTGACCTTGTCAACGCCCCCCATCTCGCGCGCGAACGCTTCGCGCCGAGCGAGCTCGTCGAGCTCCGGCTTCCAGTTCATTCGTATCCTCCGTCTTGATGACCTTATTGTTATGGACCGGCACCGGAAGCGGCTTTCTTTCGATACGGCTGGCGAAGATGTCGCCCTCGCCGCCCTCGAGCAGGCTGCCGATCGCAGCGCCTAGCTCGATCATCTGCGGCGCCACTTCCCGGTGCAGCCGCTCCTCATCAAACATCGCGGACAGAAGGCCGATCGTCACCACGACGAAGGTTTGATACTGCGGCGACCACACCGGCACCGCGCAGCCGTTGATGTGCGGGCTCCAGGTGCCGCAGCCGACGACATAGCCGCGCTCGCGCAGATGGCGGCGGTTGTGTTCGATGCGCGATTTCAACTGTCCGGCAGCATCCGGGATCTCGCGCTCCATTTCGGCGATCAAGGCATCGCCGACATCGGTGTCGAGCGCTGCGGTGTAGGCGAATCCGGCTGCGGTGCTTGTGATCGAGATGCGGCTGCCGGTGCCTTCGTGCAGGCCGAGCGCGTTCGCGGCGCGCGCGAATTCGAGATAGACCAGATGGTAGCGATCGGGAATCACGAAGCCGACGGTTCCGGGCAATTGATCGGCGACATCCTGCAGGCGCAGCCGGATCAGGTTCCGAAGCTGCAACCCCTTCATCATCGAGGTGCTCATCGCCACCGCGCTTGGGCCGATGCGGTATTTCTGGTCACGCGGCAGATAGACCAGCTGGCCCATCCGCGTCAGCGTGTGCGTAAGCCGCGATACCGTTGAACGCGGCAGACCACAGCGGCTGGAAATTTCCAGATTGCCGAGTCTCGCTTCATGGCCCTCGAAGCAGCGCAGAACGTCGAACGCCCGCGACACCACCTGGATCACATCCCCCTCGCCAGACAGATCGCTGGCGAGCATTCCTTGCTTGCTAAGCCGTTCCGAGCGTCTTCCCATGTTTTTGCGGCTCCATTCCGCTCTGCGGAATAAAATTCCACTTGCAGAACAATCTACCTCAGGCAATCTGCGGCCACAACAAAAAGCCGTTCGCGTGGACACGAGTCCGTCAGACGGTCCCCGGGAGAACGGAAATGCCAGATATCAAGATCGTCACTGAAGTCGCTGGGCGCGTGTGCCTGCTTCCCGTTGCAACCGGAAGCAATGTCGGCGACGGCGAAGAGATCGCGTTCATCGAAGCGATGAAGATGGAAATTCCGGTCACGTCGACCGCGTCGGGAAAAATCAAGACAATCCTCGTCAAACTCGACGATGTGATCGCCGAAGGACAGGTCGTTGCGATCATCGAAGCTTAACCGGATCGCGGCATAAGCTTTTCGCAAGCGAACTCCGCGACAATCTGTCCAAGCAGGATGTTGACGTTTGCCTACGCGACGTTGCCATCAAGGGCTGCCGATGACATGATCAACGCCAACGAGTGAATTCGCGTCGCGAACACCACCTGAGGGGAAAACAATGATTCATCGCTTGAAGGCGCTCGCGCCAACCGCCCTTGCAAGCATTTCGCTGCTGGCTTTGCCCGCGGCGTACGCCGAAGACGTCAAGCTGCCGCCGACCATGGTCGTCACCGCCTATGACACCGGCACCGCGGGCTTCAACATCGCCGTCGGCGTCGGCAAAATGATGAAGGACAAATACGGCACCGATGTCCGCGTGCTGCCGGCCGGCAACGACGTGGCGCGACTGGCGCCGCTGCGGGCCAAGCGCGCGGCGATGTCCGCGATGGGTTCGGGCAGCTATTTCGCCCAGGAAGGCGTGTTCGAATTCGGCACCAAGGAATGGGGCCCACAACCGCTGCAACTCGTGCTGTCCGTGGTCGATTGCAACGCCGGCACGCTCGGCGTCGCCAAGGACACCGGCGTCACCGAGATCAAGCAGCTCAAGGGCAAGCGCGTCGGCTTCGTGGTCGGCTCGCCGGCGCTGAACCAGAATGCGCTTGCGGTGCTGGCGTTCGGCGACCTCAAGCAGAGCGACGTCAAGATCGTCGAGTTCTCGAGCTACGGCGCGATGTGGAAAGGCATGATCAACAACGACGTCGA